>Ga0307422_1001358_pt1 | contig 12849 bp, 7 predicted proteins | sample SalMarWE160290MG_FD_202153 | JGI IMG/M metagenome (GOLD analysis project Ga0307422, IMG submission 202153) | Salt marsh sediment microbial communities from the Plum Island Ecosystem LTER, Massachusetts, United States - WE1602-90 | ecosystem: Environmental > Aquatic > Marine > Intertidal zone >...
ATGGTAAAAATGTTGGTGGTTTGGATATAAAAGACGCCACCGAAGAAAAAATAACTCAAATGATGGTAGGACGAGACCTGGAAGTGTTTCCCGAGAGAAAAACGAAAATTGGGAAAAAAGCGTTTGAAGTTGTTGGTTTAACCAGAAAAGGGTTAATAAACGACATTAACTTTGAGGTGAAGACCGGAGAGATTCTTGGTTTGTATGGTCTTGTGGGAGCGGGAAGGACGGAAACCATGAGAGCTATTTTTGGTATCGATAAATTAGAAAAAGGCGAAATCTATATAGGAGAAGAAAAAGTAACAATAAGATCTCCGGCTGATGCCATAAATAAAGGGTTAGGTTTTGTGCCTGAAGACAGGCAATTACAGGGACTTATTCCACTTATGAACATTAAGGAGAATATCACACTTCCCATTCTCGAAAAAATATCAAAACTGAAGTTTATTAATAGAAAAAAAGAAAATAATATGGTAAATCAATATATAAATAAGCTAAAAATAAATCCGCCCACTCCTTTCTCTGTTGTTAAAGGGCTATCAGGAGGAAATCAACAAAAAGTTGTTCTTGCCAAGTGGCTTGCTTCCAATCCAAAAGTGCTTATACTTGATGAACCGACCAGAGGAATAGATGTAAAAGCAAAAGCTGAGATACATTTTCTTATAGCAGGCCTTGCTTTTCAGGGAATCAGTATTATTATTATATCATCTGAGCTACCGGAAATAATGAAAATGAGTGACCGGATTCTTGTCATTTCAGAAGGCAGGATCACAGGTGAGTTTTTACGTGAAGAAGCATCGGAAGAAAAAATAATCGGCTGTGCGGTAATGGAAAATTAGAAAATTAAATCATTAAAGGAGAGTACAATATGGCGAAAAAATACCTAAGCGACATAAAAAAGATAAAATTCGAAGGCAAGAAATCAAAAAATCCGCTTGCCTTTAAGTTCTATGACCAGGACGAAGAAATTAATGGAAAGACGATGAAGGAGCATCTCAGGTTTGCAGTAGCTTATTGGCATACGTTCAGAGGCGACGGTGGCGATCAGTTTGGTGATGCGACTGTTGATAGGCCCTGGGAGAGTTTTTCAGATGAAATCGATAATGCCAAAGCAAGAATGGACGCGGCTTTCGAGTTGTTTGAAATTCTGGGTGTTCCTTATTTTTGTTTCCATGATAGGGATATCGCGCCGGAAGGAGATACTCTTGCCGAGACTAATAAGAATCTCGACATTATAGTTGAACACGTAAAAGAACATTTAAAGGATAGCGAAACAAAGCTACTCTGGGATACAGCTAATCTTTTTTCCAACCCGAGATTTATGCATGGCGCGGGTACTTCTCCGTATGCTGATGTTTTTGCCTATGCTGCGGCTCAGGTTAAGAAAGCTCTGGAAGTAGGAAAAGAACTCGGTGCCGAGGATTATGTGTTCTGGGGCGGAAGAGAAGGATATGAAACCCTTCTTAATAACGATATGAAACTGGAACTTGATAATATGGCTCGTTTCCTTCAGATGGCCTGTGATTATGCCGAAAAGATCGGCTTTAACGCACAATTCCTTATAGAGCCAAAACCGCATGAGCCGACAAAACATCAATATGATTTCGATTCCGCGACAGTAATCGGATTCCTGAGAAGTTATGATTTGATTGACAAGTTCAAACTTAATATCGAAGCCAATCACGCGACTTTAGCAAGACACACTTTCCAGCATGATTTAAGAGTAGCAAGAATTAATGGTGTTCTCGGAAGTATAGATGCCAACCGGGGAGATCTTCTTCTGGGATGGGATACCGATCAGTTCCCTTCGGATATATACTCTACAACTCTTGCTATGTATGAAGTAATTAAAAACGGTGGTCTTGGTAGAGGCGGATTGAATTTTGATGCTAAGGCAAGAAGGAGTTCTTTCGAAATAAAAGACCTCGTGTATGCTCATATTTCGGGTATGGATTCCTTTGCCAAGGCTTACAAGGTAGCAGATAGTCTTGTTAAAGGCGGAGAGATCGATGAATTTATAAAAGAAAGATATTCAAGTTATTCCAGCGGTATCGGTGAATCGATCGTTTCCGGAGGTGAAAATTTCGAGTCTCTTGAGAAGTATGCGCTGGAAAACGGAGAACCTAAGAAGGCGTCCGGGAGACAGGAACTTCTGGAGACAATATTAAACAGCTATCTTTTTGCTTAATTAGAAAGATTCAAATTTTTTGAAATAAAAAAAGCTCCACTAATCAGTGGGGCTTTTTTTATTTATGGAAACTTTCCGGAGGACCAAGATAGCTTGGCCCCGTTTCTCGAGTTTCTACAACTATTTTCTGCAACGCCAGTCCCGGATCTACCATCCAGAATTTAAGTGTATGCTCACCCGGATTTTCGATGTAATGATTAGAAGTCATAATTTTTATATTTTCCATTACCGCTTGATTCCATTCGTGCGGATATTTCCAATCGGGAATAGTGTCATTTTTATGGACATTTATTATTTGTACTTCTTTATCGTCAAAAGAAATACCGTAATGGAGCCCTTCGGTATTATGGAAATTTTGTGTGGGGGAGAAATAGGCTTTCACTTTTACTTCCCCTTTGTTAAATATATACATTTTGTATTCTAAATGTGGACTATTTTTCCCCGGTGTTTGTCGGTCGGCTGTAACCGGAACCGGCGTTATACCTGAGAGAGTGCGGCCTAAATCCGGTATTTTTAACCAGCTAATACTATTGTTTTCTACTTTTCGGGTATAGTGTTCCGCTTCCATAGAAACATAACCGTTTCCTTCTATAAAACCTTCGATTTCTTCAGGTCTTGGCGATTTTGGGTTGTTAATTACAACTTTGACAGTAGCTTCGGCAGGTCCCATTATTTTAATTAAGGCGTTGTTGTTACCTTTTGGAGCTTTTTCCCATTCTATTTCTACCCAGATACGTTTTTCTTTATCGATTTTACCATCTTTCTCGGATAATATTACCCAGGGTTTATCACAATCTATTTGGAAATCGAAAGGAATTGATCCGCGATTAAAAATTTCTATGTAGTATTTTTGTCTATTATAACAATCGAATTCCGGTAATACGGCTTCTTCTTTTTCTTCTGGCCACCATTTGTCTGAACCTTCGATTGCCACTCCCATTTCTGCTATATTTGGGATATTTATTTCTTTGACCGGCGGCATTATATTTTTCGGAGGATTATCCCAGATGGTATAACCAATATGTGTTTGAGACATCATATGATTCCATTTTCCATATGCTACTTCATTGTGATAATATTCGGTTAACTCAGCATCTTTCTCAAATAGCTTTCTAACTCCCTGTGCCAGCAAATCTGTGGCTGCGCGTCCCTGTTTCGCGTATAAATAATTTTTGCCCACGGTAACATGCATTTCGTTTAAGTTCGCGCACGCTTTTACGGGGAATAATACTAATTGATAATAAGCGTCTTTGTATTCCGATGGTAAATTATGATAAATTTCTTCAGCTTTGATCGCTATTTTATTATAATCAGCTACAATTCTTTCCGCTTCTCTATAATCGATAAGACTATAAGTGAGAGAGTCGAGCGATTCGGGTTTTCTTCGTTTGTTGTATTTTGTGTATTTTGTTAAAATATCTGCTATTTCACATGCGTATTTCTCTCCGAACTGTTGTTTCGACCAGAGTTTTGTATATTCGGGCAATCTGTTGGCGGGCCATTTTTCCGGATTCCAGGCGTAATCCAGGAAGAATTGAGTAGGAAGCTCCATAGGTTTTATATCTCCCACGTTTACAATCCATATTTCTTCGACTCCGTAGGCGTAGGATAAGTGCATTTGTTCCCATATCCCTGATATTGGGTTGGTGTTTAACCATCTGTAACTTCTTGGTCCTCCCACAAAATCAAAGTGATAGTACATACCGTAACCACCTGAGCGTGGTGGATCGTCCAATTTCGGTAATCTTCTGACATTACCCCAGTTATCATCACATAGCAACAACGTTACATCGTCAGGAACAGTCATTCCCTTATCATAGTAATCCTGAACTTCTTTATATAGAGCCCATTTTTGAGGAATAGAAGCGGCAGGCTTTTCTGTGACTTCTTCGACAATTTCTCTTTGGTCTTTTACTATTCTTTCAAGAAGAGCGATTGCGGCGGTTCCCTCGGTCATAGGTTCATCTCCGTCTCCTCTCATACCTATGGTTACTATGCTTTCAAAACCATCCATCCTTCGGATGCCTTCGCGCCAGAATTCTTTCAATTTTTCTTCATTTAATTCATAATTCCATTTTCCCGAACCAAAACGTCTCCATTCATCATGAGCTCGCATCAGAGGTTCATGGTGAGACGTTCCTATTACAACACCGTATTCATCAGCTAATTTTGGGTTTTCTGGATCATCAACGTAAAAAGCTTTGCCCCACATTGCGGGCCAGAGATAATTTCCTTTCATTCTAAGTATAAGTTCAAATACTTTTTCATAAAATTGTGAATTAAATCCGCCGAATGTCTCTAGAACCCACCCTCTTAGTGCCGGATCTTCATCGTTTATGAATATGCCCCTGTATTTAACAGCCGGTTCACCGAGACTGTGACGTCCCGGTAAAACGTAAATATTTTTATTTTTCTTAGGTGGAACATCCGCCCAGTAGTACCATGGAGAAACGCCTATTTGAGAGGAGAGTTCAAACATACCGTATATCGTGCCGCGTTTATCACTTCCAGTTATAACCAGAGCCCTATCTATATTGGGTATTGGATTATCAACAATTTGTATAAGAAATGTTTCCCTTTTTCCTGAAATATCTTTTACTTCTATTTTTTTATTATTTACTAACTCATCGATTATTTTACTTTTTCCGAGTGTTCCAATTATGACTATTTCTTTTGACCCCGGAACTTCATCTACGAATATTTCCGGTCTGGAGTCCGTTACTTTTTCGATGTCTGTTTGAAAAAGTTTTGCCACTTTTATTACTCCGGAGTAATCTTCGGAACTCAAGTATAATGGCGCGGATTTGCCTGAAGAAGAAAGAGCAAAATATCCTTTTTCATTATCGGTTGAAATGTATGATGTGTTATCGGTGGACTTTTTGGCGGCTGAACAGGAAGTAATTAGAATAAGAAAAAGCAAGGCGAAGTACAAAAGTTTATGAAATCGATGTTTATTATTCCCGTTATTATATTTTAAATTCATTGTTCGTTCAGTATAATAAATGCTTTCTTTATTGATGTCAAGGGATGTTTTGAACCACAAAACAAACAAAAAACACGGAAAAAATTTACCACAGAGGACACAGAGAAAAAAGGAACTCACAGAGAACATAGAGAAAAAATAATGCTGTTTAAAACCCAACCCACACCACCAAATTAATCTCACACAAAGCCATAGAGACACAAAGAAAAGAACAATTATTTAACCACGAAACACACTAAAAACACGAAACTTTATATTGTAATTTTTAAAACTCAACCCATCCCAAAGATAGGAATAATAAATTACACGAATGTCACAAATTTTTTTGTTGTTTTTTTACTAAATCCCAATCCCTAAATCCAAAATCCTAACATTTGCCACGGATTAACACGGATAGACACGGATCTTATATCTTCTGTTTTTTTGTTTTGACTCAAAACTCAAGACGCAAGACGCTCTTTCCCCTTGACTTATCAGAGATATTTCTTAGATTTTTAATTAAGGTGTATAAATTAATGGAATTTACAAATATTTTAAGTAGAACAATCAGAACCCGAAAAAAAATTGATAGGATTATTGAGAGGTTGAGGAATATTAATGTCACGTAGTTATGTACCGTCCCCCTATGTTCTCTTTATAATAAAAATGTGAAAAGAAAAAGTATGTTTGTTGAAAAAGAAACAAAAAAAAAGAGGATAAGGAATATAAAGATTTCAGTAAGAAATAAGGGTAAACATCCATTGGGATATACGCACGTGAATAGGAAAGACTTACGTAGAATAGTAACTTTTCAGAATAGGGCAGAAGAAGGAGTGAAAAATTGAGCAATAAGATTTAGACCAAAGGATGTATATTAAAAAGAAACTGTGAAGACAAACAAAACAGGTCTTTTCCAATAAGGAGATAAAAAAGATTTAATATGGAAAAAATATCAAATTGCATAGTTAAAGAAACAAGGGGTAAAAGTTATAAATCACACAAATATTGTTTTGCTAATGATGAAATTCCTAATATAAAATATGAGAATGAGCAGAAGATTACAGTTAAAAAAATTGGTGAAACAGCCTCAATAGAATCAACGAAAGAGTTAAGGGGAAAAGCAAAACAGATACAAAAGATTTCAAAACCTTTATTCAAATATTTTCTTGATGGTTCTCGAAAAACATATAAAGTTGATGATATCGCTTACGATAGAAGGGTTTATCCAATAATTGCTGGGCAAATAGGAGTTGGCTGTTGTGAAAGAAATGAAAACAAAGAATTAAGAAAGAACTGGATTGAGCATCAAAAAGTGATAGTTCTTCCCAATTGTGCCGACAAAGATGGAAGCGGGAAGCTATTCTTTAATAATCTTGTTATGAAAATTAATGAGCATCCATTATTGAAAAAGCTTGATATTAAATTTGAAAGAATATTAAGTTATGCAGATAGGGAATTGCACGAAGGCGAGAAATATGAAAATCTTGGTATTGCAAAGATACAAGACGAAATGATTGAAAATGAAAAAAAAATCGTAGACAGATTAACATCGAAAAATATTCTAAATGAAGATTCTTATTTAATTAAAGATGGTTCTCTTGAATATCAGAAAATGAAAACAGGAAATTTTAGAGATTTATCAATAATTAAAAATAATTATAGAAGAGTTGTTGGAGTCTCTAAATCTTTTAATCCTGAAAAATGTATAGATAAAAGAGGTAAGAGTAATGCTAAAATAATTGCTGAATTGAAATTATATCATAGAACACCTGCTTTTATGTATGAATCTACAAGAGTGTTAAATGTAAAATTTGCAATCTGGTATTTAAGAATAAGGGATACTAAATATACAATAAGTCCTTTTGATGGTATCTTGAAAGTTGAGAAAATTTTAATAACTGATAAAGAACAAGAAGATGGTTTAGATACTGAAGAAGTTGATTTGATTAGTGCAAATCTAATAAACGAACGAAATCCAGTTTGTTATGGTAAAGATAGTAGATGGGCAAACCATTTATATCCTGTTTACTTAACCGAAGCATTTATAAAAAGTGGATATTTAAGTAATGGATTTTTTATAAATTTATTTTAAGGAGGCAAAAAAATGAATAAAATAATAGGAAAAGTTACCGCGACAGAAAGGAAGCCCACCACTATTGATGAATTTTATTTTTGGACATCCAAAGATATGATTTTAACTCCATTTGATGTTATAAAAGTTTCTCATATAAATAATTCAATAACATTTGGAGTTATAGAAGAAATTTCACATATTACAGATACACAAAGTTATCTTAATAGTTTTATATCAAACGATTTTGGAGATGTTGAAACACAAACAAATACAAAACGAATTGGAATGAATTATGTAAAAGCTAAAGTAATAGGAAATACAAAAAATATTTATATTCCTGTCAGAAATGGTGAACAGGTTTGTTTTGCAAGTGCAGAAGAAATACAAGAAGCATTAGGATTAGATAAAAAAAACATTAAAAATCCTTTGGTTTGTGGCTATATTGAAATGTACGATGGAAATGACAAAGGTGTTAAAGTTTCTTTACCAGTATATTTTAATTCTCATTTTTTGCTTGGACCAGAAGGAGCACATTTGAATATCTCAGGGATATCAGGATTAGCATCTAAAACATCTTATGCTATGTTCCTATTGAAATCTATTCAACAATATTTTACAAATGAAATTGAGAAGGAAATAAAAGAAGATGTTGCTTTTGTCTTACTTAATTTGAAAGGTAGAGATTTATTAGCTATAGATGAGCCAAATGAAAATTTGTCAGAAAAAGATAAAGCTATTTATGAAATGCTTGGTTTAGACTGTTCCCCCTTTTCAAATGTAAAATATTTCTACCCTTACTCAGATAGAAACATATCCAATACTTACGCACAAAAAAAGGATGTTCAAACTCAGCTTAATATTGAAAAAGCTTATAAATACAAATACATTTTTGAATACGATAAGGAAAATCTTGATCTTCTTTTTTCTAATATTGAAGATCCAAATCAAACAATGGAATCAATTATCAATTACATAATTTCTGAACAAGGTAATTTTGGTAACATTAGAAACTGGAATGATTTTGTAAAAGAAGTAGGCGAACATTGCAAAGCTGGTTTTTCTGGAGATAAGGAAATTACTGTTTCCAGTTGGAGAAAATTCAAAAGGATAATAAGAAAAGCTTTAAGCAATCCTATTTTTGCACAAAGAGTTTCTGAACAAGATAAGGAAATTAGACTTCAAAATGCTGTAAAAAATATCAGAAAAAATGAAGTTTTTGTTATTGATATTGCAAAGTTAGACGAAGGTATGCAAGGTTTTGTTTTTGGTGATGTTATCCGATCTGTTTATGATTTGCAACTTGGCCAATTTGAAGAAATACCTGAAGAACAGATTCCTTCAAAAATTATTGTTTTTATTGATGAATTGAATAAATATTCTTCTAAAGATATTCCAAAATATTCTCCAATTTTAAGACAAATAATCGATATATCAGAACGAGGTCGTTCATTAGGTATTGTTTTATTCTCGGCAGAGCAATTTAAAAGCGCAATACACGATAGAGTCAAAGGAAATTGCTCTACACACGCATACGGAAGAACAAATGCAATAGAGATTTCTAAAAATGACTATCGTTATATACCTCAAGTGTATAAAAATATGATGACTCGTTTAAAACAGGGTGAGTATATTATTCAAAATCCTGTTTTCAGATCATTGTTAAATATTAAGTTTCCAAAACCACTTTATAAACAATTTAAATAAGCAGAGCTAAATATGACAAATATTAAAATAGGTAAAAATGTTATTGAAACTTTAACTTCAGGTATGTATGAAGATGCTCGCTTTGTCTATAGAGAATATGTTCAAAATTCAGCTGATCAAATTGATAAAGCTGTTGAAATTGGAATTCTTAAAAATAGACAAGAAGGTGAAATTCATATAACTATCGATTATGAAAATAAAGAAATAACTTTTGAAGACAATGCTACTGGCATTAAATCCGATGAAGTTTATTCTGTATTAGGAAACATTGCATTATCGGAAAAGGATAGAACCAAAGATAAAGGTTTTCGCGGAATCGGACGTTTAGGTGGTTTGGGTTATTGTGATGAATTAATTTTTGAAACAAGTTTTATAAATGAAGATGTTAAAAGTATTATGACCTGGGATGCACGAAGTTTACAAAGTAAATTGAATGATCCTCATTTAAAAATTGAAGCGGCAGCATTAGTTGAATCAGTTATTAGTATTAATACAGCAAAAACTGAAAAAGATAACCACTATTTTAAAATAACAATGAAAAATGTTAATAATGATGATTTGTTAAATTATAAAGAGATTGAAGAATACCTTTCAATGGTTGCTCCCGTTCCATTTTCTTCTCATTTTATATTTAAACATAAAATCTATGAATATATTAAAAAACTCGGTTTAAACATTGATGAGTATCATTTATTTATAAACACAAATCAACTTTTTAAAGCATATTCAAGTGCAATATACGATAAACACAATAAAAATAATAAAAAACGAATAGATGAAATCTTTGATATAGATTTTATAAAGATAACAAATAATAGCAATGAACTTCTTGCTTGGGGTTGGTATGGAATATCACAATTTAAAAAACAGATTCCAAATTATTATAATCCTGATAGAGGTATTAGATTGAGAAAGGGAAATATACAAATTGGTTCTGAAAGAGCTTTGAATAAATTACATAAAGAATTGAGAGGAAATTTCTATTTTATAGGCGAGATATATGCTGTCCATCCAGAATTAATTCCAAATTCAAGAAGAGATTACTTCAATGAAAATAAGACTTGTAAGATTTTTAATGAGAAATTAAAAGAATTTTTTTATACAAAACTTTATAAATTATACTATGATGCAAATACTATAAAAAATTCATTAAAAAAAATAAACAACGCTCTCAAACTGGAAAAGGAATTTAACCAGAAGGCTTCAAATGTGGGTTTCACAGATAAAAGTGAGCACAAAAAGATGTCTGAACAATTAGAAAAATCTAAGAAAGAAGCTCAAAAAGGAGAAAATCAGTTACAAAAATTTAAAGAAAAGAGTGAAAGAGACGAAACTTTAAAAAAAGTTTATGATAAATATATAAAAGATACTGGTAAAAAAATAATTGAAAATATAGAAAATGCCGAGAATAATAAACTATTCTATAGAACAAATAAATTATCCAAACTAAGTAAGAAAGAGCAAAAATTTCTATCAAAAATCTTTTCAATAATCCAAACTGTTTTGACTCCAGATTTAGCTGAGGATTTAATAAAAAAAATCGAGGAAGAATTTAAATAAATGGAAAGAAATATTTTATTAATTGAGCCAAATTACAAAAACAAATATCCTCCTCTCGGATTAATGAAATTAGCAACATATCATCGTAAATTGGGTGATAATGTTTCTTTCTATAAAGGTGACTTGAAACAATTCCTATTAAATGAATTATACAAAGAAATTAAAGTAAAACTGGAAAATATAGATAGTCAAATTGAATGGTATAAATTAAAAAATGAAATAATTGAATATATGAAAACAGGTAAAACAGCAATATTGGATGAATTAACCAAATGTTCTAATTATAATACAACTATCAAAAACTGGCTAATTTACTATAAAAAAATCTATCGCAAAAAAGAAACAGAAAAGTATCCGAAATGGGATAGGATTTGTATAACAACACTCTTTACATTTCATTGGAAAATTACAATAGAAACAATTGAATTTGCAAAAAATATTGTGAAAAACCTTAAAGAAATTTGGGTTGGCGGAGTTATGGCTTCTGTAATTCCTGAAGAGATTAAAAAAGAAACAGGAATAAAACCTTGGAAAGGGTTGCTTGATAAACCGTGTATTTTAGATAAGGATAATAAATACATAATTGATGAGTTACCTTTAGATTATTCGATCTTAGATGAAATTGATTATAAATATCCTGAATCTAATGCTTATTATTCTTATATGACAAGAGGATGTAAGAGGGATTGTCCTTTTTGTGCTGTTTCAATAATTGAACCAGTCTTTAAAAATTATATACCTTTATTAGATAAGGTTGATTATACAAAAAGAATATATGGCGAACAAAGAAATTTACTTTTATTAGATAATAATGTTTTATTTTCTACAAAATTTCCGCAAATTATTAATGAAATTAAAAAGTGTGGTTTTCAAAATGGTGAAACGTTTGTAGAACCAAATTATTTAGAAATTTCAATTAATAATTTAAAAAGAGGATTAAATGATAGAGCATATATAAAAAAAACATTTAATTTAATTCAAGGATTTTTGAGTAAATTAAAGGGAGATACACAACACAAATTATATAATTTATTAGTTGAATATTCATTATTATATATAGGAACGGCGACCAAAGAAAATATTCTTAAAATTTATCCCTTAATCTCAGAATTGTATGAACAGCATAGAAATAAAAGAGCTAAAGTAAGGTATGTCGATTTTAATCAAGGTATTGATGTTCGTTTGCTTACAGAAGAGAAAATGAAATTATTAAGCGAGATTCCAATTAGACCTTTACGAATTTCATTTGATAATATAAAATATAAGGATATTTATATAAAAGCAGTTAATTTAGCTGTTAAATATGGGATAACAAATCTTTCAAATTATTTACTATATAATGAAAAGGACAAACCTATAGAACTTTATCAGAGATTAAAAATCAATGTTAAACTTTGTGAAAAACTTAATATATATATATATTCTTTTCCAATGAAATTTCATCCTTTCAATGGTACTGAACATCTAAACAGAAATTATTTAGGGAAGTATTGGAATAGAAAATTTATTAGAGCTATTCAAACAATTTTAAATGCTACAAAAGGGAAAGTTGGAAGGGGTAAAAGTTTCTTTTATAAGGCATTTGGAAAGGATAAGACTGAATATTTAAAACTTTTATATATGCCTGAGACATTTATTTTGTATAGACGATTTTTTGAAGAGATTGGCTTGACTGATAAATGGTGGAATGAATTTATGAATTTATCTAGAACAGAAGAAAAAGAAATTAAAGAAATTATTCATCGGAATGATTTTAAAAATATATACAAGTTAAGTTCAAATCAAGTTATTTTAGGAGTTCTAGAATATTATACGATAACGAGAGAAGATTTAAAAAATAAATCTTCAACAATTTACGAACTAAAAAAGAATTATTATGAAAGGGGAAAAATGGTTGGTGCCGGGGTTGTCAATGTATTATACGATAACGAGAGAAGATTTAAAAAATAAATCTTCAACAATTTACGAACTAAAAAAGAATTATTGTGAAAGGGGAAAAATGGTTGGTGCCGGGGTTGTCAATGTATCTGGTGTATCTGGGGTCGCATCTCAACCATTGACAATTTTCAAACATATCTAAAATCTTTTTTGATATTATTATTTAAATAATGGACTTGACTTATTGAGTGTATTTCTGTTATAGTTTTAGTTTTTAAATTCCGTGTTTCGTGCTTTTTAACCCACCAACACACTAACTCACTAACATAAATTTTATCTGTTTTTTCTCATCCAGAGTACCCAATCTGAGAATAGAATTAATAGTAACAAACTGATAAAGAACCAGTTATGGCGGAGGTTTATCCATATTTCTTTTTCTTTGATTTTGAAATTTTCTTTCTTAAAAGAGTTATCCCATTCGCC
>Ga0307422_1001359_pt1 | contig 12846 bp, 12 predicted proteins | sample SalMarWE160290MG_FD_202153 | JGI IMG/M metagenome (GOLD analysis project Ga0307422, IMG submission 202153) | Salt marsh sediment microbial communities from the Plum Island Ecosystem LTER, Massachusetts, United States - WE1602-90 | ecosystem: Environmental > Aquatic > Marine > Intertidal zone >...
ACAACCGAATTAGAAGATTTAGGCGGATTATACAGAAAAATGCCTTTATTAATGATTTCCAATTTAATTCTCGCGCTTGCTATTTCAGGAGTTCCTCCATTAAGCGGATTCGCTTCAAAATGGATGGTTTATCAGGGTGTTTTAGGCGCGGGTCAACCTGTGTTTTTGATTCTGGCGATTTTCGGCAGCGCTTTAACTCTCGCTTCTTTCCTGAAAGTTATTTATTCTGTTTATTTCGGAGGAGCTTCTAAAGTTTACGACAGAGCGAGAAAGCCGTCTTTACTTATGACCGCTCCTATTTCGGTTTTAGCTGCGTTATGTCTCTTTTTCGGGATTCTGGCAGGTTTTATTGTCAGCCTGTTCTTTGTTCCTATGGAATTCAATGTGTTTTCCGGAGTAACTGTCTCTGCTGTTTTTGCCGAGTTGGATTTTGCCAATACCCTCTGGAATCCTTATCTGGCTACGATCGCGATTATTGTCGGATTGATAATAGGCATAATAATCTATTTAATAGGAAGAGTATTTAATTATAAGGAGCAGCCTGTTTTTACGGGAGGCGAAAGATTCGATCTGGAAGAAAGAAGGTTTCCGGGCACGGGTCTTTATATTACTATTTTAGAACTTCCTTTTATAGGAACATTTCTTAAAGACAGTGAAAAAGGCGCGTATGATTTATACAATATAATAAAACTTACGGGGTGGAAAACCATAGTAGAAAAATTGAAGAAGCTGCATGACGGTATTTTATCGACTTATTTGTCGTGGTGTATCGTGGGATTAATGATAATTATGTTTGTTTTAATGATGAACAGGTAGGTTATGATATGAATATTATGTTATTGCTGCATCTGCTTATCGGCTTTATGATTGTCGGGGCTATTGTAACGGTGGAAATAAAAAATATGCTTTCGGCTGTTATATCCGTAGGTGCGGTCGGTTTTATACTTTCGATGACTTTTCTTTTTCTGGGAGCGCCCGATATAGCAATAACACAGGTTATAGTAGAGGTTCTGTCTTTGATACTTTTAATAAGAGCTACGATAAATGTGGATAATGTGGCGATCGAAGAAAAAGGGGAATCCATTTTTTCTAACAGAACCACCTTAATTTTTGTGGGCATAATTCTCGTTTTCGCGTGGATCGCGTTTCAGTCTCTTCCGATATTCGGAGAGCCGAGTATGAGAGTTTCTCGTTATTATCTTCTAAATGCCTACGGTAAGGTAGGAGCTTCTAATATCGTGGCATCTATTATCCTCGACTTCAGAGCTTATGATACTTTCGGTGAATTGCTGGTTCTTTTTACTTCTATAAGCGGCGCTTTTGCCATTTTGCGCAGGGGTAAAGTCGATAAACATAAAGATCATCTCAGGATAGATCTGGAGAGATAAATGAAGAAAAAAAATGGAAGCGGTATGAGTAGTATAGTGAAGGTCATAGCCAGAGTTATGGTAGGCTTTATGATGCTTTTTGCCGGTTATTTCATACTTCTCGGAGATGAGGTGCCCGGGGGTGGTTTCCCCGCGGGTGTAATGCTTGCGCTTGCTTATATTTTAATAACGCTCGCTTACGGCAGAGAATTTGTGGAAAAAAAATTGCCTGGAGTGACAGCTTCGAAATTGACCGACGTGGGAGTATTGATATTTTTATTTATGGGAATTTTAGGGCTTTATTTTTCCGGGACTTTCCTGGATAACTTTTTGAAGAATAAAGATTGGTGGTTCTTCTCATCCGGAACTATAATAATAAATGATGTGGCTGTGGCTCTTACCGTTGGAATGAGCCTCTATTTAATATTCTTAGCGCTTGCCATCTTTGGCAGGGTTGTTTGCGAAGGAACCTTATGCAGGGATTTAGGCAGAGAGCCCGGGGAGGAAAAATAATGACTCTGTATTTTTTAGACTTTTTGCTTTTTATGATTGGTTTATACGCGCTTGTGACCAAAAGACATATTGTTAAAAAAATACTCGGAGTCGCCATAATGGAGTATTCCGTTAATCTATTTCTTATACTTATTGGTTTTAAGATGTCCGGAGCTTCGCCGATTTTAATGAAAGATATGGATTTTGTCACTTTCGTGCATACGGCCGTGGATCCGTTACCCCAGGCGCTTGTGCTTACTTCTATTGTTATCGGTCTGGGAACGCTTGCTCTGATGGTGGCGATAGCGATAAGATTATATGAGAGATATGGGACTTTTGATATGCACGAAATAAACAGGCTTAGAGGATAGAGATGGAAAGGATTTTACCTCTTTTTGTTATAATACCGGTTTTTAGCGCGGTTTCAACCCTGCTCGTCAGCAGGTGGGAAAGGAGAAAGTTCCCGAGGATATGGTCTATTCTTACAGTTTCTTCGCTGATTGTATTACTTTATTTTATCTGGAATCAAGGTGTCTTGGTGCATGAAATGGGGGGATGGAAGGCTCCTTTCGGAATAGTGATGATGAAGGATTCCTTAACGCGTTTTATGCTGTTGATAATAAACGGGGTGGCTTTAATTACACTGTTATACTCTTATTCTTACATTCTGAAACGCGAAGATTATCTTCGCTTCTTTTCGATGTTTTTACTGATGCTCGCGGGTATGAACGGAGTCGCTCTTACGGGAGATTTATTTAATCTTTTCATATTTTTAGAAATCGCTTCCATAGCTTCTTATGTTCTTGTCGGTTACGATATAGGCGCGGAAGAATTGGAAGCCGCTTTTAAATATCTTATTATGGGAGTTCTGGCATCTATGTCTATTTTGATAGGGATTGCTATAGTTTATTCGGTGACAGGTTCCGTCAATATGGCTGATATAGCCCGATTTATAGAGGCTAATAATATAGTGGACAATAAAGCAATTCTTATGGCGACCGGATTGTTTATTCTGGGATTCGGGCTGAAAGCGGGATTTGTTCCTTTTCACGCGTGGCTTCCGGATGCTCATCCTTCAGCTCCTGCTCCCATTTCGGCGATGCTTTCGGGTGTTCTGATAAAGTCTTTAGGAATTTATCCGCTGATCAGAATTTTTTACAATGTGATACCGATGTCCCCTGTTGTTTCGAATATATTTATCTTTTTGGGTTCTCTTTCGATGATAGTAGGAGCGTTAATGGGTTCCGGACAGATAGATATAAAAAGGCTTTTCGCCTTCCACTCTGTTTCCCAGATGGGATATATTATAGTGGGAGTCGGTCTGGGTACCCCACTTGGTCTAATTGGAGCTCTTTTCCATCTTTTAAACCATTCGGTTTTTAAGTCTTTGCTTTTTCTGTCTTCCGGCGCGATTCAAAGCAGCACCGGTACCAGAAATATGAAGGAACTCGGCGGATTGAGAGAGAAAATGCCCGTGACTTCGGGAAGTACCGTGGTGGGAGCTCTATCGATTTCCGGAGTTCCTCCCTTTAACGGATTCTGGAGTAAATTAATTATAATTCTTGCCGCGTTTCAGGCGAAAAATATGTGGGCGGCTTCAGCTCTTGTTTTAACAGCTTTTTTGACTCTTATGTGTTTTGTTAAATTCCAGAGACACGCCATTTTCGGTAAAATATCCGATACGGTGAAGCGTTCTGAAGAAGCGCCTCTGCCCATGCTGATGTCGCTTGTAATTATGGGGCTTCTTTGCCTTCTAATCGGTTTGTTTAATCAGAATATTATAGCAAATATTATAGCTCCTGCTCAAGAAGTTTTACTGAATAAAGGGGCTTATATAATGTCGGTCCTCGGTATGGCTGGGGGAGGATAGATGAAGAAGAGAATCGCTCAATTTTTTATATACTTTTTGATGTGGCTGTTTATAACCTGGTCTTTGGATGTAAAACATCTCTTAGTGGGAGTCGTCGTGTCTTTAATTGTCACATTTCTCACTCGCGATCTTTTCCCCGATGAACTGGTTCGTTTGCTAAATCCCGTGAGATTACTGCTCGCGATTTTCTATATACCATATCTTTTGTATTATATTTTACTGGCTAATCTGGATGTGGCTTACAGGGTTCTTAATCCGAATTTGCCTATAAATCCGGGAATTATTAAGGTAAAAACTTCGCTGAAAAATGAGTTCGCCAGGACTATTCTCGCGAATTCCGTTACGCTAACCCCGGGAACCCTTACCGTGGATGTGAATGGCGATAATTTTTATGTTCACTGGATAAATGTATCCAGCGATGATCCTAAAGTACAGAAAAAAATAATCTTAGGAAGGTTTGAAAGAGTACTCAGGAGGATTTTCGAATAATGTTTACTTTTTTCTTTGTTTTGATGATAATAGCTTCTTTTATGTGTCTCTACAGGGTAATGGTTGGACCCACTCCTCCCGATCGGATGGTGGCGATAGACATACTCGGTATTCTTGTGGTGGGAATGTGCGCTTTGTACGCGGCTTACACCAAAAAAGGTTTTTATCTTTATATTGCGATTTCCTGGGCGATACTTTCTTTTGTCGGTACTCTCGCGCTTGTTAAATTTCTGGAAGGCAGGGGTTTCGATGAATAGTAATATCGCTTTAGGTTTTGTTATTGTGGGAGTAGTTTTTGATTTACTGGGTTGTCTCGGTTTGATAAGGCTTCCGGATATTTATAATAGGTTGCAGGCTGCGACGAAATCCGTTACTCTCGGGACATGCGCGATACTTTTTGGAGTCGCGCTGGAATTTGGCATTTTTAGTTCGGGTGGAATAAAAGCTTTGATTTGTATTCTGTTTGTAATCATTACTTCTCCTACTGCCGCGCACGCGCTATCTAAAGGTTCACACATGAGCGGATTTAAACTCTGGGAGGGAAGCAAAGTGGATAAATTGGAAAAGGATAAGAAAAAATAAATGGCAATAAAAAAACCTAAAATAAGAGAGCTCGGAGAAGCTATAAAGGCAGTTGTTAAAGGGCCTTTCACGACAAAATTCCCTTTCGAACCTCCTCATATTATACCGGAATTCAGAGGGTTTCCAGAATATCAGGATGAAGGTTGTGTTAGATGCGGAGCGTGCGCTGAAGTTTGCCCCGCTCGAGCAATTGAGGTAGAGGAATACGAAAAAGACGGTAAGAAGTTCAGAACGATGCGTTTTTGTTATGATATATGTTTACTCTGCGGGCAATGCGGAGCTTTGTGTACAACGGGGGAGGGTATAGAATATACCAACAAATACGCTAAAAATACTTTCGATAGAAGTGAGGCGATTCAGGAAGTCGAGGATGAGCTTGTAGAATGTGAAAAGTGCGGTAAGGTAATAACGACAAAAAAACATCTCGATTGGATTTTTGAGCGTTTGGGTGAAAAAGCCTACGCTAATCCTACGATCGTGCTCGCGAAGCATGTTCCCATGGGTGTCGCGGATAAAGAAGAGAAAATAAAAGAAATTTGCGAATTTAATAGGGAAGACTGGTATAGAGTTCTCTGTCCGGAATGCCGAAGAGCCGCCTGGATGAAAGAAAACTTCCAGTAAAAAAAGAATTTACCACAGAGACCACAGAAAAAAACACACAGAGTACACAGCAATTTTTTCTCTGCGTTCTTTGCGTCTTTGCGGTGAATTTTTCTTGTGGTAATCTTGTGTGATCTGTGGTTTCTGTTTGTGAGGTTTTTACAGGTCGTAACTAATTTCGAAAGTGTTTCCTTCTCTTTTGGTTGTTACGGGATAGCCTGAATTATGGAAAACAGCCAGCATGCGCTGGTTGTCTGTAAGCATAACGGCTTCAAATCCTTCTATTCCTCTCTTCTTTGCTATTTCGGTTAATATATTTAATAAATATGTTCCTATTCCTTTTTCCTGCCAATCGTCCCTTACAAGAAAAGAAACTTCTGCCCGATTTTTTGTTTCTATATAGTAATATCTTCCCACCCCGACTATTTCTTCTCCGCCGGTGCCCTGGGTTAAGCCTACGATTGCCATGTCTTTTGTAAGGTCTATATTTGTGAATTCCTGTATGAATTCGTGGGGAAATGTTTTGATATCTTTGAAAAATCTAAAGGCGATAGACTTTTCTGAACAGGTGTACAACATATCCCTCAACATTTTTTCATCGGTTGGTTTAATCGGTCGTAAGAATAATGCTGTTCCGTCACGCAGGGCGACGCGTCTTTCCATTTCTTTCGGGTACTTGGTTGTTCTCGGAAGTAATTCTTTTTGGTCGGGATATATGTAATTTCGATTTTTGGCTTCATTGAGAATTTCGTTTCGATAATCAGGATGAGCTATTTCCGCTAAAGCCAATACTCTTTCACGGATACTCTTTCCGAATAAGTACGCGATACCGTATTCGGTTACCACATAGTGAACATCTCCTCTGGTAGTTACTACTCCCGCGCCTTCCGTTAATTTAGGAACTATTCTGGAAATCGAACCTCCTTTTGCTGTTGAAGGGCATGTGATTATAGCTCTGCCGTTTTTTGCCCGAGCCGCTCCTCTGTTGAAATCGACCTGTCCCCCGATGCCGCTGTAAAAATCGTAACCTATAGAATCGGAGCATACCTGACCGGTCATATCTATTTCCAGCGCTACGTTTATGGCGACCATATTGTTATGCTGACTGATTACGAAAGGATCGTTTACGTATTCGGAAGGTCTAAATTCGAACATTTGATTTTCGTGTATGTAATCGTATAGTTTCCTTGTACCGTAACAAAAACTGGCTGTTACTTTTCCCCTGTTGATTGTTTTTCTTTTCCCGTTAATGATTCCGTCCTCTATTAGAGGAATAATCGCGTCATTAAACATTTCTGTGTGGATGCCTATATCTTTTTTAGTGTGGAGATACTTTAAAACGGTTTGGGGTATGTTACCTATACCGACTTCGACAGTATCACCGTCCGATATAAGGGAAGCAACATTTTTGGCTATTTCATCCACGCTCTCGTCGGGTTCCGGAACTTGATACTCGAGAATTTCTTTGTCGCTCTCTACTATGGTATCTACCATATCTATGGATATAAATGAATCTCCGAGAGTTCGAGGCATCTTTTCGTTTACTTCCGCGATAACCATTAAGCTGTTTTCTACCGCTGATTTTACTATATCTACTGAAACTCCAAGGCTGAGATAGCCGTTTTTATCCGGGGGGCTCGTCTGTATAAGGGCAACATCTATAGGTATTATTCCGCGTTTGAACAGAAGAGGGATTTCGGAGAGGAAAATCGGCGTATAATCTCCTCTGCCGCTTACTATACCCTGTCTTACATTAGGGGCAAGAAAAAAGCTGCAGGTTCTGAACTTATCGCAGTACTCTTTCTGTATGTAGGGTGCGTTTCCCTGAGTTAAGAGATGATATATTTCCGCGTCCTTTATATTATTTTTTTCGTTGGAGAGTTCTTCTACCAGGAGTTGAGGTTGTCCGCAGCCCGTTCCTATGAAAATCCTCGACCCCGATTCTATCATTTTTATTGCCTGTAAAGCGGTTTTTAATTTGCTTTTATAAAGTTCTCTCCAGTTTGGCATTTAATTCGACTCCTTTGACAGAATTATTCTGGCATCGACCACATAAGTCCCTTCTCCCGGATGCCCTACTTTTAAAGGGTTAATATCTACCTCTTCAAATTCAGGAAAATCCATTACCAATTGTGAAAGCTGCAGTAAACTTGTAACAATAACTTGAATATCTACACCTCTTTGTCCTCTGACTCCCGTGAGAAGTTTATAGGTTTTAGTGCTTTCAATCATTCTCCTGCATTCTTCAGCGGTTATAGGAGCAAGACTGAAAGTAACATCTTTAAGTACTTCGACGAAAATACCTCCGAGACCGAACATGAGCATTGGTCCAAACTGGGGATCTTTTTTCATGCCCAGAATGACTTCTTTTCCGGAAGTTATCATTTCTTCCACAAGAACACCTCTGAGATCCGCCTCGGGCATTTTCTTTTTAACTCTCAACATCATCAGGTCAAAAGCATCCTCTACTTCTGTCGCGCTGCCCAGACCGATTTTAACACCGCCTACATCGGATTTATGAAGAATGTCCGGACTCGATATTTTCATGGCGACCGGATAACGCATCTCATTCGCGAACCTGACAGCTTCTTCAGAAGAAGACGCGAAATGCCCTTCGGGTATGGTCATGCCGTATGATTCCATTATTGTTTTAGCGTCGAATTCGCCTATTTCAAGAAGATTTCTGGAACGATAAGATTTTATAATCTTAATTACAGGATTTTTATTTACGGCAAATCGTTCGATAATACGAAGAGGTCTAGATTTATATTCGTTGTATTTTACCATCTCGGACATCGCTTTTGCCGCTCTATGGGGGACCGAATATTGCGGTATATGATTTTTTCTTAAAACATTTACTCCGTTTTTTACCGTATTAACTCCCATAAAACAGGTTATTACAGGTTTCGAATATTTTTTTGAGACTTTTACCAATTCTTCTGCTATCGCGTAATCATCCGTCATTTTTTGAGGTGTTAAGATAACCACGACTCCGTCGACAGATTTACTTTCGAGTACGCATCGAAGACTTTCCCTGTATCTTTCTTTGTCCGCGTCTCCAAGAACATCAACGGGATTGTTAACCGAAGCTGAAGGAGGAAGAAATTTTGAAAGTTTCGATTTGGTTTCCTCATCGATATTAACTACTTTTAAACCCGATAATTCAAGGGCATCCGACATCATAATTCCGGGACCACCCGCGTTTGTTATAACTGCTATTCTGTTTCCCTTGGGTAGAGGCTGATATGCAAGAGCGGTACATATATCAAATAAGTGTTCTATCGATTCTGCTCTAATTACTCCCAGTCTCTGAAAAGCGCAATCGTATGCTTTATCTGAACCCGCAAGGCTGCCCGTGTGGGAAGAAGCGGCTTTGGCGCCTGCTTCGCTTCTTCCCGATTTCAAAATAACTATAGGCTTAACCTTACCGACTCTTTCGGCTATACGCATAAATTCCTGTCCGCGTGAAATATCCTCAAGATATGAGGCTATAACTTTTGTGTTTTCGTCATTTTTTAAATACTCGAAGAAATCGACTTCGTCTATAGATGCTTTATTGCCTATCGAAGCTATAAGCGAAAAGCCCACTTTGTTTTCTTTCGCCCAGTCTTGAATGGAGGCAATAAGAGCTCCGGATTGAGATATTAATGCTATCTCACCGGGTTCGTCGAGTGATTGTCCGAATGCGGCGTTTAGTTTTTGCCAAGGATTTATTAACCCGAGGCAATTTGGACCCATCAAAGTGATTTCGGATAATCTGGCTTGCTGTACGAGTTCTTTTTGCGCTTTTTTGCCGTTTTCGTCGGTTTCTCCGAATCCTGAAGATATTACGATTACGGCTTTGACGCTTTTTTTCGCACAATCTTTCATTATGGAAAGAACAATATCACGGTTTACTACAATGACAGCGCAATCGATATTTTCAGGAACATCCGTTAGGGAAGGGTAACATTTAAGGTCGAGAATGGTATCGCTTTTGGGGTTTATGGGGTATACAGGACCTTCAAATCCTCCGTCCAGGATATTTTTTAGTATAGCATGTCCCACCTTTTGCGGATCGCTTGAAGCTCCCACGACAGCGATAGACTCGGGATACAATAAATTTTTAAAACTCATATTCGCAATCTTTATTTATCATTATATTTTCTTAATTTTCGAACCTTCTGTTTAAAAAACACTGAGTTATGTAAAAATCGTTCTTACATACGTTGGTTTATTTTATATTAATTGGAAAAGTGATAATGTCAAGAACGTAAATGACGGAAATATGTTTGAATATATTAAAAGGCTAAGAATATGAAATAAAACAGTTCGGATATGGCATTTGGGTTTTAGGAAAAAATTCAAAATTCAACATTTAAAATTTAAAATTAACATAGCGTCTTAGTACCTTCGCGGCTAAAACAAAAAAGGGGTTGACAAATTCATAAATATTATTATATTCTTTGTATAGCAAATCACTTTGTTATAGGAGGAAGAAATGGATAAAAAAGAGAGGATTCTTAAAGCGTTTATTTTGCTTTTGTTTTTTGGGTGCAGTCAAAAGTATGTCGATGCGGAGGGGGTCTCGCTCGATGATAAAGTTGTCGATTCCTGGGAAAAGTTGGATTGTAAGATTATCGAGCAAGATGAGCGGGGTTTTTCTTTAAATTGTCTGGTCAAAGACATTGTTGAGGTTAAGGGCTCTGCTAAAATAGGAGAATTTAGTAGGCGAGAAGAAAAGAGGAAGGCAGATATTCTGGTTGCTTCAGGTATGGGAATTATATATTCAGGTTTTCTCGGAAGTTACTATTATGTAAAGTCGCAGGATTATCTTACGGATGAGGTTTTTGAAACAGGGTGTTTTATATCTTCGGTTTCCTGTCTTACAGGACTTGCTATGATAGTCTGGGGGGGTAATAGTAGGTCTTCAGACATTAACTCCAGACGTGATTTTATAGAAATAGATACTATTTGTGTGGATAGTATGCTTATACCAAATAGTGAAATGGAAATATCGGTGGAGAAAACAAATTTTAAAAAAACATATTTGACTGATAAAAATGGTAATCTTGAATTGAAATTTGATGAAATAATCCCGGAACCCACGGAAGCAGATTCGGTTCTTAATCTTATAATTAAATACGAAGATATGGTCGATACGGTGGAGGTGATATTAGATAGTAGGCAGTAGAGAGCAGTTAGTAGTATAAAAAAACAACAAGAAAATTTCTGTGTTCTTTGTAGTTTCTCGGTTTTTTTCGTGTATTTTTAAAAGTAAATTCAAAATGGGATGTGGAGTTTAGAGTATTTCGTGTGTTTGGTGGTTAAAGAAAATTTTTCTTTGTGCCTTAGTGCCTTCGTGGCTATAAACAAATTTCTCGAAAATTACAATGATTACAAATTTTCTCGTTTGTCGTCTTTTTAAAGTTTTCTCTTGGAATCGGTATATTTTCGGAAACGTCTTCACAGAATGAATGCATTTCTTCCGTTTCTTTTTGTACCGTGTGTATGAAATTTTCTATCTGATAATTTTTGAATTGCAGTTCTTTCTCCCTGTAAGTGGGGTCGAGATATGCAGAAATAGCTTTAAATGTTTCCGGTTTGTTTTTTAAATGGTATGAAGCCCAGCAAACATATCCCGTTAATTGTTTGTCGTGCTTTTTTCTGTCCTCTTTTCCTGTTTTCCAGTCTATTATGTAATTTTCTTCTCCGAATGGAAAAAGAAAATCGACTTTACAATATGTTTTCATTCCGTCAAGACGGAATTCTCCGTATCCCGGAGGTTCTATAATCCATTTGTGTTTATATGTAATAGCTTTCTCTTTTATCCATTTAAACCGTTCGCTATTAAGCAGGTTTTCAAGATTGCTTTTTACCGATAAGAAAATATTTCCATTGTCTATCTTTTCTATTTCATCGTAGTAAACCTCTGAAAATTTATTTTGCCTGCAGTATTTATCTGTTTCTTTTTTTATGAATTCTGTAAAACGTTTAGGATTAATTTCTCTTTCGGATTTAATTAATCTTAAAAGCAGGCTCGCTATAACATTGTGAGTGATTGTGCCGACCGCGAGAGGTATGGATGTAAGTGTTTTGAGTTCTTTTATTTTGTATTCTGAATAATCCGGATCGAATTTCGGATAATAGTTGAAGAAGTACTGTCTCTGGCACATTTTAAAAGTATCGTACCTGCTTAAAGACCACCCTAAAATCGGCGTATACTCAAATTTTTCAATCAATTGAACCTCTTTCCTTTATTGAATTCTAAGAGATATAAGAGAAATGTCAATAGCGAAGATGCTTGTCTTACATAGACTCGTGTGTAAAACCCCCTTTTCCTCGTAAGGCGCGGCTAAAGTCGTAGCTTATGAGTGAAATTATGAATTTTGGCACATTCTTTAGGGAGGAACGACCGTTCAGGGTGTAATCTGGTAGTTAAAAGTTAAACTTCCAATCCTTTTTCTTCAAAAAGATAACGCTTTATTTTTCTGGTAGTGGTTTTCGGAAATTCTTCGTCTCTTATCTTTACTCTTCTGATTCTTTTAAAGTCGGTTAAATCTTCATTCATTTTTTTTATGACATTAGTTAATACTTTATGAGGGTCATTATCTTCTATTTTATGTTTTTTACAATATTCGTCTACCTCTTCATAATTAGGATAAATAGTCGCCACTAATTCTTTTTTTTCTGTATTCGGATTGGTTTCGTATGCGACAAGTATTTCTTCAATGAGAGGAGATTCCGACAAATATGTTTCGATTTCTTCAGGGTAGATGTTTTTACCGCCTCTGGTAACGATTACAGATTTCTTTCTTCCGGTTATATATAAATAACCATCAGAATCGAAATAACCCATATCTCCGGTTTTAAACCAAACTCCTTCGAAAACTTCGGCGGTAGCTTCTTCGCTTTTCCAGAAACCCTTAAAAACAGAATCACCTTTTACCGCAATTTCACCGATTTCGTTTTGTCCGGGATTCAATATGTTAACTTCTAAACCCGGCAAAGGTAATCCTACGGACTCATTTTTGGGAGCTTGCGGCGGATTTACAGAAACTACCGGTGAAGTTTCGGTCAAGCCATATCCCTGAATTAAAGGAAATCCCCATTTTTCGAATTTTCTGGAAACCCATTTGGGCAAAGCGGCACTCCCCGGAACCAGGAGTTTCAGATTGTTCAGACCTATTTGCTTTCTTATAGTCGAATAAAGAAATGAACCGCTACCTTTTTTAATTTTATCCAGAAAAGTGCCAACACCATTTAAAGTTCCGAAAAGAGCCTTTTTGGCAGTCGGAAGTTTGCTGATTTCTTTTTCTATTCCCTTTATAAATTTTTCAAGAATTAGAGGTACTACCGGAAATATTGTGGGTTGTGTTTTTAAGCAATCTTCTTTTATTTCTTTGGATTTTAAGGAGCGAGCAAGAGTCATTGTTGCTCCAATATAAAATGGCGCTAAAATATTTA
>Ga0307422_1001363_pt1 | contig 12814 bp, 9 predicted proteins | sample SalMarWE160290MG_FD_202153 | JGI IMG/M metagenome (GOLD analysis project Ga0307422, IMG submission 202153) | Salt marsh sediment microbial communities from the Plum Island Ecosystem LTER, Massachusetts, United States - WE1602-90 | ecosystem: Environmental > Aquatic > Marine > Intertidal zone >...
ATAAAGCCCAATTGTTAACATATTTAAAATTAACTTCTATTAAATTAGGTATAATAATTAATTTTAATGTAAAATTATTGAAAAATGGGATTAAAAGAGTTATATTATAAAGCATTGCCATTTTTTATAATAGGTTTAGTTTTAAATTTTGATTCTTAAATGGGTTGTAGGGGTTGAGGTATGGATCTTTGCGGGCTTTGTGGTTCAATAATCTTTTTAAATAAGGAGATGTAGGTGAGTGATAGGATTTTGTATTACAGCACAAATAGAGAACTGAATACTAAAGAAATTAAGGGTTTTAAAGAAAAAGTAACCTTTAAAGAAGCCCTTTTTATGGGTCAGGCTCCGGATAACGGACTGTTTATGCCGGATCGTTTACCGGAATTATATAAAGAAGAAATCTTGTCGCTTAAGGGTAAACCTTACCATGAAGTCGCTTTTGAAATTTTGAGAAGATATTTAAAAAATGATATAAACGACGAAAAGTTAAGCGAAATTTGTAAGGAAGCTTACACTTTTGGTATCCCTATAGAAAAGATTAAGGAAGAGGTTTATCTTGCCAGAATGGATCAGGGTCCGACTGCTTCATTTAAAGATTTCGCGGCACAGGTTATGTCGAGATTGATGGAAGAATTAAAGGACGAAAATCAGAAAATAACAGTTTTAGTGGCAACTTCCGGAGATACCGGAAGCGCTATAGGCACTGCTTATAAGGGTTTGAAAGATATTAAAGTCTATATTCTGTATCCGAAGTCTGAAGTCAGCGATCGTCAGTATAAACAGTTGAATTCAATAGGGGATAATGCGGTTACTATAGCTATCGACGGAAAATTTGATGACTGCCAGAGGCTTGTAAAACAGGCGTTCGGGGATCCGGAACTCAAAAGTTTAAATTTAACTTCCGCGAATTCAATTAACATAGGAAGAATTTTACCGCAGATAGTTTATTACTTTTATGCTTATGTAAACGTTGTAGAAGAATTCCATCCTGTTATTTTTTCGGTTCCGTCCGGCAACTTCGGGAATTCTCTCGGCTGCGAAATCGCACGTAGAATGGGCTTACCTGTGGATATACTTATAATAGCAACCAACGAAAACGATGAATTTCCAAAATTTCTTGAGACCGGGGTTTATGAGAAGGTAGATCCTTCGCGTGAATGTCTTTCAAACGCTATGAATGTGGGAAATCCGAGTAACCTCGCCCGTTATTTTAATCTTTACGGCGGTATTGTGGATAAAGAGGGAAATGTTTACAGTAAACCTGATGTTTCCGGGATGAGAAAAAATTTATATTCAGTTTCTATTACTGATAAAGAGACCGTAAAAACCATAAAAGAAATTTATGAAAAATACAATGTGTTGCTTGAACCGCACGGATCAGTTGGTGTCGCGGTTTTAATGAATCACTACAAAAAAATAGATAAGCCTGCCATTTGCTTTGAAACCGCCCATCCTTCAAAATTCCCCGAAATAATAGAAGAAACGTTAAATATAACTCCTGAATCTCATCCGTCGCTTGTGGACGTAGATAAGAGAGTTATAAAACCCGAGCATCTGCCGAATGATTATGAGGTTTTTAAGAAATATTTGCTGTCCTCACAGTAAAAAGAAAGGAGTTTTTATGAGAAAGTATACTTTAATAATGTTAATGTATTTTTTTGCAATTATTGGTTATGCCGACGAGGAAAGAATGGGGGTAAATATAGGGTTAAAGGGTGGTTCGTTTTTTGTAGGTTATGAAAATTCTTTAAACATTTTTTCTCTGGGAGGCGCCATTGGTTACACATTACCCCTTAAAAACAGGAATTTCGAAGTTGCGTTTGAAGCGGATTTTAATCTGGGATACCTTGGCGGAGATTATGTGAGTGGTTATCCCGGGAACAAGTCACACGTAAGAACATTTGGCGGATATACTGTTATAAATACGGTTCCATCGAATGAAATATACTTTAAGGGTAAAATAGGTATCACGCATGAAACTGTGTTTGAGACAATTGAGGATATAGAAACACCATACAGGGAAATAGGACCTTCATTTGGAATTGGTGTGGGGTATAATGCTTCCGATAATGTGAACATAGAGGGTGAATTTACAACCACAAACAGCGATATGAAATTCTTTAGTGTAGGTTTAAAACTGCTTTTGTAATGTAAGAAATAAGACTGCCGGGATTCAATGAATACAGAAAAAGAGTTCTATAATAGGTTTATTAGAGGTTTTGTTGGATAAAAATAATCCGGGACTTAAAAAAGAATTAGGTCTAATTCATATTTTTTGTATAACTTCCGGGGCCATGATAAGCTCCGGTCTTTTCGTCCTGCCCGGTCTTGCATACGAAAAAGCCGGTCCCTCTATTATCCTCAGTTATCTCATTGCCGGATTGTTGGCTCTCCCCGGTATGTTGAGTCTTGTGGAAATGACTACCGCTATGCCGAAAGCGGGTGCGGACTGTTATGGCGTTATTCGCAGCATGGGTCCGGGAATCGGAACGGTTGCGGGACTCTTAAGCTGGTTTTCGCTCGCCATGAAAAGCGCTTTTGCCCTTATAGGTCTTTCTCTGTTAGCGATAACTTTTGTAAATGTAAACATATACGTAATAGCAATATCCGGTTGTATTATATTTTTAATAATTAATCTCGTTGGAGTAAAAGAAGCGGGAATAATACAATTTATTCTCGCCGGAGTTTTATTTTTTATAATGACCTTTTACATAATAAGGGGTGTACCTTTTGTAGAAGTACAGCGTTTTGAACCTTTTGTCGCGAAAGGTATAGTACCCGTATTTTCTGTTGCCGGTTATGTATTTATCTCTTATGCTGGACTTTTACAGTTGGCGAGTATGGCTGAAGAAATTCGTAATCCGTCAAAGAATATCCCTCTTGGAATGCTTGTGACAGTTTCAGTGGTAACAATCTTTTATTTTTTGATGATATTCGTTACGGTGGGAGTTCTCGACGGAGAAGTTTTGTCCGGTTCTCTTACTCCTATATCCGATGGAGCGAACGCTTTTATGAAAATGCCCGGCACAACAATTGTGACGATCGCCGCCTTTATGGCATTCTTAACCACAGCGAATGCCGGAATAATGACATCAGCTCGTTCTCTCGTGCCTCTCAGTAGAGATAAATTGTTCCCCGAGATTTTCGCCAGAATTCATCCTCATTTCGGTACTCCTTACTACGCTTTATTTTTAACAGGTATATTTATTATAATTTCTTTCTTCTTGCGATTAGAAATCCTTGTTGAAACTGCCTCAATTGTTCTAATACTCGCGAATGTTCTTTCCTGTCTTGCCGTTATTGTTCTGCGGGAGAGCGGATTACAAAATTACAGACCCACTTTCCGTACTCCTCTCTATCCCTGGATACAGATTACAGGTATCGTTGCTTTTGGATTTATTTTACTTGAAATGGGAGGAGAAGCTTATATTATTACCACAATATTGTCTTTAGCAGGGTTTAGCGCTTACTGGTTTTATGGGAGAAAAAGAGTGAAAAGCGAATCCGCGATGCTGCATCTGGTGGAGAGGATTACAAACCGGGAGTTGGTTACGGGAACTCTTGAAGAAGAACTCCGGGAGCTTTCTCTTGAACGGGATGAGGTCACGCTCGACCGTTTCGATAAAATCGTGAAGGAATGTCCGGTCCTGGATATAAAGGAGAAAATCGAACTGGATGAATTATTTGAAATGGTGGGAAAAGAACTCGCTGAATCCGTGGGGATGGATTCCAAATATATATATGAAGCCCTTAAGGAAAAAGAAGAAGAAAACGGCACGGCTATAACACCGAGTCTGGCAATTCCTCATATTATTGCGGAGGGCAGCCATAAATTCGAAGTATTGCTTGCAAGATCAAAGGAAGGTATAAGATTTTCTGATTCGGCAACGAAAGTCCATGCTATATTCATTCTTCTTGGCACCAGGGACGAACGCAATTTTCACCTTTACGCTCTTTCTGCGATTGCTCAGGTTGCGGGAGACCCGGATTTCATGAATCGATGGATGAAAGCGAGGGATAAACAGGGACTTCGTGATGTGATTATTCTGGGAAAAAGACTCCGTCCCTGGGGTAGCAAAGGATAAATTATTCCGTAGCCCTCACCCTGATTAGTTGTATCAAAGTATCCCAATTTAAGTTTTCGCATCCCCATGAAAACGCTGTCGTGATGATTAAAAATAAAAATATACGAATAATTCGTTTGCTCTTCATTCACTCCCATTAAACACAAGTAGAGTTGGAATTTGCACCCAATAGATGTTTTGCCGCATTTTGAAAAAATTATGAAAATCCAAAGGAGGATTGGTCGGTTTTGCGTCTCGACAATTACGCTTTCTCCTTTGCCCGATGTTTTTATTGTATATTTTTTAACTTAATAAATATAAACATCAATGAGTTTAATAAAACTCGCGTGTGTTTATTAGGTATATTTTGTTTGTAACGATTTCAAAATTGAACACTTGACAAAATTGTATTTGTTGTTATTATAAACAAACAAAAAAGGAGGTAATATGGCAGAGCGTGAATTAAATATGCCTTTGCTTGGGGATGTTTTTCCCGAAATAAAAGTTCAAACGACTCACGGGAAGATGGATATTCCCGGGGATTTAAAAGGAAAATGGTTTGTTCTGTTCAGTCATCCCGCTGATTTTACGCCGGTTTGTACCACAGAGTTTGTCGCTTTTCAGAAGAGATTCAAGGAATTCGAAAAATTGGATTGCGCATTAATTGGTATGTCTGTGGATCAGGTTTTTTCTCACATGAAGTGGGTGGAGTGGATTAAAGATGAGCTGGATATAAAAATTGAATTTCCTATAGTAGCCGCAAATGACGCGATCGCTTTGAAATTAGGAATGCTTCATCCCGGAAAGGGTACCAATACCGTTAGAGCTGTTTTTATTGTCGATCCGAAAGGTATTGTAAGATTGATAATGTACTATCCGCAGGAAGTCGGAAGAAACATGGATGAAGTGGTCAGAGCCGTTAAAGCCTTGCAGATTTCCGACAAGCAGGGCGCTGTTCCGGCAGGTTGGCCGGAGAACGAATTGATTAAGGATAGAATCATAGTCTCGCCGGCGAAAGACGAAAAAACCATTAAGGAAAGATTGAGCGATAAGAAACTGCAGTGTTTTGATTGGTGGTTCTGTCACAAGCCTTTAAAATAAGCGTAATACCCTCTTAGTTCTTATTTGACTGTAGAGGCTGCGTAAAATTTAGGTTTTGCGCAGCCTCTGCCAATATGAGTTATTCCTGTAATTTGTTGTTTTTCCCGTGTCTTGCTGGTTTATTTATCTAATCGGCGGATAAGCCCCCACAAATGCGGTATCCTCTTCAGGCACACCGAGAAGTTTTCTGATATCACCAGGCAATTCCGTTGCAAGATCGGAACTCTCAAATTCGCTGATTAATTCGAATTTTCCTAATCTCCAGCTTTTGAATAACGGACCGTCATAGTCGGTAAAATATTTGCTGTTAGTTGCAAAGTCTTTGTACAATTTATTTAATTCGAACAAAGAATTAAACCCTGCCATACACTCTTTATTCTTAAAAGGACTCCATAACATCAATAAATCCGTTTTACTGCCGGGAGTTCTAATGTAAACATTGTTATCGAATTTATCCAATTGAGATTCTTTAAGCCTGTTGCAGAGAGAAGGCATTTGAAAAGTAACAAAAAGGGGTCTCTCGTAATTTTCGTCGACCGCAAGCAGATTGTTAATAAAAACATGTCCGTATCTTTCATCTACATCGGGACCTGTACTCGGGTGCCAGCCAAAATGGTCTCCTTCCGCGCTTCTTGAAGTTCTGGCTATTGTAACCGTACTGTTTACCAGCGTATTATTATATATTTCTACATCCGAAGAATTTATAACATAAATGCCCTGATCACAATTAACAAAAACGTTTCCAGCGCATATAGCCCCTTTGGAAATTTCAAAGAAGAAACCGTTATTACTGGGCCAGAACTCCTCTTTTGAAAATTTTCTGTTTCTGCTGCCTACATCCTGAACCCAATTATCTACAAAAACACCGTCCACATTTCCCACGTCATACCAGATACCGCTTGAATAAGGTAAATCTATAACCAGGTTATCTCTGCAGGTAACGCGGTAGGATTGGTTAAAAATTTTTACTGCCGCGGGAAAGTATCCTGTAATTCTCTCTATATTATTTTTTGTAAAGATGTTTTTCTCTAAAAGAACATCGTTGGAAGCTTCTATATAGATTCCTTCCGTGCTGGTGTTGCTGATTTTGCAGTGTTTCATTACCAGGCTGTCTCCCCTGAGTCTGGCTGCTACCCTTGAACAGTTAGAAATTTCACAGTGTTCCAATCTTGTTCCTATTACTTGCTTTCCGTGTTCTGATTCGGAAGATAAGCCTTCCGGATATGTTCCTTCGACGAAAATCGCTTGTCTGGCGTACTGAGTAAAAGTAATTCCGCGAATAATCGGTCCCTTTCCGTCCGAATTTTTTCCATGAGCCTTTCCGGTTGTTCTGTAAATGCAGCCTTCGAAAGCTGTGATTTCAATTAGATGGTCTGTTGGGTCGGAACCTATGTAAATTTCTTTTGTGTTGTAATCTATAAAATAATGATTTTTATCCACTTCGCCTCGCCATCCGGCTGACTGCAGAAACTCCCCGTCAATAAATACCATGTCATTATTAAAACGGTGGAAAGGAGTTTCTTTTCCATTCCAATCGACCCACCACCAATCATCGGGCCCGGCGGGAAATAAACGCGTCCAGGAAGTTTTCCATAGACCATTGTGAAGATCCTGCCACTCTTTTGCCACATAAGTTCCCTTTAAAGTGGGTTTTTCGCCGGCATAAGGCTGGATGGTAATTCCCTGGTTTAAAACCAATCCCCCCGTTCTGTAAGTGCCACCGCGTAATACGATAGCGTCTCCTGTTACAACCTTTTCTATTGCTTTTTCGAGTGTGGTAGGTTTTTTGAGCGTTTCCCCGTTATTTTCGGCTTTTCCATCAGGCGCAGCATAATAAATCTTTCCCGTGACTTTGGGTAGATCGTAATTTTGCCTGATCGGTCCGTAAGGACCGCCTGAAGGTGCCGCTTTAAGAGGTAAAGAAATAGAGAAGAAAACCAAGAAAAGAATAAAGCATATATTTGACTGAAATTTATTTCCTGACATTATTCACTCCTTTTGATTTGAAAATAACTTAAAGCCTTTATTTGTCAATATACTTAAAATTTTCTGGCAACCCCCCAAATTTTTTACGCCAATACGTTAGAATATAGTTGTTGCAATACTTACAAGAAATCTTATGCGGGAACAAGCTATTTACGAATATTTATGAAATCAGAGGGATTACCGTACGAGAAAGACGTGGTCAATTTCCCCTGCGAGGAAATTGCCACTCGGCTCTCGGGTTCGCTCCTCTTGAAATGAAAGCATTTCAAGAGACCATGCCCGCTCACCCTCCGAGACGCTTTCCTTAACGGCAATCCCTCTGATTCTTGCCGACGAAATTAATAAAAGAAATGGGGGAAAGGCAAACTTAAATTTTTGAGGAATTTATGAATTTGTGGTCACAAAAATCTTAAGGTAGTTAATCTTTTTCTTTTATTCGTTTTAACTCGGAAAATTCCCTGCCGACTTTAAGTTGATAAAAATCCTTTTCTGAACTCTGGAAGACAAAAACCTTTTTTCTTTTTCCGCTATTGAAATCTTCTTCTAATTTTGTTTCTATTATTTTTTCGACTGTAATTATCTTTGAAGAGGTGTAAACTTTTTTTGGGTATTCTTCGCCTTTGCTTCCCGAATAAAATTCTACGTGAGAGATTTTCATTAATCTTCCACGATGGCGATATCTGTTACTTTGTTTTCTCCTTTTAAGGAAATTACTCTGACTCCGCGGGTATCTCGATGTTGTTTGCTTATGTCTTTCGCATTCAATCTTATAATCTTACCGGCTTCCGAAATTGCCATTAATTCTTCTTCTCCGCTTATCCCGACCATACGCTGGAGTTTTCTACCCTTTGTTAGTTTCATTCCGCGCACACCCTTGCCCCCGCGGTTTGTCTCTCGGAATTCAGAAGCTGCGACTCTTTTTCCGTAGCCATCATCCGCGATAAATATGAGATCTTTTATTTTTTCATCGCCAATAACACACGAAATAATGCTTTCGTCGTCAGGAATGTTCATTCCGATTACACCCTGAGCAGTTCTTCCCATTTTTCTTAAAATGCTCTCATCGAATTTAATTACCTGTCCGTTGCTTGCCGCGAGGAATATTTTATTTCCCGCTACGGTTTTCTCAGCCGCGAACAGTTCGTCTCCCTCTTTCATCCTCTGAGCTATTATACCCCCCGAATGAGCGTTGGCGAAATCTAAAAGTTTTACTTTCTTTATTATACCTTTTTTTGTTACCAGGACCAGGCTGTCGCTATCTTTCATTTCTCTTAAAGTTACGACAGCTCTGAGTACTTCAGTGCTGGCGAGATTCAGCATATTGGCGAGAGATACTCCTTTGGAAGTCCTGCTTGCCTCGGGAATTTCGTATACTTTAAGAGGGTAACACTTACCTTCATTTGTAAAAAGAAGCATCTGGTCGTGAGTGGATTCCACAAGTAAAGAACTCACATAGTCCGTATCGCCCGGTGTCGCGCCTATTATGCCTACACCGCCGCGTCCCTGTTGTTTATAGGTGTAGAGAGGAATTCTTTTTACGTAACCTTTTTTTGTTATGGTTATTACTACCTCTTCTTCTTTTACCAGTTCGATATCGGATCCCGAAAGATTTTCGGGCTGACCTTCGAAGATTTCCGTTTTTCTCCTGTCTCCGAATTTTTCTTTGACTTCTTTTAATTCTATAATAATCTCGGCATCCAGGCGTTTAGGTGAGGAAAGTATAGTTTTTAATTTCTCTATAAGTTTTATTTTTTCTTCGTATTCATCCAACAGTTTGGTTTTTTCGAGTGAAGTCAGCCTCGATAGTCTCATATCGAGAATGGCGTTGGCCTGTTCCACGCTGAATTCGAAAATTTCGATAAGATTTTTCTGCGCATCTTCTCTATCCTTGGATTTTTTGATGGTTTCAATGATTTTATCGATCTGATCGAGCGCTTTTAATAAACCTTCAAGAATGTGAGCTCTCTTTTCGGCTTTATCCAGATCGTATTCGCATCTTCTGCGTACCACATTCCTTCTGTGATCGATGTAATGTTGAAGAAGTTCTTTAAGATTGAGCATCTTTGGAATTCCGTCCACTATCGCCAGAAGTATTATTCCGAATGTTCGACGTAATCCGGTGTATTTTAAAAGCCTTTTTGAGACTGTTTTTGAATCCGCGGTCTTTTTTAAAGTGAGAACAACTCTTATCCCGCTCTGGTCCGACTCATCCCGCATGTCTGAAATACCCTGAATTTTTCCTTTGTTTACCATCGCGGCAATTTGTTCGAGTAACGTCGATTTGTTTATTTGATAAGGTATTTCTGTTATTATTATTCTTTCTCTGCCATGGCTTTCAGGTTCAAAATGAAGCTTTGCTCTAACTTCAATTTTACCCGTGCCCGTCTCATACGCCTTCTTTAAACCCTGATCTCCGACTATCATTCCCCGGGTGGGGAAATCGGGACCCTTGATCCATTGCATTAGATTTTTTACTTCTAATTCGGGATTTTCTATCAGAGCGATAACTCCGTCGCAAACTTCTCCTAAATTGTGGGGAGGAATATTGGTAGCCATTCCGACGGCTATTCCGCTCGATCCGTTTACAAGAAGATTTGGAAAAGCTGAGGGTAAAACCGTCGGTTCCTTAAGTGAAGCATCGAAATTAGGAACAAAATCGACGGTATTTTTATCGATATCCTGGAGCATCAATTCCGCTATTTTTGACAGTCTTACTTCCGTGTATCTGTACGCCGCGGCGTTATCTCCATCGATTGAACCGAAATTACCCTGTCCGTCAATTAGGGGATAACGCAGGGAAAAAGGCTGCGCCATACGCACGATTGTGTCGTAAATTGCCATATCTCCATGAGGATGATATTTTCCGAGCACTTCTCCGACCACTGTCGCGGATTTTTTATAAGAGGAACTCGAAGATAAGCCTATTTTACTCATGGCGTAGAGAATTCTCTGATGAACTGGTTTTAATCCGTCGTAGACATTCGGAAGAGCCCTGCCCACAATAACGCTCATGGAATAATCGAGATACGCTTTTTCTAATTCTTCTACTATTGAACTGCTTTTTATTTTTTCAGCCATTTTTCGCTTTTTTTAGTTTTTCTTTTAGTATGGGAATAACTTCAAAAAGGTCTCCCACGATTCCTATATCTGCGACTCTAAAGATAGGTGCGTCGGGGTCTTTATTTATGGCTACGATTAAATCCGAACCTCTCATACCTTCAATATGTTGGATAGCTCCGCTTATACCTACGGCAATATATATTTTGGGTCCGACCGTTTTTCCTGTCTGTCCCACCTGGTGAGAATAGGGAATCCATCCTTCATCTACCGTTGGTCTTGAAGCTCCTACCGCCCCGCCTAACACTTCCGCTAATTCGAATAAGAGTTTAAAATTATCACTGCACCCCAAACCTCTGCCTCCGGAAACGATTATATTGGCATCTTCGATGGAGATATGAGAGGTGGTGTCTTCGATCCATTTTTCGAATTTTGTATTGCTTTTAAGAAGTTCGGATGAGATTTTTTCTTCTATAATTTCTCCTTTTTTATTTGTGTCTTCTTCAAGAGGTTTAAATACTTTTGGTCGTACAGTAGCCATCTGAGGTCTCATATTCGGAGTTAAAATTCTGGCTTTAATGGAACCTCCAAACGCTGGTCTCGTCTGGAGCAAGTTCCCCTCGGAATCGACATCAAGCCCTGTACAATCGGCTGTTAACCCTGTGAAAATCTTAGCCGCAGCTCTGGAAAGAAGAGCTCTTCCCTGTGTTGTAGAAGGAGCAAGAAGAACAGAAGGTTTGTATTTTTTTATCATTTCTATTAAAATATTGGTATAAGGTTCCGGTAAAAAATTCAGCAAAGAGTCGTCGTTTACGACAATTACCTTATCCGCTCCGTGCGCGATTAGTTTTTCAGGTTTACCTTTAAGGCTTTTTCCCAGAAGAAGGGCATAGAGATTTACCCCGAGTTTGTCCGCCAATTCTCTGCCCTTTCCGATAAGTTCTAACGCGGCTCCTTCGAGTTCGCCCCTTCGCTGTTCGGCAAATACCATCACATCCTTATAATTTTCTTTGTCTTTAAATTCATGAGCCTCTGTTTCTATTTCTATGGCGTTGGTAGGACAGGGCCTAACGCATTCACCGCAAAGAGTACATTTTTCAAGGTCAATAACTGCGAGTTTTTTAAATTCTTTACCGTTGGCGAGCTTATGAGGTTCATCTACCAGACTGATAGCCCCATATTGGCAGTGTCTAACACAAATATTACAACCGATGCATTTGTTTTTAATTACACGTATACCCATTATATGAGTCCCATTTCTTTTTGTTTCTTTATGATTTCTTCAGCTGCTTCCTCTATTTGATCGATGCTAAAAATCTTTCCTTCTTTTGAGAGATCTGGCGTAAAAATTTCATCAACTATAGTGGGAGATCCATTAATCCCGATTTTGTCTTTATCTGCTTGAATATCCTCGGGACCCCAATGCGCTATTTCTGCTTTTTTTGCGTTTAATCTTCCTTTTAAAGTAGGAAGACGCGGTTCATTTATTTCTTTTACCACTGTAATTAGAAGAGGCAGCGGAGATGAAATAACTTCATAACCGCCTTCGACAAGCCTTTCAGCTTTAATATTTTTTTCGTTTATTTCATCTATTTTTCTTACAAAAGTAATTTGAGGTATACCAAGCTGGGCGGCTACACCCGGACCGACCTGAGCTGTATCTCCATCTATCGCCTGTTTTCCGCAGATAATTAAATCGTAATCTTTTATTTTTTCACACGCTTTTGACAGAGTGTATGAAGTTGCCCATGTGTCAGCTCCGGCGAAATCACGGGAAGTTAATAAAATTCCCCGATCTACTCCCATGCCGATGACTTCTCTTAAAGCCGTTTCAGCCTGCGGAGGTCCCATCGAAATGGCGATAACCTCTCCGCCCATTTTTTCTTTCAAGCGAAGACCTTCTTCCACAGCGTAAAGATCGAAAGGATTAACCATTAATTCAACCCCTTCCCTTACAACCGTTCCTGATTTTTCGTCCATTTTAGCTTGTTCGGGATTGGGAACCTGTTTAATGCATATTATTATCTTCAATTGGAATCCTCGTATTTTTTAAACGCCAGTGTTACGTTGTGCCCTCCGAAACCAAATGAATTGGAAAGAGCGACTTTTATATCTTTTTTTACAGCTTCATTCGGAGTGTAATTGAGATCACATTCTTCGTCGGGTGTTTCATAATTGATTGTTGGAGTGATAATACCTTCCCGTAAGCTTAATGTACAGGCGATAGCTTCCACAGCCGAAGTCGCGCCTAAGAGATGGCCGGTCATAGATTTACTCGAGGAAATGTTAATCTCATAAGCTCTATCACCGAAAACTTTCTTTATTACCTTGGTTTCGACTTTATCGTTAAGTATAGTAGATGTTCCATGAGCGTTTATATAATCTACATCTTCTTCTTTTATATTTCCGTCTTCCATAGCCCGTTTAATTGCCATAGCCTGGGGTTCTCCAGTTTCGTTGGGAGCGGTAATGTGGAATGCGTCCTCCGATGTTCCGTAACCGACTATTTCACCGTATATGTGTGCGCCTCTTTTTTTTGCGCTTTCCAGATTTTCGAGAATTAATGTGCCCGACCCTTCCGCTACTATAAATCCGTCTCTGTCTTT
>Ga0307422_1001365_pt1 | contig 12798 bp, 10 predicted proteins | sample SalMarWE160290MG_FD_202153 | JGI IMG/M metagenome (GOLD analysis project Ga0307422, IMG submission 202153) | Salt marsh sediment microbial communities from the Plum Island Ecosystem LTER, Massachusetts, United States - WE1602-90 | ecosystem: Environmental > Aquatic > Marine > Intertidal zone >...
TTGTCCAACTGGTTGTCGTTCATGCCGGCAGGCTAACATGGCTAGCCGATATTTGTCAATACTTAACGTAGTAGTACTAGGAGCCTGTCCGAGAATTAGAATATGCCGCGTTCCGAGCGCCGCGTGGGCAGATGCAAGACGGCGCGACGCAGGCAATGTGGTGACATTGTCGAGGAGCACCAACACAGCAGATGTCCACGCGCCGCCGGAACCCTTTGGGCGCAAGGGGATTGCGGGCCAATCTCTTTGTTGCTCGTCGTCAACGATGTCCCCGCATCGCCTCCTCCTCGCGCCTTGATCTCGCCCCCAAGCCCCATCCGCGCGGCACATCCTAATTCTCGGACTGACTCTTAGGATATGTACCACAACCTATCTGCGCAGAGCCCGCGCCTAGGCGACCCCAAATCCAGAGCCGCAGCAAAGGTAACCAACACAGCGGCGGCAGATGGTTTTTATCATAAACCATAATCCGCGTTTTGCATAAAAGAACCGATAGATGGGCAGGTTCATGGCCAAGACGGCGGCAAGTAGAAGCGCGGAAATCCAATTAACGGCGGGTTCCAAAATCCCGCAAGGGAAAAGCCCATCGCCGGGAAAAGGAATGCGCCGCTGAATAATTCGGGTTGGATTCAGGTCGTTAATCATGGTTCGGCTGCGCAATATCAATCCGGTCCATGGCAGAGCGCGGTCGAATATGTCGGAATCAATGAAGAAGAGAAGGTCGCAGCGGGCAATGGAGGCTCCCAAATTCCTGGACCGCGCCGGGGCCCCGTTCGCTTGAGATTTTTAAGCCGGCGATACTCCCGTACTTTCCGGCCAACCGCCCAATATTGCCTCCGTGTCCGTCGGCAACAACGATGACTTTTTCCGGAGCAAGCGGCGCGCCTGCGGCAGACTCTAAAGGCATTTGAGAACATGTTCTTTGTTTTGATGAATGGGTATTATCACGGATACCATCAGCCGGGGCGTATTTTCTGAAGACAGAACTCCCAGCATTTGTGCAAACTCTTTCCTTGAGCCTTTTACCCCAAAGGCAACCCTTTATCTGACTTTTGAGTGAACGCGGCTCGCGAGGTCCTTCAGCATCAGAAATTTTCCCACGGTCATTTGTTGTATGGTGATTGCGTCGCTTTTGGAAATATAGCCGAGACGGTATTGAGCGAAAAACAGGCCGTTCCACGCAATCAGGACGAGAGCAAGAGAGACCGCCGCATAGGACCGGGCTTTGCTGCCGCCAGCCCAATCGAACAGGGCTGCAAGTCCGAGCGCCAGGGCCGGCAGGGAACTGACAAGCATTCTGCCGCCGAATGAGTCTCCTCCCCACCACCCAGACCAGGCGCCCACAACATACAACTGCGCGGCGAACATAAGTCCCAACAAAAGCGGGAGGATTCGATCTTTGCGATGAAGCAACACCCCCCCGGCTGTCGCCAACAGCAGAACCGGATGCCACGTATAGAAACCATGCCGCAGCGAGAAAAGCACTTTCAGAATTTCCGGTTTCATCCAGTAAAAAAATTCATAGGGATTCATAGATAAAGAATGGAAGGCGGATCCCTTAAGGGCCAGCCATATAGCCAGCTGCGGTGAGAAAGCTGCGGCTGCGCCCAGAACGAACAGCAGAAAGCCTATAAACTGGCGGCGCAGGCCCGCGGCCTTCGCGGATCCCAAAGACACCAGGGAATCCACAAAAGGGAGCGCCAGCCAGGTTGCGTCTGGCAATCGCACAAGCGCAACAAGGCCGCCGGCCAAACCGAGAAGAATCCACTGCCTGAGCGTCGGCGTGGGCCGAAATCGGAGCCAGAGCTCAATAAACAGCGCAACGGCGAAAAAAGAGCACGTGTGCGCCATCGAGGGCTCCGCGAGCATATAATAAATCAAATTTGTGGCCAGCCAGATCAGAAGGGCTGCAAGGGCGCAGTCGGACCTGCAAAAAAACCGGCGGCAGGAGCGGTAGACCAGCAGAATTCCGGCAAAGCCGTAAACCATGCTCCCGAGCAATGTCGGGATCTGATGGACGTACCCCATCCCGTCCCGCGCAACAGAATATCCTGCGGCATTCAGCAATATAGCCAGCAAATGGCCTGCCAGGAAAAACGGTGCCCAAAGGACAGCCGGACCGACCGCGTATTTATTTGAAAACCGGTCGAATTCGGAATGTTCGAGGATCTCGGGTTTGGCCGAAGGCGCAAGATTTTCGTATTGGTTGCTGAAATCCAGATCTCGATCCACAAGTAAGGTAGGGAGATAGGCGTAATAAAAGGCTCCATCCGATCCCGTGAGCTGTCCGTCGACTCGAGGGACCGGTATCGCTGCAAGAAAGACCGCGATGCAGCAAACGAAAAGGACGGCCAGATGTCTGACCGGATGCTGTCCCAGCTTATCAGCGGGTTTTGCCCGAAAGCTTGTAGGTTGGTCAGTCATATTCATCGATTGAGTCTTTGAATCCGAAATCAAAGAATGAACCGCTTAAAGCAGAGAATCATAGCTTTTCCATTCCGGATCATTAATCCAAAGGGGAATGCGGGAAGATTTTGGGCCAAAGCGAATCGACCCGTGCGACGGTTTCCGACGACGGTTGAACCAACGGAGGATACCAGGGTTTCATACGGCAATCGATCACGACAGGAGCCGAAAGCCGCACATGGAATTTCTCTGCCTCGCTTTGGCAAGAATAAATATCCGATGCGGGTTCGAAGCGGGTAAAAACCGTCCATAGGAAAGACTCATCGCTCCGGACGCATTCTGAGGCATCGTCCACCAAAAAGACCATCCGGAAGGGCTTCACTGCTTTTTCCTTTAAAAGCAATTCAGCGATGCCGTCCCGCTGCCGCCAGGGCGGCCCTTCAACGACGAGCGCACCGGGCGTGTACACCCTTTGATTCCGGAATACGGGATGAACCAAATCGGCGGCCTGAGCGCGTTGAAGCTCGAAACGTTTGGATCCGAGGCCCATCAATATGGCTTTGCTGCCCTCGTTTAATTTTCCGCTTGTGTAATCGAGCGTATCCTGGGAAACGCCTGAGAAAACAAAAAGATCCGAGCGGAAATCGGCGCGCTCAAGGATATGGACGAGCAAGGGACGGAATTGCTTTAATGGGATCGGATTGTCGGTAATCATAAGAAACTTGGTCAACGACAACTGCCCTTCGCCCAGAATTCTCATTCCCGCCATAAAAGCCTCTTTGGGATATCGCTCTTTGATGACGGCCGCGGCGAGGGGGTGGACACCGGCATCATCGTATGCCCAAACGGAGCTGACTCCGTTCATTAACAGCGGATAAAGAGGCGAGAACAGATCCTGGAGGTATTCCGCTATATAGTGATCTTCCTGCCTGGGACGCCCCACGACGGTTGCGGGATAGATAGCGTCTTTGCGGTGGTAAATCCGGTCCACCTCGAAAACAGGGAACGGGTGGGCTAAAGAGTAATAACCGTAATGGTCGCCGAAAGGCCCTTCAGGACGCCGAACTTGCGGGGGCAGCCGTCCCGTTAGCGCAAACTCCGCTTCGGCGAAAACCGGAAGGGGGCTGATTGTCTTGTCCTTTATGATGTCCAATTTTCTGCCTTGTAGCAGGGATGCCAAAACGGCCTCCGGGATATTTTCCGGAAGCGGCGCGATAGCCGAAAGGATAAGAGCCGGCGGGCCGCCGAGAAAAATATTTACCGGCAGATGCTTTTTCTGTGTCTCCGATTCGTAATAATGAAATCCTAAGCCTCGATGAATCTGAAAATGCATGCCGGCAACCGTATCTTCATAAATCTGGTTTCTGTACATGCCGATATTGGCTTTCCCGGAAGTGGGGCTTTCTGAATAAGCCAGGGGCAGTGTGAGGAAACTGCCTCCATCCATAGGCCAACTTTGAATTTGAGGGAGCGATTTCAGCCGAGGGGGATTCATGACGCATTCGAGGACGGGGCCTGTGCGGCGGATTGTGGTTCCCAGCTTCGTTGCGGCTTTCGCAAGGTCCCTGTATTCCCAGAGCACGGAGAGCGACGGTACCGCCATACTCTCGACCGCTTGCGCCACTCTTTTGAAGAAGCGGATTGGATTTTTCCCAAAAGCCAGTTCAATGCGCCGGCGTGTGCCGAACAGATTCGTGACGACGGGGAATTGGGTGCCACGGACTCTCGTAAACAGCAGTGCGGGACCCTGTCGGGCGACGATGCGCCTATGAATCTCCGCCAGTTCGAGATAGGGATCGACCTGCGGTTCGATCCTGTAGAGTTCTCCCTCGCGCTCAAGGATTTCCAGGAATTTTCTGATATTGGTGGGTTGCATAAATATCTTTCGCGGTGGAGTATACCTGCTCCAAAAATGACACACAAGGATCGCTATGGCGCCGCTCGGAATCCGGCAGCTTGCACTTCCCCCACGGCCTGCCGGGTTGGCATGCGGAGAATGAATGCTGCCGGGTCTCCCCATAGAATAAAATGAGCGGCGTGCAGCAACGATGCCCTCAGCCGCTATTTTGCTTTTTGATGCCGCATCGCGTCATTCTTGCCGCCGGCCGTTAACGTTCAATTCCTCTGAAAGAGCCTGCAAATAGGATTGATAAGTATTCGTATCGAAGCATACCATCAAGACTTTTTCCGGCATGAGATTTTGCTCGAGATGCTGATGGATTTCCTTGAGTGCTATCCTGGAAGCCCTGCCGACGGGGAAACCGTAGACGCCGGTGCTGATGGAAGGAAATGCGATAGTACGGATGTCGGAATCACGCGCCACCTTGAGACTGTTCCGGTAACAATCAGCCAGTAGGCGGTCTTCACCCCGCCCCCCTCCTTTCCACACCGGACCGACCGTATGGATCACCCATTTTGCGGGTAAATTGTATCCCTTTGTTCGTTTGGCGCTTCCGGTAGGGCATCCGCCAAGCCCACGGCACTCTTCGAGAAGGCGCGGTCCGGCCGCGCGATGAATAGCGCCGTCGACTCCGCCTCCTCCGAGGAGGCTGTTATTTGCCGCGTTTACTATCGCGTCTACTTTCTGGACCGTGATATCGCCCTGAAGAATCTCGATTCTATTTTGCATTCTTGTGTTCATAAATCTCGCCTTGCGCTTAACCGGGATTATTCATGAGGATTCGTAGCGAGGCGGCGTAGACAGGCATGGATACAAGGCACGCGACCGAGAACCCCGCAAGCGTACTCGACAGTACGTCGAGGAGCTCGAAGGAGCGCAACGCAGTAAACATGCCTGGATCCGGTGCCGCAGTAGAAGCTTCATGAATAATCCGGGTTAAGGGCTCGAAAAATCAGGCAATATGCTTTCTTTCGTTGCCTCTGAAAGAGCGGAACGGACAAGACGGTCTCCATCGAGTCCGGCCTCGGCCTGTTCAGCCTGCTCAAGGCTGGACATGGTTTCCGGATGCTTGGGGACGAAAAGCGAGCAACAGTCCTGATCCGCCTGAACACTGATATCGTAAGTCCCGATCTCCCTGGCCGATTTTATGATCTCTTCCTTGTCGTTCCCTATAAGAGGCCTGAAGATTGGAAGGGCTATTGCGGCCGAAATGGTCCGGACATTTTCCAGGGTTTGGCTCGCCACCTGTCCCAGACTGTCGCCGGTGAGAAGAGCGGACGCATTTTCCTTTTGCGCCACCGCCTGCGCGATACGAAGCATAAAGCGCCTGTAAAGGACCACGCGCATGGACGGAGGCGCGTAGGCCACAATTTCCTTCTGAATTTCCGCAAATGGAACCAGCGTGAGATACGCCTCCAGTTGAAAGCGCGAGAGGATTTGCAAAAGGCGCCGGACCTTCTGCTGGGATTCGATGCTTGTGTGAGGGAAACTATGAAAGTGGATGTAAAGAATGCGGCAGCCTCTGCGCATCATCCTGTAAGCCGCGACCGGAGAATCGATCCCGCCGGAAAGGAGGCAAAGTATTCTGCCCCCGGTCCCGGACGGCAATCCTCCCGCACCGGGGATTTTTGATAGATATAAAAACGCCCGACCGGCGACGATTTCCACAAAAAAAACAAGGTCGGGATTATCCATCCGGACCGCGGCGCCCGTTGTTTCTTGAACAAATGCGCCCAGCTGCTCGTTCAGCTGCTGCGAATTCAGGGCGAATTCTTTTGTGCCGCGCCGGGCGTCTATCTTAAAAGAGCGGAATGCGGATTGCGCGATCAGTTCCGTCAGACCCGAACGGATGCATCCCATTTCCGCGGGGACCTCTCGGGTTACGGCCATATTTGCAATGCCGAACGCCATCCTGAGTCTGCGCGTAATCTCTTCGATCGGAGAGTCCGGCGTCAGTTCTATCAGGAGCCTCCCCGCAAACCGTTGAATGGATTGATAGGGAAGACCCTTTAAAAGGGAGGAGACATGGCGGCGCAGATGAGATTCAAACCACCCCCTGTTATTCCCCTTTAGGTTGATTTCGTGGTAATGAACAAGAACCGTGTTCTTCACTTCGTAATCTTAACTCATGTGGGTATTTTCATACAGGAATTGATGCCGCAGTCAGGGCGGTATTGCGGGAAGCCGTTCAATTTATCGTTGAGGTATAAATCCGGCGCCGATAACATGGGTCCATGCGGTTCACGCGGAGAGAATTCAACCGAATATCAGGCTTGGCTAGCGTGGCCTTTCTGGGACGGGTTAAGAAAGAGGCGGATAGCGTTTCGACGGTTGCCCTCGTCAAATCCTCGGACAGGAAATCGGGCATCGAACGGGCTGTCGCTCTCCTGGGAGAAACTGATTTCAAAGGGAAAGATATATACCTTAAGGGCAGCTACGGCAGTCCCGATCCCTATCCCGCAACAACGCATCCCGACGCTCTGCGCGCAGTGGCCTCGCTCTTAAAGGCAAAGGGAAGCCGAACGATCACGTTGGTGGAGCGGAGCGGCATGGGCCGCGCGCGGGATATCATTGAAAAACTCGTGGGCATGAACATGCTGCGCCAGCTGGGGATAGCTTTAATCCCTCTAGAAGAACTGGCCCCCAAGGACTGGCAGCTGAGGATTCTTCCGGGATCTCATTGGGAAACCGGCGTCGAAGCGCCGCGTTTCCTCACCCGAGAATCGTGCGTGGTACAAATCTGCAATCTGAAAACGCACAGATTCGGCGGACAATTCAGTGCGAGTCTGAAAAATTCAATCGGGTTTATTGCGAAGCACTCGGCCAAGGAGGCCGGGAAGAACTACATGAGCGAATTACACGCGTCCGCGCAGCAGTGCGAGATGATTGCGGAAGCAAACCAGATCTATTGTCCCGCGCTGCTGGTGATGGATGCAATCCAGTCATTCATAAGCGGAGGCCCCGAATCCGGCGAAGTGGGGGAAGGGGGGCTTATAGCCGCATCGAAGGATAGAGTGGCGCTGGATGTGGTTGGAATCGCAATACTTCGCCATCTAGGCGTGGGCTTCCCTTTAAATCATGGAAGCGTCTTCGATCAACCGCAAGTCAAGAGGGCCGCCGAGCTTGGTCTAGGCGCGCGCTCGGCGGAGCAAATCCGCCTACTGGCCGATGACGGCAGCCGGCCCGTCGCCGTCAAATTGGAAAGCATTCTGAATGAGATTTCAACTCAATAGCCGCCTGCAACTCGCGTAAAAACCGGTTTTATATTCTCCAGCGAATCGATCGCTCCCATCGATGAAAACGTAGAGCAAGTTATCAACAGTGGAAAACGTGCAGGGTAGATATGAAGAAAAACATGAATTTGTTTGTTTGAAACCGAATCAAAATAAAACTAAAAAATTCCTATTTTCATGAACCCTATTGATTTTTGGGCTGTCTAAAAATTAAAAAAACGAAATAAAAGTGTGTTTCAAACGTATAAATTAATAGAGAGTTTAGATTGAAAGGCTTTTTATTAGCTCTAATCTAATAAAAAGTTTGATTTGGGGGAATAATGAAAAAGGACTTGAAAACCATAATCCTCACCAAGCAGGAACTCCAAATCATGAAGGTGGTTTGGGACCTTGGTTCGGCAAGTGTAAAACAAGTATGCGAAACCATTTCTCAGAAAAAACCCACGGCTTATACCACCATTCTAACGTTAATGGGAATTCTTGAGGAAAAGGGAGTGCTGGTGCACTCTAGGTCCGGGCGCGCTTATATATACACGCCACTTTTGTCGCGGCAGCAGGCAACCCAAAACCACATAAAAGATCTATTAGAGCGCTTTTTTGACGGCAGTCCTGAAAAGTTGATTAGAAATCTGTTGGAAAATCAAATAATGGCGCCGGATCAGGTTAGTTCGACCCTCAGCGTTCTGGAATCGCACGCGCAAGACAGCGTTGCGTGCTAGCCGAAGCGGCAGAGTATTCCCCCTGATAAAACAAATCAACCTTTTGGTGCATAATAACCCTTGCGGTGGCTGAGTTTTAATCCTCCCTCGGAGACCTCTATTTTTATTTTCCGGTACTTGCCGTCGCGCTCCGGATTTGTGGAAACGTATCCGATGCTGTATTGACTTCTGAGTTCCTGATTGATCTGCCGGAATGCATCCTCGAGGTCTTCCACTTTAAAAGGATAAAAGATAGCCCCTCCGGTTTCCTCCGCGATATCCTTCAAAACCGAATCTCCTTTGTCGGATTCGCTTATCCCGGAGAATCCGCCCTTGCTCAGACTGATTGCGTAAGTCGTTGCTTCCGCTCTCAGCGCCATTTCCATTGCTTGTTTCAAATTCACCTTGCTTGATTCGTCCTCTCCATCAGAAAGAATGATAATAGCCTTCCTTCCCGTTTCGCGGATCAGCTTTTCGTCGCACGAGATGAAAATGGCATCGTAAAGAGCCGTTCCTCCTCCCGCTTTTAATTTGGCTATTTCCCCGGCCAGTTTATTGGGATCGCTCGTAAAATCCTGCAGCAGGGTAACCCCCGAATCAAATTCCACGAGCATGGCTCGATCATTCTCGCGCAGGATACTATGGAAAAAGCCTGTGGCAGCCTCCTTCTCAAATTTCAATTTAGGCCCGACGCTGTTGCTGGTATCGACCAACATGGCGATCGTCAAAGGGAGATCTGTTTCCCGGGCGAAGTTTTTGATCTCCTGTTTTTCGTCGTCTTCGTAGACCATGAAATCATCTTGCATCAGATTGGTCACGAAGGCATTCGTGTTTTTGTCCTTAACGGAACAGAGGATATTCACCAGATCGACGCTTACGCGGTAGGTTTGCTCGGATATTTTTTCTGACATGCGAGTATCCGGTCGGGAATCTTTTTTAGCGGCGTCCTGTTCGGATAGAGCCGCTTGAGAGATTGCAATCAGAAATACAAGCGCGGCGGAAAATGCCCCGGAAAACCGGCGTAATCGAAAAGGCATTGCGTTTCCCTAACCTCGAAAAAACGGTTTAAAAACCTGATTATAGGGGGGGCATCCGGTCGAGTCAAGCCGGCCCATTGTCCGATATGCGCGGCTGCATGCTTCTGACAGCGGATAAAAAATGCTGAAGCTCTGGAGCGAGAGGGGCTCGGAATGAAAGCCGTTTCCCCGACCGCGGATGAGTGAATTCCAGGCGCCGGGAATGCAAAAAAGGCCTTTGCAGAACCTTAGCTGCGGATGAAAGCTGCGTGGGCAGATTTCGTTTCCGGTTTGCCCCGTAAAGTGCATCTCCCACAATGGGATGGCCTTTTTCTGAGAGATGAACGCGAATCTGGTGTGTTCTACCCGTTTCGATATTCACCCGCAGGAGCGAGGCGAAACAGTAGTCATCTTCGGTCACGTAATGGGTTATCGCGTCCCTTTTTCGATGTGCTCTCGACGACATTTTTTTCCTGTTCTTGGGATCCCGGCCCAGGGGCGAATCGATAGTTCCGGAGGAAGGAGAGAGGGAGCCGTGGACCATGGCAATATATTCTTTACGCACTTGTCTGCTTTTGAATTGCTGCGCAAGCCGCCGGTGCGCCGCGTTGTTTTTGGCAATCAGCATCACGCCGCTTGTAAGCTTGTCGAGCCGATGCACAATTCCCGGTCTGGATGGGTCTCCCGCTTTCAGAGATCCCATTTTGTAAAGCAAAGCGTTGACCAGCGTCCCGGATCTTATTCCGGCTCCCGCGTGGCATACAAGACCGGCAGGCTTGTTGATTACGGCGATGTCGGAGTCTTCATAAATAATTTCAAGGGGAATTTCTTCCGGGAGAGGGAAGTCCGGCGAGTCTATCGGTTTTTTCAGCGCAATGCGGTCACTGGTCCGGATACGGTAGCCCGTTTTCACGCGCTCGCCGTTTACGAGTACGAATCCTCGGCGGATCCAATTTTGGATCTGGGAACGGCTGTCGCCCTTCAGCCGGTCTGCCAGAAAACGATCGAGCCGGGTTCGCTCTGCGTCGGACTCAACAATCCAAGACTGAGGCCTGTCGTTCAATTCTGGGCTGCTTTTTTTGTCCGGCGCAGCAAATAGTAATAGACGGCGGCCGAACAGATGAAAATGAGGGCGGCAATGAACTGTGACGTTGAAAGCATGCCGTAAAGCACAAACCCGCGATCATCGCCGCGGTAAAACTCGATTACGAATCTCAAAATAGCGTAGAGTAGCATGTACTCCAGCAATATTTGTCCCGCGAAATGCTTTTTGGGCAAACGCCGCATTAAATAGAGAAATAAAAGGAATGTCCCCACAGATTCATAAATCTGGGTGGGATGAAGGGGCATGCCCAAGGGGACGCCGACATTTTCATTGGCATATTGGCTGCTGAATGTAATACCCCACGGCATGCCGGTCGGTTTGCCGTAGCAGCAGCCCGCGGAAAGGCATCCCAGGCGGCCGACGGCCTGCCCCAGCGCGATGCCGGGAGCGGCCAGATCCGTTATTTTCCATGCCGGGAGGCGTTTTTGTACCAGATACCAGGCTGCGGCCGCAAGCGCCAGCAGGAAGCCTCCGTAAAAAACTCCTCCCGAGCGAAGCGTCGAGAGCGAAAAGATCTCTCGAAAATTACTGGAGTAATAATGGAAATCCGATAGGAGGAATAGAAGCTTGGCTCCCACAAGGGCGGCAAAAATCACCAGCAGCCCCATATTCCAAATGAATTCAGGATCAATGCCCTGTTTGCGCGCATTGCGGCTCGCAACCCAAATACCAGCAATGAACGCCGCAGCCAGAAATAAGCCGTAGGTGTGGATGGTGATGGAACCGACGTCGAGGATCTTGGGAAACATCGCCGGTTATTCCTCCTCCTCCTTTTTATCTTTCTTCGCTTCTTCGATGATTTTCTGCGCTATGTGCGCGGGAACCTCATCGTAATGCGAAAACTCCATGTGGTAATTTCCCCTGCCACCTGTAAGGGAAGTGAGAACCGGGGCATACGAAACCATTTCAGCCATGGGCACCTGCGCCTTGATAATCTGAATGTCCCTTTTGACATCCATGCCCTGAAGCCGGCCGCGGCGGCCGGAAAGGTCTCCGGTGAGGGCGCCGGCATATTCCTGGGGAGCATAAATCTCCACATTCATGATGGGTTCGAGCAGCACCGGGTCTGCTTCTTCCATTGCCTTTTTGAAAGCGAGGCTCCCCGCTATTTTAAAAGCCATTTCCGAAGAGTCCACCGGGTGAAAGCTCCCGTCATATAGGGTTACCTTAAAATCCACGACGGGATAGCCCGCAAGATACCCCCTGGCCGCAGCCTCGACGATGCCTTTCTCGACCGCGGGAATAAAGTTGCGGGGAATGGCGCCTCCAAAGATCTCGTCGACGAACTCAAACTGCGCTCCGCGTTCCAGCGGCTCCATTTTGATCCAGCAATCTCCAAACTGTCCGTGGCCGCCGGTCTGTTTTTTATGGCGTCCCTGGACATCCGCCTTGCCGCGAATGGTTTCGCGATAAGCTATCTTGGGTGTTTTTAGAATTACCTCGACGCCATAACGTTTTCGCAGTTTGGATACTGTTACCTCCACGTGCAATTGATCCGAACCTGAAAGCAGGAGCTGCTTGGTTTGCGGGTCGCGGGAGTATTTTACCGCTGCGTCCTCTTCCGTAATTCGGGCAAGCGCGTTGCTTATTTTATCCTCGTCGCCGCGGCTTTTGGGTTCGATTGCAAAGGTGATGGATGATTCGGGGATATCCACGCTTGAGAATAAAACGGGTTGAGACGGATCGCAAAAACTATCGCCCGTTACCGTTTCCTTAAGTTTGGTAACGGCAAAGAAGTCTCCTGCGTGGATCTCGCCTACGGGAATCATTGTCTTTCCCTGCGGGATCTGCAGCGGTCCGAACTTCTCGCTTTTTCCCTTGGTTTGGTTATTGTAAGTGCTGTCGGAACGCATGATTCCCGAATAAAGCTTAATGAGACTGATGCGTCCGGCAAAGGGATCCGCGATGGTTTTGAATACGTAAGCGGCGTAGGGTTCCTTGCTCGAAATCACCCGTTCAACCGGCTGCTTGGTTTTAGGGTCTATTCCCACAACCTTGCCCACCGTTTCCGGCGATGGCAGCAGATCGATTACCGCGTCCAGCATCTGGGCTATCCCAATGTTTAGAGCAGAACTGGTATAGAAGACAGGGTAGATTTTCCCCTGCAGGATGCTTTTTTTGAGTCCTTCCATCAGATCCGGTAGTTCCAGCGTTCCCTCGGAAAAGAATTTTTCCATGAGCTTGTCGCTTCCTTCTGCAACCATCTCAATCAGCTTTTCCCGCTGTTTCGTCAGCTCGTCTTGATATGCCGCAGGAATTTCCTCCTCCTGAAAACTGCCGGAGCCGTCCGCCTTATAGCGGTAGGCCTTGCTGTTGACAAGACTGAGGACTCCTGTGAAATCCCGTTCAATCCCCATTGGAATCTGTAGTGGAACGATGCCGCGCCCGAACGCTTCTTCGAGGGCGCCGAGGCTCCGTTCGCTGCTTGCATTGTCCCGGT
>Ga0307422_1001366_pt1 | contig 12795 bp, 11 predicted proteins | sample SalMarWE160290MG_FD_202153 | JGI IMG/M metagenome (GOLD analysis project Ga0307422, IMG submission 202153) | Salt marsh sediment microbial communities from the Plum Island Ecosystem LTER, Massachusetts, United States - WE1602-90 | ecosystem: Environmental > Aquatic > Marine > Intertidal zone >...
AGAAAAACATGAAACTATAATTATTTTAATTTCTCTATGCAAAAAATCAGCATTCCTTCAGTCAATTCATTACTGGATTTTTCAGGGAAAGTCGCTGTCATAACTGGCAGTGGCTCTGGTATGGGGCAGGGGATTGCATCTCGTTTATCAGAAGCGGGTGCATCCATTGTGGTTCATTTCTACAGCCATCATAAAAACGCGGAAAAGTTTGCATCTCAAATTAGAAATACTGGAGGGAATGCGATTATTTTGCAAGCAGATTTAACCAAACGCGCAGATGTAACCTCTCTTTTCAACCAAGCAAAAAAACATTTCGGTAAAGTAGATATTCTAATCAATAACGCTGGCATTTATCCTATTTCTCACACATTAGAGACCTCCGAGGAAGAATGGGATGCTGTGTTGGATATAAATTTAAAAGCAATTTACTTTTGTACCCAGGAAGCGGGTAAGATAATGAAAAGTCAAGGCGGAGGCGTGATTATCAATATTAGTTCAATTGAGAGTATTTTTCCAGCAAACATGCATGCCCATTATAGCGCTTCCAAAGCCGGAGTTAACCAATACACAAAATCTACTGCGCGCGAATTAGCGCTATATGGCATTCGGGTAAACGCAGTATCCCCGGGTTTAATTTGGAAAGAGGGAATCGAAGAATCATGGCCAGATGGTGTAAACCGCTGGTTAGATTCCGCCCCATTGAAACGCATAGGGCACTCAGCTGATGTTGCTGATGCATGCCTATTTCTAGCTTCCCCTGCCGCGCGATGGATCACAGGGATAAACCTAATAGTTGATGGCGGTGCTTCAACACGTCCTGCATTCTAATCTTATGACTGATGTAATTATCAAAAAAATCATCAAAGAACTCAAGCTAGAACCATTACCCAATGAAGGAGGTTATTTTCGACAAACATATATATGTGAAGAAATTTTAAAAGCAGAACAATTGCCAATCCGCTATAAACAGGACCATTCATTTGGAACTGTCATATATTACATGCTTGAAAAAAATAGATTTCCGGTTTCGATGCTGCATAAATTGAAGACTGATGAAATTTACCATTTTTACCTGGGTGATCCTGCTACAATCCTTCTTTTATTCCCTGAAAAATCAAGCCAACACATTACAATTGGCAGCGATATATTAAGCGGTCAACAAGTTCAGGTACTTGTGCCTAAAGATACATGGCAAGCGGTGATCCTTGAACCTGGAAGCAGATTTGCCTTGATGGGCACATCAATGGCACCTGGCTATAAAGATGAAGACATTAAATTCGCTTTACGTGAGGAACTTTTACTTCAATATCCCTCTGAGCGTGAAGATATTATCAAGACAACACTACCAAGAAAACGCACGTCAATAGTCTGACTATCAATTTCAATTAATAAGTGAATCAGATACTAGCATTATCCATCTCTTTGGAATCCAGAGTATTTGGATCCATCGGGAAAAAGACCAGCTACCGCAATGTTGTGACGCGCGGGAAAGATTACTTTATCTTATTTACAAGATTTATCGCAGCTTTCGCCACTGGATATTGGATCATTGTTGATAAACCTCTTGATTGGAACCGCACGATGACGCTCTCTCCATGGCTGCCTGTAATATTAATTATTTCACAAGCTCTGATTTCCGCGTCATTCATTGTGATCGGCATCACCACTAATGTGATCAATATGATGGTATATAGCATCGTGTACCCCCGCCGGTCTTTATAAAACTTTCAAAGCATCATCTTTTTGTAGGAAGGGCAGTACTATCTACTTTGATCTGATCGCCGCCGCCTATGTAGGTTATCAGATTTCTTTTTTTGTAGCACTGCCCAATCCACCGTTTTCTCGATAAAGAAAAAGCGGATATGGTCTTATGCCAAATCCGCCTCATGCTTTTTGTGTTTTTCTGCGATGATTCTTTGATGTATTTTGTTATTTTGTTGTCTTCTTGTCTTAATAAATAAGAAGACCTTCGGCGGCTTGGCAATCATTACTGATCTTCATCAGCTTTAGACCCACAGCTTTGCGCCCCAACCTTTCAGTTGGTTTGCCTTTATCGAGTCTTTCTGTATAGTTATTATCGCACATTTCTATGGTTTGTCAAGGTGTATATATGATATTGTGAAAGTTAGCATCCGCCAGATATAGGGGCTAGTGCATATTTTGGTTCGGCGAATGATGGAGTATAATTTCAAACATGCCCTCGTAGCTCAATGGATAGAGTACCTGACTTCGAATCAGTAGGTTGCGCGTTCGAGTCGCGCCGGGGGCGCCTTTCCTTTCATTAGATATTGCAAATTGGTTCTTTCTTTTTGCAATAAAAGGGGGATGTATGAATATATTGCAAATTAATGAACATTGCCGGATAATTATGAATTGGGAAAAACGAGGTAAGTCGGACTACTACTACCGGAAATGCCGGATTGGGTATCAAGTTTTCTCTGAATATATCGGGATCTGCCAAATACCAGGCTAAGTTGGAAATATACCAATCTTTAATCCACCGGCCAGGTTACCCAAAACCTATTTACCGTATCTCGAATTAGTGGCGGGGATTACGATATGGCGATCGAACAAATATCTTCCAAATCTGATCCCCTCTTTAAGGGAATGAAGCATCCCCGCAGCTTGCTGCGGAGAAATGCTCTCTTCTTTATTATAATTATCTTATGATTGATGAACTTGAGACCCGCTTGAACAATTCCTCTAAGAATACGAGAGCTGCCGCGCTGCGTGATTTGCTTGCATTAGCACAGAAAGATCCCGGATTGCTGCCGGCAGAAGGTTGTGCAATAAATATGCACTGCCATTCGTTTTTCTCCTTTAATGCTTATGGGTTTTCACCAACTGCGCTGGTATGGCTGGCAAAAAAATTAGGCCTACAAGTGGTCGGCATTGTGGATTTCGATAACTTGGACGGCGTAGAAGAATTCCTTACAGGGTGCAATCTGGCAGATGTACGTGGTAGCGCAGCGATGGAAACCCGTATCTTTATTCCTGAATTCGCAGATCGTGTGACAAATTCACCTGGAGAACCGGGCATCAGCTATCACATGGGAATCGGTTTTACATCCCAAAAAGTAAACGAAAAAGGAGAAACCATCCTTCAGAAGATGCGTGATCGTGCAGAACAGCGCAACCGAAATATGGTTGGACGCCTAAATACTTATCTAGATCCGGTAATTGTGAATTACGATGCCGATGTGCTATCCCTCACACCGTCCGGGAATGCTACCGAACGGCATATATTAGCAGCTTACATTGATTCAGCCAAGCGGACTGTTAAAGACCAGGTAAAGTTCTGGTCTGAGAAACTAGAGAAAGACCAAAATATTGTCCGTGGCTTGATGCAAGACGCTGCCGCTTTCTCGAATGCTATCCGCCGTAAGCTCATGAAGCGCGGTGGGGTTAGTTATTCACAGCCGAACCCAAAGAACTTCCCTACTGCCGAAGAATTTCACGAGATGGTCATTTCAAACGGCGCTCTTCCTGCATTTTGTTATCTTAATGGTACAACTGAGGGTGAACAGTGCATGGAGGAACTGCTTAGTTTATTGGTAAGCAAAGGTGTTGCAGCCATGAACATGATCCCCAATTTAGCAATACCTGAACCCTGCTCTAATCCAGACAACTCGGATTTACTTCGAACCCGCAGCGAGTTATTGCTGCGCACAGCCAATTTAGCAAGAGAATTCGATCTCCCGCTTCATATAGGCACAGAAATGAACAGCTACAGCCAGCGCCAGGTAGATGACCTGAACTCACCAGAGTTGGCACCCTTACGAAACCGATTCATTAATGGCGCATACTTCATCTATGGACATGTCAAATTGCATCAGTCGCTTGGAATTGGATACCAGAGTGAATGGGCTAATTCTTTCTTGCCCACACGCTCGGACCGCAACAGCTTCTACACCAGCGCTGGTTTTCTCATCCCTCCAGGAATGCCGGGCTTTCAAACCATGAAAAATCTGCATGCAACTATGAGTCCGCGCGAGATACTGTCTAAGCTTGAATCTTAAAAGTAAATTTTTACATCTGATACTTACTTTAACAAACCTATAGTGCTTGTCAGGAGGGAATCAGGTCTCTTTCCATTTATTATGATCAACTTCATTTTTTTCGGTATCACTGCAATAAAGGAGTTTTTTTATACGGAAATACTTGACAGACGTTTTCTTAGATGCAATTGGTTGAAATACTGGTCGGGTAAGGCTCCCCTAAAATAGTACTAGCGACAAGTAGACACAACTGGTGAAAAAAGGAGCCAAATATGAAAAGGAGCAGATACAGCGAAAGTCAAATCATCAAAATCCTCAAAGAAGGTGAATCTGGTATGTCGGTAACCGATATTTGCAGAGAACACGGCATCTGTCAAGCCACATACTACAAATGGAAGTCCAAATATTGGGGGATGGATCTCCATGAGTTGAAGCATCTGAGACAACTGGGAACAGAAAACTGATCGGGATGGAGGCAATCGCATCCGTGAAGGGGGGCAAGCTCTGGATGATGCCCAATAAACCAGGGGTTATGCCCATTGAAAGGATATACAGATTAAAATCCGCCTGAAAAGCGCCAAAACCAAGATTAATTATGAAGAGGGTAGCAAAATAAAGTTTGATATTGCGGTTGAAACTCTTTATGCTTTTAAAATAACTGGTGAAGATGTTTTCCATTGTTTGCAGTGCTCTTTCTTTAGTGTTCAATCATTCTCCCATTTAAAGGATTTCTTTATCAAAGAAAAATTTTTTAATCGAAAATCCACCTTGGCAGCAGGGTATGAAACGGCACAAGGAAAAAGTTCTCATGCTTCCTAATTATCCTTTAAATAAAGATCAAAAAAATCGATTGTGCGCTGGATGAATAAGGCATCCCCCTCGCTCTGTCGGTAGAAAGTATGCGGTTGATCATCGTAAAAATAGCAATCCGGCTGCTTTCCGGCATCCTGCAGCTGTGCGCATAAATCCTGCGACCAACCAGCAGAAATGACCTCATCCTCTCGACCGTGGTGAATGCTGAACGCTGCATTATTTCCCTCATAATCAAATATTTCAATTCCTGTAGAAGCATTGGTATAGCGCTGGCTGACAGCAGCATACAGGACTGCCGCCCGAATCTCATCCACCAACCCAACCACACGCAGTACTGTGCCTCCCCCTAAGCTGTGCCCCCAGATGCCGATGCGGTTGAAATCTGCATTCTCAAATATACCCGGGGTTCCCGCAAGTTTACGCGTAAGGGCAAGCATATTCATCACATCAATCGTGTAACCGCTGAGATAATCGTGCACATGACCGACTGAATCCGAGGGTGGAAAATTACGCATGTTGGGGTGCAGGACAATATATCCTTTTCGGGCAATCGAATCGGCATAGCGAGTAGAATAATCCAGGGTTTCATACTGACTGGCGGGAATATACCCGTGCAGCGCAATAACAACGGGGAAAGGGCCTTTTCCTTCCGGTATATTGACGAACCCATGAATCGTAAGATCATCACTGGAGTAGCTGACTTTGTAGCGGACGAATTCTTCCTGCCGTTCCCAAGTATATTCAACGTTGAATTCCCCATCTCCATAAGTACGGCTTTCCAGGCTCTCCAGTGAAAATGGGTTTGGCAGGTGTGTTGGGATGATGGCTAGCGTGGGCTGGCCATCCAGGGAAGTGCCAATCTCCTCTGGGTTGATTTCAGCCACTGCAGAAGGAAAATACGGTACGCAGGCAGATGATATCACCATCAAGAAAATAAGCCAGGTAATTCTTCTGGTATTCATTTTTTTCATTTCACATCTCCAACTAACATCAATTAAAACACACCAGCTTGAATGCAACTATTAATAATTTATTTTCTTTCTTTAATGAAAGTTATTTATTTTTCACTATGAATTTTTTAGAAAAATCATTTAAAATTATCAGATGGGAAACCAATCAATTATATGCAGGGTAGTTGCGTGCTTTTACACAGCTGCTGCCACTGAATAGCATATCCGGGATGTGATCGTCAACGGGAAATGGTTATTCAGGAATAATGATTGGCTGACTGTTAACTACAAACAGGCGTGCGCTGATCTTGAAAAGAAACATACAGAGTTTACAGCAAAGATCAATTAAGGAGAGAGGAACCAGATGAACAGGATTATTATAGACACTGATACCGGTGTAGATGACGCGCAAGCGATACTTTTAGCATTCGGGCACAAAGGCACGAAAGTTGAAGCGATCACATCAGTGAGCGGAAATGTGGATGTAGAGAAAACCACTGCCAATGTGCTCAAGGTGCTGGATGTTGCCAGCCAGGATGTGCCTGTGTATCCGGGCTGCGCGCTGCCGTTGGTCAGCCCTCCGCAACATGTTTCCAATGTGCACGGCGTGGACGGATTGGGAGACTGCGGAATACCCACATCAAAACGTAAACCAGAAAGTAAGCACGCGGTGCACGCGCTCATCGATATGGCAAATGCCCGCCCTGGTGAACTCAGCATCGTGGCTATCGGACCGCTGACTAATATCGCAGTCGCGACCATGTTGGATCCGGAACTGCCTGGAAAATTCAAGGAACTAACCATCATGGGCGGCGCGGTTACCGGTAAAGGCAACACACACATCAACGCTGAATTTAATATTTATTTTGACCCGGAGGCGGCACACATCGTTTTTGACCGCTGGCCAATGGTGCGGGTGCTGGATTGGGAAACCACACAGGCAACATGCCTTACCAAGAACGACATGGATACTTTCTTCGCTATCGACACACCCAAAGTGGAATTTTTTAGGAAAATTACCACGAAAATAATCGCATTTATTAAAGAGTATTTTAAAACTGATATGATGTTTGCTGCGGATGGCCTGGCAATGGCAGTTGCCCTTGAACCTTCTATAATTAAAAGGAAGGAGGTCCGCCATTTATCAGTCGAATTATCCGGTAAGCAATCACGCGGATTAACTGTTGTGGACTGGTTTGGCATGGAGGGAGAAACACCCAATGCCGAGATCATCATGGAAGTTGACCAACCGCGCTTTGTTGAAATGATGGCAAACGGATTGAAATAAAATATCAATTTCGTTTCCACTTATTTAATTTTATACAATTATAGAGACTGGAGGAGAGATGAAAACATTGTTCAAGTGGGGGATCATTGGACCCGGGCGGATTGCGAAGCAATTCGCCAGTGCGGTAAAGAAAATCCCAGGTGCATCTATTTATGCAATTGCCAGCCGCAGCAGCAATAACCCGGAGCAGTTGAAGCATTCCTTCAATGCTAAAAAATATTACAGGTCATATGAAGAACTAACAACAGACCCTGAGGTAGATGCCATCTATATTTCCACACCGCATCGATTCCATTATGAAAACGCTAAACTCTGCCTGGAAGCGGAGAAAGCGGTATTGTGTGAAAAGCCTCTTACTGTCAATGCAAAACAGGCAGAAAAATTAATTAAATTATCCCAGTCACAGCATGTTTTTTTAATGGAAGCCTTATGGACCCGCTTTCTGCCAATTTATAGCCAGGTCAGGCAGTGGCTGGACGCGGGTGAGATCGGCGATATTCGTATGGCCTCGTCAACATTCGGTTTTAAAGCTCCCCGTAATGCGCAAGATCGGCTGCTTAATCTTGAACTAGCAGGCGGCGCACTATTAGATATTGGAGTTTACAACACATCTTTAGCGCAGTGGTTATTTCAGAAACCCCCACAAACCATCACCGCGATTAGCCAGATCGGAGAGACAGGAATAGATGAAACTGATTCCGCAATAATGTCCTATGAAAACGGCGCGCTTGCCCAGTTCACATGCTCCTTCCAGTCACAAATGTTGAACCAATTTGTGATTACAGGAACTAACGGAATAATTGTTGTTCATTCTAATTTTTGGGAGGCGTCACAGGCATCCCTGATAAAAAACGGAAAAACGCAAACTATAAAAAGGCAGTTGGAAATTAACGGCTTTGAATATGAGATAAACGCATCCATGCGAGCGATTAAGGAAGGCGCACTGGATTGCCCACAGATGACGCAGGCAGATACGCTTACGAATATTCGAACACTGGACACAATCAGGCAGCAGATCGGGCTGCGGTATCCATTTGAATAATTAAATTGGTTAGAACTCCATTAAAAACCTCATTCGGGTCCTTTCAGGTATACGAATTTTTCTGTCACTAGAAGGATTTAGTAAAACCGCATCCCTACAGCATGATGCACCGCTGAAATAAAAGTCGGCGCGAGGTAGACAACATGGTACAGCTGTGTGATTAGGTTTTATAGAATTTTTAAGAAATCCATGAATGTCTGTGGGTCTGACATTTAGTCCTGATATATAATAAAAAAAGGCGAGAGAAATTCTATGGACGATGCAACCATCCCTAACTCCGAATTCGTTCTGCGCTGGCGCAGCGTGCAAGAGCTGATGAAAAAGAAATCCATCGATCTGCTGTTTGCCTATGGCGACGACCGCGCTGTCTTCGGTCCGGCGCATGTACGCTGGCTGGCTGACATTCCGGTGCATTTCGAGCCGCTGTGCGTCATGCTTCTGCCGCATGGAGACCCCATCTTACTTTCCGGTCCTGAGAGTAACCAGTACGCCCTTCTGCGCGGGAAGATTAAAGATGTACGCGTGCTGGAAGAGTTCACCCACCCGGATGAGGAATATCCATATTCCATCATCCAATCGCTGAAAGACATCTTGACCAATTTAGGGTGGGAGCGGTCGCACATCCAACGCGCTGGTATCGGGGGGCTGCAGTTAATCAGCTGCGGCACGCTGCAGACATTGAAGAATGTACTACCCGGTGTGGAATGGATAGACATGGAAGCGGACCTCGTAGGCCTGCGTGCGGTGAAAACACCGGCCGAAATCACCCTCATCCGCCGCGCATACCAAATCGCGGATGCAGGCATCACTGCGGCAGTTGAAGCAGTTGCACCTGGCAAAACGGAGCGTGCGGTATCGGCCACCGCCGAAGCCGTCATGCGCTCAGCAGGCGCGGAAGGTTTCGGCATCGACACCATCGTTGCATCCGGTCCAAATTCGCGCCCCATCCTGGCGCGCTCCACGTTCCGTGAAATCCAAAAGAACGACCACGTGCTGCTGACCTTTGCCCCGCGCTATGAGGGCTACCACGGTGCAGTGGGACGGATGGTATTCGTTGGAGAGCCGGATCCTCAAATTGAACGGGCATACCAAACAGCAGTAAAAGCCCAGGAGGCCTGCGGATCACTAATGCGGGCTGGCGAGCCGGGCAGCACGGTTGAAGCAGCCGGGCGGGACATCACCGCCAGAAAAGGATATGGGGAATATTTCCTCTATTCCGGGCTGCACAGCGTGGGCTTGATCGAGTTTGAGCCGCCTATTTTTGGTCCCGGCACACCGGGCAAACTGGTGGAAAATTTGGTCATGTCAGTGGATATTCCATTATTCAACGCCCCCTGGGGCGGCCTGCGGGTGGAGGACGGTTACCTGGTCACCCAATCCGGAGCGGAGAAGCTTAGCCAGTCGGAATACTATTTCTTCTGCTGACAGAGGATAAAAAAGCAGTCTGAGTTTTGATCATGCAAGCCATACCGGCCAAGCAGAATCGTAATTGCAATTTGCCCCACATCTAAACCACGGAAAAGATACTTTCTTTCCATTATCATCTCGGCTCATTACGAAGCGCAGCGGCTGCCCAAGACGCTTATGAATGTAGATAGCTTTCTGCGCAGGCAGGATTATCAGCCAAGATCCTGCTGGTAGAAAACGGCAGCACCAACAGCACCTTCATAGATGCCAGCACGCTTTGGAAAAATGTACCCAACCTGCGAGTGATGCACGAGAAAATTCGCGGTAAGTGTAGTTATATTTTTTGAAAGATCGCGTACAGCTACTCTAATTAGGAGCTTCCATCATCGAGATCGTATCCCTCAGTCACCCAGGCAGGTTCCCACTCGACGGGCAGTTTTCACCCACAGATGATCGGTTGGTACTATCCGGCGTTTATTAACAACGGTTTCCAATTTGACCGGTTTAGTTGTCTGTCCTTTAACCGAGATCATCACACCGCTTTTTCCTTCTGCAATAAGAGCGGCTGCTGAGCCGCCGATCATTGATCCCAGCAAACGGTCGCGTGCTGAAGGTGTGCCGCCGCGCTGAACATACCCAAGAATAGTTACACGCGATTCTAAGCCAGTCAATTGCTCCAGGTTACGTGCAAGCCGCATGGTTCGATCAGATTGATGTTTATAAAATTCACCCAGAGCTTTCTTGGCTTTTTCTTTTTCTTTCTTATCCTTCGCGCCCTGTTTTTCATCGCGTATTTCCTGTTCCCGCTTTCGGTCTTTTTTAGACATCGCGCCTTCTGAGACTGCGACGATGCTGAAATGCTTTCCTTTTCGGGACCGTTCTAATATTGCCTCAGCAATGTTTTGCGTGTCGTACGGTATCTCCGGGATGAGGATCACATCTGCACCTCCGGCAACGCCTGCTCCAAGCGCCAGCCAGCCGGCGTTATGCCCCATGATCTCAACAACAACGATACGGTGATGGCTGTGTGCAGTGCTGTGAAGTCGGTCCACAGCATCTGTAGCAATACCCAGAGCGGTGTCAAACCCCAGTGTGACATCCGTGTTGGCGATATCATTATCGATCGTTTTCGGAAGAGTAATGATATTAAGCCCTTTTTCCATCAGCCCGTAGGCATTTTTCTGGGTGCCCCCGCCTCCCATACAAACCAGAGCGTCCAGATGGTGTTGATTGTATGTATCCACCATCGCATCGCGCATGTCCTTTAATTTTCCGCCCATATCCATCTTATGAGGTTTATCACGGCTGGTGCCGAGGATCGTGCCGCCGATAGTGAGAATACCTGATAAAGCAGAGTCATCCAATAGGATATTGCGGTCGTGCAGCAAACCGCGAAATCCATCATAAAAGCCCACAAGCTGCAGATCATATTTATACATGGCTGATTTGCCCAAGCCCCTCAGTGCTGCATTCAAACCAGGTGTATCCCCACCAGCCGTAAGCACACCGACATTTTTCGTCATTTAGAAACTCCTTGAATTCCTAATATCCTGTTTTTTCTATTTACCAGTAAAATAAAAATGCTACAATTATTTTATATTGGGTGATTGCACATTTCAAGTGCAATATGTTATTTTGTAAAGGAGGAAATGATGTCTAATTTGCCTGATGGCCTTGAAGATAATGCCATGATTGCCGCAGTGGCATGGGAAATCATCAATTATGCATATTTGCGCACTGCCTATTTTAACGAGATGCCGAGTGAGGATGTGATAGTTAAATTGACCAATGAATTCATCCGCGCCCGGCAGGCAATTTACCATGGCAAACTATTACCAAACCCTGAAAAGGGAAAATAAATCATTTAAACTTCAGAACCAGGACATTTATTGATCCAGTTCTTATTCTGATAAATACACGTGAATGGACTGTGCGGCTTTCCGGCCAGCGCCCATCGCGGAAATAACAGTCGCGCCGCCAGTCACGATATCGCCGCCAGCAAACACACCCCGCTTTGTGGTCTCTAACGTATCCTCATTCACTACCAGGGTTCCGCGTTTCGTAAATTCAAGTTCAGGTGTATTGCGGAGGAGCGGATTTGTTCCGTTTCCGATGGCGATGACAGCCATCTCAATTTCCATCGTGAATTCCGAACCCTTGATTGGGAGCGGTCGGCGCCTTCCGCTGTCATCCAGTTCTCCAAGTTCCATCCGCTGAAGTTTAACTTCAGCTAGCCAGCCATCATCGTTTCCCACGAATTCAAGCGGTGAAGCCAGAAAGATGAACTCTACGCCTTCCTCCCTGGCATGCAGGACTTCTTCTTTACGGGCTGGCATCTCTGCTTCAGAACGCCTGTAAATAATGAGCACTTTCTTCGCGCCCATACGCAGCGCTGTACGCGCTGAATCCAGGGCTGTGTTTCCCGCCCCAAAAACCGCCACGACCTTATCCAGAAAACTTAAAACCGGCGTTTCGGATTCTTTTTTATACGCTTTCATCAGATTTATCCGCGTTAGCAGCTCATTGGCGGTATATATCCCGACCAATTCCTCACCCGGAATCCCGATGAAATGGGGCAGCCCGGCCCCAGCGCCAATAAAGACCGCATTATATCCTTCTTCATTAAATAACTCATTTAACGTCAGGGTCCTGCCAATGATAATATTCTTTTCAAACCGCACACCCAACCGGCGCAGGACATTAATTTCATAGTTAACAATTGATTTTGGCAAGCGGAATTCAGGAATACCGAATACCAGCACGCCGCCGAAGGCATGCAGCGCCTCAAATACCGTGGCAGAATGTCCAAACCGCGCCAGGTCACCGGCGCATGCCAGGGAAGACGGTCCAGAACCGATCAGCGCCACCTTTTTTCCTGTTGGGTCCGCGATGTCTTCCATTTCACGCTCCGAGCGCAGATCAGCGGTGAAATCCGCGGTGAACCGCTCCAGATTCCCAATCGCGACCGGCTTTCCTTTCTTTGCCAGCACACAGCGTGATTCACACAGCGTTTCCTGAGGGCAAACCCGCCCGCAGATGGCTGGCAGGAAATTATCGTTCAAGATCACATCCGCCGAAGCCAGCAAATCCCCTTTAATTACGTGGGAAAGAAATTCGGGAATATGCACATTCACAGGGCAGCCTTTTGTACATGGCGCGTCTTTACATTGAAGGCAGCGCTGCGCTTCTTTTTGCGCCATCTGGAGGGAATACCCTAGATTTACCTCATCAAAATTTTTAATCCGCTCTTCCGGCAGCTGAGCTGGCATCGGATGGCGATCAATCTTCATACGTTCT
>Ga0307422_1001367_pt1 | contig 12789 bp, 13 predicted proteins | sample SalMarWE160290MG_FD_202153 | JGI IMG/M metagenome (GOLD analysis project Ga0307422, IMG submission 202153) | Salt marsh sediment microbial communities from the Plum Island Ecosystem LTER, Massachusetts, United States - WE1602-90 | ecosystem: Environmental > Aquatic > Marine > Intertidal zone >...
TTACCATAGGTGAACTGCAGACGCCTTAAAGTGCCTGTGCCATCATTCGATCTGAAGTGTTGTGATTGATTAAAATCCCCGGCACGAACTACATAATCCCATTGTGAAGAAAAAACTGATTCTTCGGGAGCTATAATTTTACAGTTTACCAGTTTATAGGCCAGATGATACTGCCGGGTTGTATTTTTTTTCTTTGTACTGGTTACCAGCCAAAGTGTTCCGCCGTTGCCCACCCGTGTATGCAATATTTTTTTAGCACTGCCAAAGTCGTAAGCTAAGGCACCGGTCGTTTTTCCGCCCGAACGAAAATTGTCCCATTCGACGAATGCTATCGCATGTGTTGCCATTGCATAGAAGTTATTTAAAGATTTACCATTTGAGCTCAGAGTAGAATGTAATTTACTTACAATCGCTTGTTACTAAAATTTATTTTTACATCATCGCAAGAAGCTACCCCAAGTTAATACCTGAAGAAGGGAATGTCAAGTAAGTGCATCATTATTTTACTAATATTATGTTTTGTAATCCCCGCCGGTGAAAGCCGGTGGGGATTAATATCAGCATATCTTATTTGGGATAGAAATAAATTTTACATCAGGACAATAAGAAAGTTAATATCCTATAATTCAGGGTAAGGGCTTTTTTCATAATTTAGGGTAATATTTCATCTATATGAAACGGATAAATTATCAACTCATTCACATATGAAAAAAAACGTAAAATTTTGGTTATTCCCTATAGTTATGGGAATTATGCTGTTATTGAGCAGCTGTGAGAAAGTAAAAGACAATTTTTTATCAGACCCGGGAGATATGACCAGTTACAGGGACCATATCGGGGTATTATATGAATTTCGTGTTACCGGTTCGAACGATGGCTCAGTCTGGGGTGGATTGGATGGTTTTTACACCGACGATTCCGATTTAAGTACGGCAGCCGTGCATGCCGGTAAACTGTCATTGGGAGAAAGGGATGTAGTTAAAGTCAGGGTGTATGCCGGCCGTGATGACTATTTTGGAAGTACGCAGAATGGCATTATCTCAAGGGATTATGGTTCATGGCATGGTAGTTATGCATTTGAATAGATTCGTTTGAATAAAAATTCTTAACAGTCTTTAATTCCTGTCAGGACCTGCCTCCTATTTGCACAATAAAAAATCCCCGGCAATTGAATTTACCGGGGATTTTCATTTCAGGGTTTATGATAAAAAGATGGTTTATTGAGAGTAATCGGTATAAATGGCGGAGATACCCTTATCGAGGGTAATACTTTCTTTCCAGCCCAGGCTGCGCAGCTTATCGACATTGAGGAGTTTTTGCATGGTACCGTCGGGTTTTGTTGTATCCCACACCAGCTCACCTTCAAAGCCAACAATAGCTTTTACCTTCTCAGCCAGTTCCTTAATGGTAAGGTCGCGGCCCGTGCCAATATTGATATGGGTATTTCTTATCTCCTTAGCCATTTCGGCTGTCACAAATTTCTCCCGGTTTTCCACCAGGTCGCTGAAATCGACATGTTCCATTACAAAAACACAGGCATCGGCCATATCGTCGGAGTGCAAGAACTCACGTTTGGGTGAGCCAGTCCCCCAGAGCGCAACACTTACTTTTCCGTTTTGAGCTTTTATACCGTACTTATTTATTTTTTCCAGCATGGCCTTCTCACCGGCATGACCATCAATTCCTTCAACAGGTTTTTTATTAAAATCTTTCTTAAGAGCGTCCCAGTCGTTTTTCATCAGGCATTTTCCCAGGTGCATTTTACGTATCAGGGCAGGCAGCACATGTGATTTCTCCAGGTCGTAATTATCGTTGGGGCCAAACAAATTCGTGGGCATTACCGAAATAAAATTCGTTTTGTACTGTAAATTATAGCTTTCGCAAAGTTTTATACCGGCAATTTTTGCAATCGCATAGGGTTCATTGGTATATTCAAGCGGATCGGTAAGCAGGGACTCTTCTATAATAGGCTGAGGACAATCTCTCGGGTATATGCAGCTACTTCCCAGAAATAATAGTTTTTTAACTTCAAACCGGTAACTGTTATGTACAACAATATTCTGGATCATCAGGTTTTCGTAAATGAACTGTCCACGATAAATATTGTTGGCTACAATTCCCCCTACCTTTGCTGCAGCAAGGAAAACATATTCCGGCTTTTCCTGCTCAAAGAAGGCTTCAACAGCTTTATAATCGGTAAGGTCCAGCTCATCAATACTTTTACCGATAATGTTATTATACCCTTTCTTTTTCAGGTTGCGCACCAATGCGCTACCGACAAGACCCGTATGTCCGGCCACATATATCTTACCATTCTTTTCCATTTCCACTTCGTTTATTAATACCAGTTTGTATCAGAATCCTCATCAGCCTGAAAGCAGGAAAGATTCTGAATGTAATTCTCTTTTTCCTGTTAAGATTCGAAATAGTTCAGTGTCTGGTATCCGCCGTGACGCAGGTATTGATCTTTCTGCATCAGTTTAACATCGGATTGAACCATATCTTTTACCAGGGCTGCCAGATCATATTCCGGTATCCATCCCAGTTTGGTGCGTGCCTTTGTAGGATCACCAATCAATAGTTCAACTTCTGTAGGTCTGAAATAGGCTGAATCGACAGCTACAACTTCCTTCCCGACCGGAAGTTTAAATCTCGAATCGGTACATTTGGCGATATAGCCCTTTTCATCAGCACCTTTCCCCTTGAAATCCAGTTCTATACCCACTTCGGCAAAAGCCATCCTAACGAAATCCCGAATTTCTGTTGTAATACCGGTTGCAATAACATAATCATCCGGTTCGTCCTGTTGAAGGATCAGATACATAGCTTTGATATAATCTTTGGCATGTCCCCAGTCACGTTTTGCTGAAAGATTACCTAAAAAGAATTTATCCTGTAAACCAAGGGCAATTCGGGCTACAGCACGTGTAATTTTACGGGTAACAAAAGTTTCCCCTCTGATAGGAGATTCATGGTTGAATAAAATTCCATTGCAGGCAAAAACATTATAAGCTTCGCGGTAGTTGACCGTGATCCAGTAAGCATATAGTTTTGCGACACCATAAGGACTACGTGGGTAAAAAGGAGTTTTTTCAGTCTGCGGCACTTCCTGGGCGAGACCGTACAATTCACTTGTCGAAGCCTGGTAGAATTTTGTCTTATCGGTCAGGCCTAGCATCCGAATCGCTTCGAGAATACGCAATGTACCCAAGCCATCAGCATTGCCTGTATATTCGGGAGTATCGAAACTCACCTTAACATGACTCATAGCTGCCAGATTATATATTTCATCGGGCTGGACTTCCTGAATAATGCGGATCAGGTTTGTCGAATCTGTTAAATCGGCATAATGTAAAACAAAATTTCTGTTTTCAACATGGGGGTCGAGATACAGATGATCGATTCGATCCGTGTTAAATAATGAACTTCTTCTTTTGGTACCATGTACTATGTACCCTTTTTTAAGTAAAAATTCTGCAAGATAAGCACCATCTTGTCCGGTAACACCGGTAACCAAAGCCACTTTTTTATTTGCCATTTACTACCTATTATTATTTAACTGATTTCAAACACATAGGATGATATTCGCCTTTTAGTCCAATGGGCGTAGCATTACGTATCGTATATACAGTTTCAATAGCTGGTTTTGCTGAGTTTAAATGAAATCCTTTCCCCCCAAGTATATACTTATAACTTTCAGTATGCAGGTCGGTAAATCCTCCACTAAATTCAATTTCCTCACGATCTATGGTAATGGAACGATAAGTACTTCCCCCCGTCTTTTTAATATTTTCAGGGATATCATTAAAATCAAGACTCAGGTACCATTTAATCCTTGCTCTTTCCAAATCCAGATAACCGGAAGCTTTATCCTTCTCCAACTTATGAACAACATTTTTTTTAACGTTGCCAAAGATCCAAATCAACATATCGAAGAAATGAACACCAATATTAGTAGCTATACCACCTGATTTTTCAATGTTACCCTTCCAGGAAATATAATACCATTTACCACGGCTGGTGATATAGGTAAGTTCGATATCGTAAATCTTGTCTTTTGGTCCCTCTTCGATCTTCTTTTTTAAAGCTATGATTGATGGATGAAGCCTGAGCTGAAAAATATTATATATCTGAAATCCGAATTCTTTTTCAATTTCACCCAGAGCATCAACATTCCATGGATTCAGAACCAGGGGTTTCTCGCAGATGGCATGTGCACCTGACCGAAGAGCAAAACGAATATGAGAATCGTGAAGGTAATTAGGTGAACAAATACTCACATAGTTAACCTGAGTACCATTCCTGCGTAATTTATCTACATGCCTGTCGAAGCGTTCAAATTCAACAAAGAAATTACTTTCGGGGAAGTAACTATCAATGATTCCTACGCTATCACAAGGATCGAGCGATGCCAGTAAATTATTACCGGTTTCCTTTACAGCTCTTAAATGCCTGACAGCAATGTAGCCACCTATACCTATAATGGCAAAATTCTGTTTAGTAATATTATCCATAAGTTATTTGTAAAACGAGTGTAAAATTAATAATATCATAATGTTCTTAACCTATTCTGTGAGGAAATGTATAATTTCCTTGATAAGAAGACTAAGTCTGTTGAGAAAGATAAAAAATAATCCTATAAACTTAGATATTTTACCTTTTCTGATAGATTCCTGAATAATCCCTTAACATCGAAAAATACTCCTTTCTCATTCAGATGGTCTATATAGAATTGTTCGCTTTTACTAATATAATTTTTATGTGCCACAGCTAAAATAATAGCATCATACAGTCCTGATATTTGGGATGTCATTTTAATCCCATATTCATGCTCAACTTCTTCTGCATCTGCCATAGAATCGACTGCTTCGACTTTTATGCCATATGATTTTAACTCTTCGATTACATCTGCCACTTTAGAATTACGGATATCGCTGACATCTTCTTTAAATGTAATTCCCATAACAAGTATTCGTGAGTTGAGTATGTTTTTGCCTGATTTTATTAATTCCTTTACCAGTTCGGTCACGATAAATTTGCTCATGCCATCGTTTACCGACCTCCCGGCAGTAATTACCTGAGGAAAATGCCCGAGTTCATTCGCCTTGAAAGTAAGGTAATACGGATCGACTCCTATACAATGCCCTCCTACCAGACCAGGAAAAAAATTCAAGAAGTTCCATTTAGTCCCGGCAGCTTTTAATACATCGTATGTATTGATACCCATTTTATGAAATATAATAGATAATTCATTCATAAGTGCGATGCTAAGGTCACGCTGAGTGTTTTCAATAACTTTGGCAGCTTCGGCAACTTTAATACTCGGTGCCTTGTGTATCCCTGCCTTGATAATGCTTCCGTAAACTGCAGCTATTTCTTCACCCGATTCGCTATCACAACCTGAGGTAACTTTAACTACATTAACAAGTGTATGTACTTTATCGCCAGGATTAATACGCTCCGGGGAATAGCCCACTTTAAAATCTTTAATATACTTCAATCCCGATTCATTTTCAATGATGGGAACACAGATCTCCTCAGTTGCTCCGGGAAATACTGTAGATTCAAAGATGACATAATCACCCTTTTTAATGATGCTTCCTACAGTTTTTGAAGCACCCTTCAAAGCTGTAAGGTCAGGTAAATTATTTTTATCTATTGGTGTTGGAACTGCCACTATATGAAATGATGCCTTCTTCAAATCTTCAGGATTGGAAGTAAAATATATGTCTGTATCGCTAAATGCAGCCTTATCAAGTTCCTTACTAGGATCAACTCCTTTTCTCATCAATTCGACCCGGCGTGAGTTAATATCAAACCCGATAACCGATAATGATTTGGCAAATTCCAGGGCAATCGGTAGTCCAACATAACCTAATCCGACCACTGATAACTTTTCTTCTTTACTAAATATTTTTTCTGAAATATTCATGAATTTACCATATTAATTAACATTTAAATCAGAGCCTGAAGGTCAGGCTCCCCTATTTATCAGAATTGTCTATATTTTAAATTCTTTCTTAAGTTGCTCGACAAAATCCAGTTTTTCCCAACTAAAGAACTCCACCTCACGGGTTTCGCTGGTACCATCAGTTGAAAAGGTTATGGCACGCTTTTCATAAGTACGTCCCATATGACCATATGAAGCAGTAGCCCTGAAAATCGGATTTTTCAACCCAAAACGTTTAACAATTTTACTTGGCCGCAAATCAAAAATCTGTTCTATTTTATCAGCAATTTCGCCATCGCTCATTTTAACATGCGAAGTTCCGTAAGTATTTACAAAAATACCTACCGGGCGCGCAACTCCAATTGCATAGGCAACCTGTACCAGTACTTCATCTGTAATTCCGGCAGCAACTATATTTTTGGCGATATGTCTTGCCGCATAGGCTGCTGAACGATCTACTTTTGAGCTATCCTTCCCTGAAAAAGCACCACCTCCATGAGCTCCTTTACCTCCATAGGTGTCTACAATAATTTTTCTGCCTGTCAGACCTGTATCACCATGCGGTCCCCCAATAACAAACTTACCTGTCGGATTTACATGTAGTATATAATCTTCCTTAAATAATTTCTGTACCCGTTCTGGTAGTAATTTCTTAACACGAGGAATGAGGATTTTCTGAACATCCCTTTTAATTACCTCCTGCATTTTCTCGTCCGTATCAAATTCATCATGCTGAGTTGATACCACAATAGTATGTATTCTTTTGGGTATATTGTCACTACTGTACTCAACCGTCACCTGCGATTTTGAATCGGGACGTAAATAGGTCATTTCTTTTTTCTCCCGACGAATATCGGCTAGTACCTGCAGCAAAAGATGCGATATCTCAAGTGCAACGGGCATATAGTTATCGGTTTCACGACAGGCATAGCCAAACATTAATCCCTGGTCGCCAGCTCCCTGATCTTCTTCTTTCTGTCGTACTACTCCCCTGTTAATATCGGGCGATTGTTCATGAATGGTCGAAATCACACCACATGAATCACCTTCAAACATATAATCCGAATTGGTATACCCAATTTCCTTGATAACCTCACGTGCAACTTTCTGAACATCGATATATGCCTGTGTTTTTACCTCTCCGCTAAGTACTACCAGACCTGTTGTTACAAGTGTTTCACATGCAACTTTCGAATCAGGATCCTGTTTTAAAAACTCATCCAATAAGGCATCGCTAATTTGATCGGCAACTTTATCGGGATGTCCCTCCGAAACCGATTCTGATGTAAATAAATAACTCATTTTTTTTGTTTTTATAAAAGATGTCAAATTTATTCCTTTTTTTATTTCTGGCAAAAGTCAATTCTTTTTTGTTAACTCTCTAAAAGCCTCTTCAAGAGTTTCTTCTTTTTTCTGAAGCGTAAGCAATGAGAGTTTATTTTCTGCTGCAAACTGAAATAACTCTTCCCGTAAATCGTTTTCGGATTGTCCTTCTATTAGAAATTCCCGTTCATTTATCATCTCCACTTGTGTAACCGCTTTTATTCGTGTTAATAATTTTTTATCAACCTTCTTACTAAACTCGAGGTAAATGGTCTGCTTGCCTTCTCTATTTCCTTTCATGATTGAACTTGAAGTACCATCAGCTACAATTTTACCTTCATTAATAACTATAACTCTGTCACATATTGCTTCTACTTCCTGCAATATGTGTGTAGAAAGAAGTACTGTCTTTTCCTTCGCCAGATCGGATATAAGGTTTCGAATCTCAATAATCTGATTTGGATCGAGTCCTGTTGTAGGCTCATCGAGTATTAAAACCCGGGGATTAGGAATTATTGCTTGGGCAAGTCCGACACGCTGCCTGTAACCCTTGGAAAGCTGACCAATTTTTTTATGCTTTTCGCGTGAAAGTCCGGTGAGTCCAATTACCTCGTTTACTCTTTGAGTTCTATTGTCTGACTTATTATAAAAACCATCTATATATCTCAGGTATTCCTTAACATATAAGTCGGGATGAAGAGGATTATTTTCAGGAAGAAATCCTATGATTTTTTTAACAGCAAGAATATCCTCCTCTAATTTGATTCCGCATATTTCGATAAATCCCTCATCCCTGGCAAGAACGCCGCAAATACATTTCATTGTTGTGGATTTACCCGATCCGTTTGGGCCGAGAAAGCCGGCAATTTCGCCATTTTTGATTTCAAATGATACTTTATCAACAGCTACCTGTTTACCAAATGTTTTAGTAAGTGAATCAATTTTTAACGACATGACCTGTAAATCAAGTAACTAACATTAATTTCTCGTTTTTCTGATGGTTTCTAAAATTAGTCTATCGAAATGACAAAAAAAAATGTGTTCATATTCGTACAACTCATGTATACAAAGCGGTCAATATTGATTTTACACTGTTCTTCGAAATTTTAATATCAAGCTGGATTATAGGCCTTTATGCTTTCTGGCATACTATATGAAAGTAAGCTTTCAAAACCAAAACCATGAAAACCAAAATCAGGTTGAATATAAAAACGAAGATTGTAGCAGTACTATTTTTTATTTCCGTCGTTTCTCCCGCAATTTTAACGGCTACTGAACCAGAAGGCAACAGGATAATAAATGATGGTAATTCCTACAATCAGACAAATCTGGAGATTGATTCCTGGATGGTTGATCTTTCATCATGGATTAGTAATAGTAAGACGAATTTGACAGAGAGTGAAGAAACATTCTTCGTTGAAAAATGGATGTTAAGACCTGATCATCAATCCTGGGGAGATTCTTCCGGTGAAGGCACTATTCAACTTGAAAATTGGATGATTGACATTCAGCATTCCGATTGGAATACAAGTCAGGTCGAACCTGAACTTATTCTCGAAAGCTGGATGTGCGATCTAAGATCATGGGCAACAAGTTAGGCGCGTAAGTAAAGATTTATTTAATGATTAAGGCTGCAATTAATTTGTGGCCTTTTTCATTATATACTAATAATTCAAAAAGAACCGTTTATTACACATCGGTATTTAAAGTGATACCTGAAAAAACATATCGTATCTTTATATACACTAAACAATTTTAACTAATCCGGTTATGATGAAGTATATTTTTTTATCTCTAAGCATCTTTCTGATTTATATGCCAGATAGCACTGCCCAGGATTTTACTCCTGTTGATACAATTAAAAAAATCAAAATATCCAGTGGTATATTACTGGAGATAGAACGCTCAGAGAAATATACTCTTGATATTTCTTTACCCGACCTAGATTTAAGTTGCCTTATTAAAACTATTGAAGATGGTGTTCTTACATTAAAATTAGTCAGTAGTGTTAACTGTAGTGGAAATGTCACAGCAAAACTGTGTTGCCCATCGATCAAAGAAATCGAAATAATGGGTAATGCAGAAGTTTCAACTTTTAATTTAATAAAGACTGATAGCTTAAAAATTGTCCAGCGTAGTGGTGGTAAAGCCTATCTTGACCTGGATGTAGATTATCTTGAAATCCTTTTAACAGAAGGCAGTATACTTACTGCCAGCGGATATGCTAACACCCAGGTTGTAAATGTCAGTACAAGTGCCACCTTTTCGGCCTTTGAATTGGAAGGAGATGTAGTAGATATTCAAACCTCATTTGGAGGCAAAGGGAAAGTCTGCGCTACGAAAAAACTAAAAGCTCTTTCAAAGATAGGAGGCTATATCAGTTATAAATGCGAGCCGGAAGCAATAGAGATAGAGAAAAAAGGAAATGGAATAGTTGAAAAATTAGCTGAGTAATAATTTACTTTTCCTTCTGGGTATTTAATATCTCAGCTATTAATAAATCTTTTAGAGACGTTATTTTAATATTTCCCTCATTACCTTCTGTCAAATATATTTTATAACCAGCTTTTTCTATAACACTGGCATCATCGGTAAAAGAATCTTCAAACGGCAAATTATAGGCATCGAGCAGGATTTCGGAGCTAAATACCTGTGGAGTTTGTACTATACGATACAGTAAACGCTCCTCTGAAATGGAATCTTTACCCTCAACACGTCTTATCGACTCGGAAACAGGTACAACCGGTACGGCAGTTCCATTTATTTCAGCCAGTTTAAAACATCGGGTTATTGTTCCAAAGCTAACCAGAGGACGCACACCATCGTGAACTCCGACTAATGCTGAAGAGGGCAGATCGTGCAATCCGTTTTTTACCGAATGAAATCTGGTTTCGCCACCATAAAATATTTTGCAGGGCAGATTAAAGTTGTATTCTGTACATAATTCATTCCAGGTATTTACTTCAGATTCAGGAAGTACTACTCTTAATTCGATCGAAGAATCGTAAGCATAAAACTTGTTTACGGTATGCATAAGTAACGGTAAACCATTAAATTCCATAAATTGTTTGGGTATTTTCGATTGCATTCGTGTTCCAAAACCTCCGGCGACAATAAGAGCTATTTTTTTCATACTATAGCTAAATTTAAATTAGTTATCATCCAGAAAAAAATAAAGTAATCCAATCAGGTATTATGAATTAAGTGAAATAGTAATAATTCAAATATAATAAATTGCCAGGTATGGTTCTTTCATTCTGTTGAAGTACTTTTAGTATATTCGATTAATACAACTTATCATGATATTTGAAAAGTCATTTCAATTTCTGCACCAACTAAAAGATAATAATCGCAGAGAATGGTATCACGATCACAAGGAAATGTTCAATGAAGCAAACCAAGAATTTGAGCATGTTACAGAATTATTGCTGTACGAAGTATCCCGGTTTGATAAGAATATTGCAGGTCTTCAGCCCAGGGATTGCATTTACAGAATATTTCGTGATATACGTTTCTCTACCGATAAATCTCCATACAAAACAAATTTCGGGACCTTTTTAGTTCCCGGTGGGCGTAAATCGATGAATGCAGGATATTATTTACACATCGAACCCGGAGGAAGTTTTATAGCATCGGGGAATTATCAACCTCCTTCACCTATAATAACTGCAATCAGGAAAGACATTTTTACCTTCACTGATGAATTTAAAAACATTATTAATTCAAAAAAAATCAAAGAACTATTTGGAGATATTAGCGGAGAAAAGCTTAAAACTCAACCCAGGGGATTTTCAAGAGATTTTCCTGATATAGAATTATTGAAGTTTAAAAGTTATGGCCTGATCAGGATGAAAAGCGACGATGAAATGATGCATGCTGACATATTACAGGAAATAGTAAAATGTTTTAGGGCTTCTCTTCCCTTTATAACATTTCTTAATGAAGCAATAAAAGATGTAGAAAAATAGAAATCAATAATTAATCAAGCACTTTTCGCAAGGCCGCAATAAGTTCAGTTATTGTGAAGGGTTTTATTACGTGTCCTGAACACCCTGCGGCATAGCAGTTTTCGATCATATTATCGAGCGCAAAGGCAGTTTGTGCAATAATAGGAATATCAGTACGCAACAGTTTAATTTGACGCGACACTTCAAACCCGTCCATCGAAGGAAGGTTAATATCCATTAAAATAGCATCGTAATTTTCACCACTTTTTATCAGGTCGATAGCTTTTGCACCTAACTCAGCCCAAGTAGTCAGTGCCTGATAGCTATGTAAAATATCGCGTATAAGGAACCAGTTAGTTTCCTCATCTTCAACTACTAATATGTTTTTACCTTTTAAAAATGTATCCATAAAAGCCTGCCAATTTTCTTACTCCTTGACAAGGCATAAGTAAGTCAAAAAAAATTACTTTTGCAACTCTTTCCAGGCTAAAGCAGAGGCACCTAAAACTGCCGCATTGGTTTCATGAAGATCTGAGATCAGCAGTTTAATTTTTCCTCTATAAATGGGAAACAGGTTTTCTTCCATGTGCTTTTTTGTAGGCTCAATAAGAATATTTCCGGCTTTGACCAATCCTCCGAATAAAAAAATAGCTTCCGGGCTTGTACAGGCAACAGCATCGGCTAATTTAATACCTAAAATCCTACCTGTTAATTCAAAAGCTTCAATTGCTATCTCATCACCTTTTTTTGCGGCTTCTGATACCATTATTGATGTTAAATCTTCAAAACTGTAGTTCCTGAGTTCACTCTCTGTAATACGTTCCGCCAAGAGTTTAAATACTGTGCGCTTCAGCCCTGTTGCTGAAACATAAGTTTCCAGACAACCTAGTTTCCCGCAGCCACACTCTCTTCCCCGATGTTTTACATTTATATGTCCCAATTCACCTGCAAATCCATCGTGTCCATATACAATATCTCCATTAACAACAATACCGCTTCCAAGGCCTGTCCCCAAAGTAATTACAATAAAATCTTTCATTCCTTTAGCTCCGCCATAAATCATCTCTCCCAAGGCAGCAGCATTTGCATCGTTGTTTAGTACAACTGGAATACCCGGATAATAGGTTTTAATTTTTTCTACAAATGGAATTGTACCCTTCCAGTTCAGATTGGGAGCATCTTGAATCGTTCCCGTATAATAATTACCGTTGGGGGCCCCAATACCTATGCCTTTTATTTCGATAGATTCGTTTATTGATGAGACCGATTCCTCTATTTCAGTATGAAGATTTTCCAGATAAATATCAAAATCGGAATATTTATCCGTACTAGTAAAATTTTCCTTTATACAATGTCCATTAATATCGATTATACCATACTTCGTGAACGTACCACCAATATCGATTCCAATAACAACATCCCTCATTTAATCAATGATTTTATGAATATCTTCAGTGGCACAAAAATAATTAAATCACAGAAAATTGCAGGAATAAGATTCTTATATTACCAAAAAGGAGGAAGAAATTTTATACCTATTTAAATTCCCGGAGATATTTGCGTTGAAAA
>Ga0307422_1001368_pt1 | contig 12781 bp, 10 predicted proteins | sample SalMarWE160290MG_FD_202153 | JGI IMG/M metagenome (GOLD analysis project Ga0307422, IMG submission 202153) | Salt marsh sediment microbial communities from the Plum Island Ecosystem LTER, Massachusetts, United States - WE1602-90 | ecosystem: Environmental > Aquatic > Marine > Intertidal zone >...
AGGAATTTTCCTTGGAGAAGGCTCAACAGGTATTAGAAAATGAAACAGTAGCCGTGCTCGGCTATGGGGTGCAAGGGCCCGGTCAGGCCTTGAATATGGTGGATAATGGAGTCAAGGTAATTGTGGGACAGCGCAAGGGTGGCCAGTCATGGCAACGAGCCATCAGTGATGGATTTGTGCCGGGTGAAACCCTGTTCCCCTTAGAGGAGGCAGCTGAAAAGGGGACGATTATTCAGTTTCTGGTTTCAGATGCCGGTCAGATGGCAACATGGCCAAATATTCGACCCTGCCTAAAGGAGGGAGATGCCCTATACTTTTCCCATGGTTTTTCCATCACTTACACGGAGCAGACAGGGGTTAATCCTCCGGAACAGGTGGATGTCATTATGGTGGCACCAAAGGGCTCAGGACGCACTGTTCGCTCCAACTTTCTGGATGGAAGCGGCATTAATTCAAGCTATGCCGTTTATCAGGACTATACCGGTAGGGCAAAGGAGAGGACCCTCGCCATCGGGATCTCCATTGGATCGGGCTACCTATTTCCCACTACCTTTGAAAAAGAGGTATACAGCGATTTAACCGGTGAGAGAGGCGTACTCATGGGATGTCTGGCAGGTGTCATGGAGGCGCAGTATAATATACTTCGTAAACATGGCCATAGCCCGAGCGAGGCATTTAACGAAACAGTAGAAGAGCTGACCCAAAGCCTCATTCGGCTCGTAGCCGAAAATGGTATGGATTGGATGTATGCCAATTGCAGCACTACGGCCCAGAGGGGTGCCCTCGACTGGAAGCCTCGGTTCAAAGAAGCGGTGGCGCCGGTATTTGAAGAGCTTTACAAGAGCGTCGTCTCAGGCGAGGAAACAAGGATTGTGCTCGAAGCCAACAGCGCCCCTGACTATAGGGAAAGGCTCGGAAAGGAATTGGATGAGATAAGGCTTTCTGAGATGTGGAGGGCAGGCACTGCGGTACGTTCCCTGAGGCCAGAGATGAGAAAAAAGACACAAACATCACGCTAGAGGTCGTACTTTGTCAAAAGAACACACTATTGCAGTTATCCCAGGCGATGGAACCGGGCCAGAGGTAATAGCTGAGGGCATAAAGGTATTGGGCGCCCTCTCTTATAGGTACGGCATACATTTCAAATTTTTTCCCTGGCCCTTGGGTGGGGAGCATTATTTGAAAACAGGGGAGCTTCTCCCGGATAGGGTTATCAATGAACTGAAAGAGATGGATGCGATCTACCTTGGTGCTATAGGGCATCCCGGTGTAAGGCCGGGCATCTTAGAACGTGAAATCCTCTTGAGGCTCCGCTTCGAACTGGACCTGTACATCAACCTCCGTCCCGTAACCCTTCTTCCCGGCGTGTATACCCCCCTCAAGGACAAAGGTCCCGAGGATATCGATTTCGTCGTCATACGAGAAAACACGGAAGGTCTCTACATCGGCAGTGGCGGCGTCTTTAAGAAGGGCGCGCCCGATGAGGTGGCCATCCAGGAATCTATCAGCACCCGGAAAGGCGTAGAGCGCTGCATTCGGTACGCCTTTGAGTGCTGCCGGAAGCGTGATAAAGGCAAGCACCTGACATTGTGCGGCAAGTCCAATGTTTTGACCTATGAATTCGATCTCTGGGAAAGGGTCTTTCAGGAGATAGGCGAACACTATAGGGATATCGCCACCGACTATCACCATGTAGATGCCATCTGCATGTGGATGGTCAAGAATCCTGAACAGTTCGATGTCATCGTTACCAATAACATTTTTGGTGACATCATTACCGACCTCGGTGCTATCATCCAGGGTGGCCTCGGTATTGCCGCCGGGGGAAACATCAATCCCGAGGGAACTGCCATGTTTGAGCCCATCGGTGGCTCGGCCCCAAAATATGCGGGGTCAAACAAGATAAATCCCCTGGCTGCCATATCGGCAGCCCAGATGATGCTGGAATATCTGGGCGAAAATGAGGCGGCCGGAGCCCTACAAAACGCCATCAAAAAGGTGGTAAGTGATGATCTCAAGAGCCTGGAAGCGGGAAAGATGGGCTATAGCACCGAAGAGGTTGGAGATCTGGTAGCCGGCTATTTGTGGGCATCATGACATCGAATCCAATGATAGGAAACAGATATACGACATCTCCCTATTATGAGGGATTTTGAGAGAATAAAAAATCGGTATGAAAGGACTACCATGCGATCTGACATCTTAAAGAAGAATATTGAAACGCTACCGCACCGGGCATTATTGATGTCCTCAGGCCTCAAAGCGGAGGACTTTGACCTGGATAAACCCTTCATTGGGGTTGCAAATAGCTATAACAACATCATTCCTGGTCATATTCACCTCAATGAGCTCACCCAGGAGGTAAAGAGAGGGATCAGGGATGCGGGGGGAGTTCCCCTTGAATGGGGCGTTCCCGGCGTCTGTGATGGCGTTGCCATGTTTGTGGAGATGAGGCTGAGCCTCCCGAGCAGGGAGCACATTGCGGACAACATCGAGATCATGACCTTATCCCACTCATTGGATGGATGGGTGGGCGTAACAAACTGCGATAAGATCACTCCCGGGATGTTAATGGCAGCCGGAAGAATCAATATCCCTGCCATCATACTGACAGGCGGGCCCATGAAGGCAAATGTCATTGATGGAAAGAAACGCCATCCCATAGAAGGGTTCGGCATTGTCGGTCAGGTCAAAAGCGGCAGGATGACAACAGAGGAGGCTGAAAGGCTGCTTCCCTCTATGGTTTGTGGGGCAGGGTCCTGCGTCGGTCTTTACACGGCAAATACCATGGCGGTTGTTACTGAGGTTTTGGGCATGTCGGTGAGCAGATGTGCAACCACGGTGGCAATAGATCCGGTTAAAAGAAAACAGGCGTATGAATCAGGAAGAAGGATTGTGCAATTAGTGAAAGAAGACATCAAGCCGCGGGGCATCATGAAAAGGGAAGCATTCGAAAACGCTATCAGGGTGGATATGGCAATGGGAGGCTCAAGCAACACCGTCCTCCATATTCCGGCAATAGCAAGAGAAGCCGGTCTTGATATTGATGTCAATGTGTTCGATGAACTGTCACGAGATACCCCGAATATATGCTCAATAATCCCTGCGGGAGTTAACGAAATGGCGGATGTTGACAGGGCAGGAGGCATTCCTGCTGTGCTCAACCGCTTAAAGGATATGCTGCATGACGGTCCCACCGTAAACGGACGATCAATACGGCAGATCGCGGAAAAAGGACACGTGGTGGATCATGATGTGATCAGGGGGCTCGATAATCCCTACCATTCTCAGGGCGGCATCGCGATCCTCAAGGGTAATATCGCCCGGAGCGCGATCATAAAACAGACTTCTGTTCAGGAAGAGATGATGGTGCACGCAGGTCCTGCAAGGATCTTCTATGAGGAAAAAGACCTGCTCAATGCCATTGAATCCAAGCAAATACAGGAAGGCGATGTGGTGGTGCTTCCTTTCCAGGGGCCGGCCGGCGCACCGGGGATGCCCGAGATGTTGACCCCGACCGACGCAATCAAAGGGGCCGGGTATACAAAAGTGGCACTCATTACTGATGGAAGGTTCTCCGGCGCAACCACAGGGCCATGCATCGGCCATGTGGAGATGGAGGCCTATAACGGCGGGGCAATCGGTGCAATACGGGACGGTGATATCATAGAGATCGATATTCCAAGAAGAACTCTGAATGCGAGGATAAGCAATGAGGAGATGAAACGGAGACTTGAGTATCTAAGGTCCCCGGAGAGGAAACTCACACCTCTTCTTGAATCTTACAGAAAGAGGTTCACGGGCCTCAACTGCTATGGGATGTAATTTCACGGCATACACGCGGTACTGTTTTATTGTGATATTTTGCTTGACATTACCACAGGGATTGAGACAATGATAAGTTAAAGCTGGGGGATCGTTCAGTGGCAGGACGGCAGGTTCTGGCCCTGCAAACAGGGGTTCGAATCCCTTTCCCCCAGCCAAGATGGTCCCATCGTCTAGCGGTCTAGGACGCCGGCCTCTCACGCCGGTAACACGGGTTCGAGTCCCGTTGGGACTACCAGACAGTACTTAATCCCTTGATTTTGCTCAAAGGAGTCAAGGGATTTTTTTAAGGCAGAGAAGGGAGTCTCCACCATGACACCACCCGATGCAACCCGTAAACCGAACTTCATTCGCGCCATCATCGAAGAGGACCTCAAGACGAATAAGCACGGCGGCCGTGTACACACGAGATTTCCTCCGGAACCCAACGGCTACCTGCACATCGGACACGCAAAGTCGATCTGCCTCAACTTCGGCCTCGCCCAGGATTACCGAGGTCTCTGCAACCTGAGGTTCGACGACACCAACCCGAGCAAGGAGGAAAGGGAATATGTGGAGTCGATCAAGGAGGATGTAAGGTGGCTCGGCTTCGACTGGGACGATCGGGAGTTCTACGCATCTGACTACTTCGGCCAGCTCTATGAGTACGCCCTTCGGCTTATCAGAAAGGGAAAGGCATATGTCGATGACCTGAGCGCAGATGAGATCCGTGACTATCGAGGCACGTTAACCAAGCCGGGCAGGGAAAGCCCCTATCGAAACCGGCCGGTGGAGGAGAACCTGGATCTATTCGAGCGCATGCGCAGGGGGGAGTTCGAGGACGGCTCCCGCGTGCTCCGCGCAAAGATCGATATGGCGGCGCCAAATCTCAACATGCGAGATCCCGTGATGTACCGGATCCTCCATGCCGAACATCACCGCTCGGGAAGTACGTGGTGCATGTATCCGACCTACGATTTTACCCACGGGCAGTCTGATTCCATCGAGGGGATCACCCATTCGATCTGTACCCTGGAATTCGAGGATCATCGGCCTCTCTATGACTGGTTCATAGAGGAATTGGGCATCTACCATTCTCAGCAGATCGAATTCGCCCGCCTCAACCTCAGCTACACGGTGATGAGCAAAAGAATGCTCCTCGAACTGGTTGAGGGGGGGTATGTCACCGGATGGGATGATCCCCGGATGCCCACCATATCGGGCTTACGGAGGCGCGGCTACACGCCGGAGTCCATACAGGATTTCTGCGAGCGCATCGGCGTGGCCAAGAAAGAGAGCATGGTGGATATTGCGCTCCTCGAGCACTGCCTGCGTGAGGATCTCAACAGGAGGGCTCCCCGGGTGATGGCGGTGCTTCGTCCGCTCAAGATCATTCTCATCAACTACCCGGAGGACAAGGTGGAGGACCTCGATGCACTCAACAATCCCGAGGATCCCAGCGCTGGGACCCGAAGGGTTCCCTTCTCACGGGTCCTCTATATCGAGCAGGACGATTTCCGAGAGGACCCCCCTAAGAAGTTCTACCGTCTCGCCCCCGGCAGAGAGGTAAGGCTGCGGTATGCCTATTTCATCAGGTGCGTGGATGTGATCAAGGATGAGAAAACCGACGAAATACTCGAACTTCACTGTACCTACGATCCAGAGACACGAGGCGGCGACTCGCCTGATGGACGAAAGGTCGGGGCAACACTCCACTGGGTCTCCGCCGGTCACTCACTCCAAGCCGAGGTCCGTTTGTACGATCAGTTTTTCACCGTTCAAAATCCAACTATCGATGAAGAAACCGATTTCAAGGCCTACTTGAATCCCAACTCCTTGGAGACATTGACCGACGGTCGCGTTGAGCCGGGCCTCAAGGCCGCTGCACCAGGAAGCCGGTACCAGTTCGAGCGGCTCGGGTACTTCTGTGTCGATCCAGGCGATTCATCTCCAGAAAGGCTTGTCTTCAACCGTGCGGTTACCCTGCGCGACACGTGGGCAAAGATCCAGAAGGCAGGGGAATCCTCTTCAGGGAAAGCCCATAAAGAGGCAAAGGGCCGAGAGACAATGAATGACTGCAGGCACGCCATCGAGCCCATAGGCGAGGAGATCAGCATCGAGTACTTCTCCAAGATCGACCTACGGGCGGGTATTATCCGCGAGGCATCCACCGTGGAAGGTGCGAAAAAGCTCCTACGGCTGATGGTGGATATCGGCGAGGGCCGCCTCCGTCAGATATTCGCAGGCATTAGTTCAGCCTACCCGGAGCCCGAGAAGCTCATCGGCAAGAGGGTGATTGTGGCGGCAAACATCAAGCCCCGCAAGATGAGCTTCGGCATATCAGAGGGCATGGTCCTCTCAGGAGGCGACAAGGAGCGCCTATGCATCACCACCTTTGACGGAGATCCCCTGCCCGGGGACGAGGTGTCGTAAACGAGATTCTTGATAAACCGAGAAGCGATCTTACAACATGAAAAATCATTACCTCCATGAGAAAGAAGAAAAAAGTAATCCAGATTTTGGAATTCCAGGATTTCTCTACCCATTGTTCTGGGAATATGAGCCCAAAGATATTGACATAAGGCAACATGCTACCCTGATCATCGGTCGTATCATGGGGAGGGGATCGTGGAGTTCAATGATCTGGCTCCAACAAACATATGCTAGGGATGAAATTGTCTCTTTTTTAGAAAAAAAAGGAAGACATGTATTGCCTCCCCGAGAACTAAACTATTGGGCCCTCATGTATGGAATATCACCCCAAAAAAAAGGGAAATGGCTAAAAGATGCAAAGGGAAGGTCTGATGTCTGGAACACACGGCATTCACGTTGACATATTAAACGCTGCCCAGAGGGAAGTCATCGCTCACCTGGGAAAAGCACTGGCTCATTCCGACTTTTACCTCGCCGGTGGAACCGCAGCTGCCCTGCAGTTAGGACATCGCTCATCCATGGATCTTGATTGGTTTATAGATAAACTCGGAGATCCAGAAATTCTCTTCCGCAAGCTTACATCTTGTAATATTACCTTTGAAATCCAATCCGTGAGCTCCGAAACGGTGTACCTAACTATTAATACCATAGAGGCGAGCTTTATTGGCTACGATTACCCGCTGATTCAGCCAAAAATTTTCTGGCCAGAGCATGAAATCCAGTTAGCAGGATTGGATGATATCGCCTGCATGAAGCTCTCAGCCATTGCCCTCAGGGGCTCACGAAAGGATTTCGTAGACCTCCATTATCTGATCACACACGTTCGACCACTTGAGGATTACTTGCAGCTCTATGTACAAAAATACAAAAATAGGGATATAGGCCATGTGGTAAGAAGCCTTGTCTATTTTGCTGATGCCGAAGGGGAACCCCCTCTCAAGATGATAAAACCCGTGATATGGAAGGAGTTGAAATCAGACTTTGAACAATGGGTGAAGGATTTAACCTCTTTTTATCCTTGCCGTTGATTGACCTCTAATTCATCTTTCTCATCTAATCTTGTAAGGATCTTAACGACAGGAGGTTCAATTTTCCTGCTCTTCATTAACGACCTAACCTGTGGCTTTTCTCGGCTCTCCTCTCTGTTGGCCCTCTGTATGTACTCTTCAGCAAACTCATCACTGCCCGGATACAACCCATGTCTCAGATCATCCACCAGGATATTGTCTTCACCGAGAAAAGAGTCTTGTTCCCCTATAAATCGCTTCCAACTACCCCTATAATCCTGATTGGTGACCCTATTTTTAAATGCAATTCATTTTGATGCTCTTCGTTGCGAAATAAAGGTATAGATATGTAACTTATTGAATATAAAGGTATTTCCATAAAGGAAAAAAATCATAAAAAAAATAGAAAATACTTGACATCTTTTTCATGTTCATGATATGAATATAATTCAAAATGGAAATCAATTTAGATGGTTGCGATGGCAGGTGGAGAGGTAGGGCAGAGGGTAGATGATTGAATCATGTGCAACAATCAAGAAGGTATAAAAAAGTGACAAGCCATTCCAATCAGTCGAAACAGATGAAGTACGGCCCCGGCGCCGGGTTACCGCATAGGAGTTTGAAATGTCATATAGCTTAACAATCTGGAAGGATTTTAAAAATTACCAAAGTACCTGTTATAGGAACTACGCATATGCGCCTGAAGGCCTTCGCTGCATTGGCTCTATTTGGAGTCCGTTGGCTCCCCTTAAAGGGTTAGGTGATGATGTATATATCATAGGCGGCGAGCCGCATGCCGCGTCAAAGGCGGGGACATTCCCTGAAGAGGCCCGTGAGGATATAACAGCTTCTGAAATCGCGGGGTTAGGCTTTCATACATGCAGTTATCTGAAACTCTTCGTAGCGGAAGTGGTCCGCGACAAAATAGGCATTACAGACGGAACCATCAAGGAGGGATATCCCAAACCGGATTTGATCTGGACTACCAATTTGTGCAACCTCCATTCAAAATGGTACCAGGAAGTTTCAAGGCGTCTAGGCGGCATACCTATTTTCCCAATAGATGTGATCGGCGGAGGGAATGCCGAGAAAGACCCTAAGATCGTAAACTATGTGTGCGATCAGATGGGTGAGGGGATAGGCTGGCTTGAGAGAGTAACTGGCAGGGAGTTCTCGGATGAGTTGTTCATCAAGGCAGCGAGAAACGAGATCAAGGTGCTGGTTTTATGGGGGAATATATGTGCACTGAACATGCATGCTCCCGCACCCTTGGATGAGCGTCGGCTTATAGCCCTCTTTCCGCCGGCCATGGTGGATAGGACAACAGATGAATGTGTGCATTTATATGAGGCATTATTTAAAGAGGTGCAGCACATGGTTGAGACCGGGCAGAGCGTGGTTCCGGATCAACGTTACAGAATAGTCTATTTTGGACTAGCGCATACTTACGGCCATCCGGAAATGGCGAGAATCCTGAGAGACGCCGGAGCTGAGATTGTAGCCTCTGTCTATACGTTTGGAACGGCCGGCAATTTCAAGGGATTTGTAAATGGAAACTGGTCATGGAAACCCATCGATCCTGCATGGGTAGACGAACTGGATTTGTCCAACAGAAGAGACGCCCTCTGTGCGCTTGCTAAAATAGTCCTGGGTTGGCCTACTTGGCAAGGGGTAAGATCTTACTGGGCACTCGAACAGATGGGCAGGGCAATGGTAAAAGAATATGAAGCAGACGGGCTTTTGTTGGCGCCTACGCGTACTTGTGAAACCGACTTTAGGAACGGTTACATAGCAATGCAGCGCATCTTTAAGAACGAAATTCCGACCATGGAATACGATACCGAAACGGTAGATGTCCGAAAAATGGATTTACCGGGCGCCCAACGGAAAACAGAGTTGTTCGTGCATCTTATGGAAGCGCACAAGAAAGGAGGTGCATGAGAAGCGATGAATAAGGGCTGTGACGCAATAATCGAACAGTTTCGGCAGATAACTGAGAATCCACATGAATACGCCAAATCCCTCCAAGGGAACGGGCGCCTCGTAGCCGGATATATGTGCACCCATATTCCCGAGGAAGTTCTCTATGCAGCCGGAATTATACCGGTGAGAATCCTCAGCGCTCATGTTTCACAAGCAAAGACAAGGAGCTATATTCATGAAACATACTGCTCGTATTCGCATGATTGCGCATACCAGGGACTGCAGCATCATTATGATTACTTAGACTTGATCGTGCATAGCAGCAGTTGCATACATATGGCCGAAGCATATAACGTTTGGGTCAGCTTTGCAGGATTCCAGCAAAAGAGCTTTCTTATGTCGTTCCCTCATGTCTTATATGCGAAGCCTGCTCGCGGGTTTATGGTGGAGTCTTATGGAGAATTGAAACAATTCATTGAGAAGTTTGTGAAAAAATCTATATCGGATGATGATATCGAGAGGGCGATTAAGGTGTATAATCGCACCAGAAGACTCCTGAAACGACTTTGGGAGTTCCTAAGGCGTGATAACCCGCCGATAACGGGCCTGGAAGTTGCGACGGTGACCTTGGCTGCCCAGGTTATGGAGAAGCAGGAATACAGTCAAATGCTCGAGGAACTTATCCAAGGAATGGAAGCCGAACCCGGAAAGGTGTTGCCAGGGGTACGCCTGATGGTAACGGGAAGTTCTGTTGACGATCTGCGAGTTTTCGATTTGATTGAACATTTGAAATACGGCACAAACCTAGTTTTCATTGATTCGTGTCCCGCAGCCAGGTATTTTTGGTATGAGGTGCCTGAGGATAGGCCTGATAAGCTTGAAGCGATCGCTGAGGGATCCATCGGCAGAATTCCGTGTCCTGCAAAAGACACTGTTCCTGGCACAGGGGAGAAAAAAAGGCTTAGGTTCATTCAACAGTTCATCGAGGACTTCAAGCCGGATGGAGTAATACTTGTCTATCAGAGATTTTGCAGCCCTCAAGCGATGGATATTTTGGCACTGAAGCCTATCCTGAATATGTTGGGTATTCCATGGACTGAGCTTGAACTTGATACAACCGTACCTATAACTCAATTTGGCACACAGTTGGAAGCCCTTGTAGAAATAATAAAGCGGATGGAGCCATGAATGAGGAGAAAATTCTGGCCGGACTGGATGCAGGCCATCTTAATACAAAGGCCATAATAATAAAGGGAAGTGAAATCCTTGGGTATTGCATGGTGCCCACAGGCTTTGATGTAGCCGCTGCGGCTCAAGCTGCACTCAATGATGCTTTGGACAAGGCCGGAATGTCACACGGTGAACTGGGCGGAATCGCGGCTACCGGAATCTTCAGAGATTTGGCTAAGGAACCGCCCTTGAACGTAACTCAAGCTGTACCCGACTATGCGGCGGATGCGAGAGGGGCTTTATTCTTTAATAACAATTCCAGAACCGTTATCGACATGGGTGGGAATATACAGAAAGTTATTCGTTATGACCAGAACGGAAATCTCCTGGACGTCAGTCAAAATGATAAATGTGCTGATGGTCTGGGCATCTTTTACACCACGATGGCCAAGGCCATGGGATTAACTGAGCAGGAACTGTCCCAATTAGCACTTCAATCAACCGAGAATCTGTCTGTCGCTGTTCAATGCGCTCTATCCGCTGAATCAGACGCGATTGATTTGCTGTGTCAAGGCAGGGACATGGCAGATGTGGCAGATGCTGTCTCGAGATTCATCGTTGAACGCGTTGCTGATATGTGCACCTATATGTCCCTTGCAAAAGAGGTCGTGGCAGCAGGAGGATTAGCCAAATCTCAAGCGATTATTAAGCGTCTTCCTGGTTTATTAAATCAGGATGTAAGCGTATCGAACCTTCCGGAATATGTAGGCGCAATAGGTGCGGCGATGAGTTACGGGGGTGGAAAATGAGCGAGCACGCTTCAATCAACGTAGATCTGGATTGGACAAAGGCTAAGGTAATAGTAGCCGGAATAGATAGCGGAGCAGTGAGCTCCAAGGCGGTGATACTACTGGATGGGAAGCCATATGCATTTTCTCAGGTTAGAACCAGAACGCCCAAAGAATCTGCTTTACGCGCGATAAACGCAGCGTTGGCTGATACCAGTTTAACATTAGAAGATATCCATTACCTCGTGGCCACCGGTCGTGGGAGGAGCCAGGTCCCGTTTGCGCATGAAACCATCACTGAAATTGCGTGCGGCGCAGCAGGGGCGGTTCATATTTGGGGCCCATCTGTGCGTACGGTGCTGGATGCCGGAGGTGAAAGCTGCAGGGTCATTCACTGCACTGGAAAAGGCAGGGCAACCTCTTTCCTTTGGAACGACAAATGTGCTGCGGGTATTGGACGCTACATGGAAACATTTGCGGATCTTGTTCAGAAAGAAGTAACCGAGATCGGAAACATCGCCCTTCAATCTGATCAGTTCCCAAAGCTCAGTGATTTTTGCGCCGTGTATGCTCAATCCGAAGCGCTAGATTTAATTCGAAGCAAAGTACCGCTGGAACAGGTAATCGCAGCTTACCACCATGCTATGGCTAAGAGAATCAGCACGTTAGTAGCCAGATCAGGTGTGAAAAAGGATTTCGTAATCATTGGAGGACTGGCCGAAAATCCAGGAATAATGCATTGGCTAGAAAGCATCTTGAAAGTCAGCAGGTTGGCTCCTAAACCTGAATGGGATCCTACATTAATAACAGCTTTAGGTGCAGCCCTATATGCGGATGCTTTCTATAGACGGCAACAATCTGACTCGTAACATGTCCAAGAAGATCAACAGAAGAGAATCCATCATCCAGGCAGCTATTGAGGTCTTCGGCCGGAAAGACTTCAAGACTGCAGGTATTTCTGAAATAGCTCAAAGGGCAGGTGTCTCCGATGGCACGATCTATCAGTATTTCAAGAACAAGGAAGACCTGTTTTTCTCCATACCCATAGAAAAAACAAACCAATTTCGAAGTCAGCTCGAATTACATCTTGAGGGGATTTCGGGCGCCTTCAACAAGATCCGGAAATTCGTATGGTACTTTCTCTATTTTTTCAAGACGAACCCCGAATACGGGCGAATGCTGATGCTTGAGATGCGGGTGAGCAGAAGTTTTGTTAAGACGGAAACATACGATTTTCTCAAGCAATCGGTCGGCCGGATAATGGATATCATACGAGAAGGACAGGAAGAAGGCGTCATCCGGCAGGATACAGACATATACATCCTGCGCCATTTGATTCTGGGCACCCTCGAGCATATGGTAACCCGCTGGCTGCTTAAGGATGAAAAGTACGATCTCCTCCAACATCATCAAGAGGCGAGCCGCATACTGATCGATGGGCTGAGAGCAATACCTCCGAATCACTTGACATAGAGCGACACTAGTCGCTTGTCCTTGATGTGCGCCTGCATACGGCACCTTCGCTCAATTGGCACAAGCCCCTCTACGATGAAGTTCCGCCCTGATTGCGCAGCCGAGGCGGAGTCATCCAGCCTTCATTCGCAGATCCTTGAATCTCTTGGCCTTCAGTTCGTATCTGGGTAGGGAGCCGTAGGG
>Ga0307422_1001369_pt1 | contig 12777 bp, 12 predicted proteins | sample SalMarWE160290MG_FD_202153 | JGI IMG/M metagenome (GOLD analysis project Ga0307422, IMG submission 202153) | Salt marsh sediment microbial communities from the Plum Island Ecosystem LTER, Massachusetts, United States - WE1602-90 | ecosystem: Environmental > Aquatic > Marine > Intertidal zone >...
CACACTGGCTTCGTTGGTGACGTCCGTCTGGACGGGAATGACGCGCGCCGGCGCCGTCTCGTGCAGGCGGTGGACGGTCTCGTCGAGCGCGACCGCATCGGCATCAGCCAGCGCCACCGAGGCGCCTTGGTCCAAGAACGCCTCGGCGATCGCCGCGCCGAGGCCGCGTGCCGCGCCGGTGACGATGACGACCTTGTCCTTGAATCGCTCGCCCATCGCTCAAACCGATCCGGATTGCGGTCCCCGCCGGTTGTGATTGCCGGCTGCCGCATGGGCAGCCGAGCGGGGCGACATACTAGCGCAAAGTCCGCCGTGTGCAAGCAAGAAGAACGGGGCCCTGTTGCGCGGCCCCGTTGCTTCCTCCGGGGGAATCATGGAGGAGCGGATCTCCTCAAGAGGAGGAATGAAGGGGCATGTGAACGATGTCGCGGAGAAGGAAGCCTCGCCCGCATGGCCCTCCTGAGATCATCTTCCACCTGGAGGCGGTCACGGATGGTGGACAATGATTCTCCTGCTTTTCTCTGCCTCCTGCTGCGTCCTCGGCACGGTAATGATCAACACGCCGTCTTCGTACTTCAACGTGATCTCATCCAGGACTGCGTCGCGCGGCAGCGTGATGGTCCGCTTGAACTGCCCGTACACGATCTGGCGCTGCACGCGCTCGCCCTCGTGCTCTTCCTTGATGCGCTCCTTGCGTTCGCCGCTGATCGACAGAACGTTCTCATCCACCTCGACGACGATGTCCTCCTTGTCCATGCCGGGCGTGTCGAGCGTGAGGACGTACGCCTCGTCGGTCTCCTGCATGTCCATTCGCAGCGTGAACGCGAAGCGATCGGGCTTTGGCCCGATCTCGAACTGGGAAAGCTGCCGGTCGCGCGGCCGGTCGCGCTCGAACTCCCTGAGCAACTCCTGCATGTGCAACGGCCACTCACGAGGCAACTCGCGCTCGAGCTTTCTGAGCAACTCCTCGAGCTCGGGCGGCGGCCCCGCCTCATCGCGGTCTCGGAACCGGCGCTCCCACCGCATGTGGGGGAGGTCGCGATCGAACTCGCGGAACCGGGGCAACTGGCGCCTCAGCTCGTCCATCTGCTTCTCGATCGCCTCGAGCCGCTCCTGCATCTCGCGGATCGCCTCGTCGATGGCCGCGTCGAGGTCCTCGCCGTGCTTCTCACGCAGATCGATCCACAAGTCGCCGGGCTTCTCGTCGTCGCCCTCAGCCGGCTCCTTCTCCTCCGCCTCGTCGATCTTCTCGTCCCCGTCGCCGGAGCCACCCGCGCACCACGCGGGCTGGACGAGGACCGCGCCGGCAAGCGCGAGCACGAGGAGAACGCCGAACGGCACCAGAATCTTGCGAGTCACGCCTCTCATTGGTCACGCTCCCTCATGAACATCTCACCCACGTATTCAAACCTGTTATACGAGCGGTCCTGCAGGCGGTTCCGCCGGTCGCGCCATGTCTTGACAGGCCGACTCAGCCGGGGACAATGGGGGCGCGAGCCGCCGGGCGTGGGCGCCTAACAACCTCGCGGCCGGCTCGTTACAGGCGGAACCACAACGATGAAGATCATTGTCGCCACGACGGCCGGATTCTGTATGGGCGTGCGCCGCGCCGTCGACATGGTGCTCGAGGCCGCAACGAACGTCCCGGGCGAGCTGGTCACGATCGGCCCGCTTATCCACAACCGCCAGGCGGTCGAGATGCTCGAGCGGAGCGGCGTCCGTGTCGTCGACGACGTCGGCCAGGTCGCGGCGGGCGGGACCGTGGTGGTGCGCGCCCACGGCGTTCCCCCACGCACACGCCGCGCGATCGAGGAGGCTGGCCTGGCGTGTCTCGACGCGACCTGCCCACTGGTGCTGCGCATCCAGCGGATCCTGAGCCGATACGCCGGGAAGGGCTACACGGCCGTCATCGTGGGCGACCAGGGGCACGCCGAGGTCACCGGCCTGCTCGGTCACACGGACGGGCGCGGCGTGGTGGTCGAGTCGATGGCCGACCTCGACGCCGTCCCGCACGACGAGCCGCTATGCGTGGTGGCCCAGAGCACGCAGAACCGCGAGTTCTTCAACGAGGTCGTGCGCACGCTGCGCGCCCGAGGCGGCTCGATGCAGGTGTTCGACACGGTCTGCGACGCCACCGTCGAGCGCCAGAACGAGGTGCGCCGGCTCGCGAAGCGCTGCGACGCCGTGGTCGTTGTCGGCGGCGCGCACAGCGCCAACACGCAGCGCCTCGCGAGCATCGCCCGCGGGCTCGGCGTCGATACCTACCTGATCGAAGAGGCGCACGAGCTTGCCCCCGACCAGATCGGCCGACACCGGACCGTCGGCGTCACCGCCGGCGCCTCGACGCCGAACTGGCTGATCGAGAAAGCGATCGCCCGGCTGCGCGACATCGGCCGGGCCCATAAGCCGTGGGCGCAGCGGGCCGTCGAGTCGGTGCTCGATTTCTTCGTCAAGAGCGACCTCTACGTTGGCGTCGGCGCAGGCCTCCTGTGTTTTGCGTGCATCGTGCTGATGCACAGCGTGCGCGAGGCCGTGCCGCCGATGCCGCTGCCGATCGCGATCGCCGCGTTCTACGTGTTCGCCATCCATATCCTGAACCACTTCACCGACCCCGAGTACTCGCTCTACAAGGAGTCGTACAAGCTGGGGTTCCTCAAGCGGTACAGGTGGGTGGTGATCCCCCTCGGAGCGCTCGCGGCGGCGTCGGCCGTGGCGCTCTCGGCCGCGCTCGGATGGGTGCCGTTCGCCATCGTCGCGTTCACGACCGTCATGGGCCTGATCTACAGCCTGCCCATTCTCCCGTTCCGGCGCGTGCGGCGCGTGCGCGACGTCCCGGCCTCGAAAAACATCGGCATGGCCGGCGCCTGGAGCGTGATCACGGCCGTCCTGCCCGTCTTCGAGGAACCCGTTCGGCTCACGACTGAGATCGTGCTCGGCATCGGCGTCGTCTTTGTCTTCGCCTTCACGATGGTCTTTGCACGCTCGATGATCCTCGACATGCGCGACATCCAAGGCGACCTCATGGTGCGCAACGAGACGATCCCGATCATTATCGGTCGGGCTTGGACAAAGCTGCTCCTCTACCTGCTGCTCGCCGTCTGCACGGGCGGCCTCATCGTCGGCGCGCTCGCGGGCTGGACGAGCCCGCTCGGGCTCTGGCTGCTCATCGCCCCTGCCTACTCGCTGCTCTGCATCGTGCTCTACAACCGCGGTGTGCTCGCGGCGGGGCTCAGGACGGAAGTGGTCACCGACGCCGGCTTCTACGTCGCCGGCCTCGTCGCGCTCGTCTACTGGCTCACGTAGGAATCTCACGCAAAGGCGCAAAGCCGCAAAGAACGCAGGGAAAGATCGCGCAGGGGCGCAGGGTTTGCCTGGGGCAAGCCCTGCGCCCCTGCGCAAGATCCTCTTTGTCCCCTTTGCGGCTTTGCGCCTTTGCGTGAGACATCCAATCCGATATACTCCCATCGACGAGGAGGCGGACGCCGTGACCGATTTCCATTCCGAGTTCGGGCGCACGCTCGACGAGCTCGAGCGCCACGTGCGCCAGCAGATGGCCGACGGCCAAACGCACACGCACCGCAGCTCGCACCGCTCGCTCGGCGAGCTCGAGGCCTACATCGGCGACTGCCGGCGCTGCCCGGTCCTCGTGGACAACCGCACCAAGATCGTCTTCGGCGCCGGCAACCCGGACGCCGACCTCGTCTTCTGCGGCGAGGCGCCGGGCGCCGAAGAGGACGTGCAGGGCGAGCCGTTCGTCGGCCGCGCGGGCAAGCTGCTCACCAAGATCATCCAGGCGATGGGCCTCGAGCGCAGCGACGTCTACATCCTCAACGTCATCAAGTGCCGCCCGCCCGGCAACCGCGACCCGCTCCCCGACGAAGTGACCAACTGCCACCCGTTCCTCCTCGAGCAGATCGACATCATCCGGCCCAAGGTCATCGTCGCCCTCGGCCGCCACGCCGCCCAGACGCTGCTCGAGACCACCGTGCCGATCACCAAGCTGCGCGGCCGCTTCTTCGACTGGCACGGCGTGCCTCTCATGCCGACCTTCCACACCGCCTACCTGCTCCGCAACCCCTCCAGCAAACGCGAAGTCTGGGACGACATGAAAGCCGTCCTCCACCTCCTCGGCCGCCCGGTGCCTAAGCGCGGCTAGAGACATGAAGTACCGCATCTACATCGATGAGGTTGGCAACCCGGATCTGGGGAGTTCGGAGAACCCCAATCATCGCTTCCTGAGCCTGACCGGGGTGATTCTTGAGTTGGACTACGTTGCTCAGGTTGTCCAGCCTGAGCTTGAAACCATCAAGCGAAGGTACTTCCCTTACCACCCTGATGAGCCCGTGGTGCTGCATCGCAAGGAGATTGTGAACGCGCGGCCTCCGTTCGAGGCTCTGCTGGATCCAGCGGTCCGAGCTGGCTTTGACGCCGACTTGTTGCAGCGGCTTGAGGCATGGGACTACGCGGTGATCTCAGTGTGCCTTGACAAGAGGGAGCACCTCAACAAGTACACGGAGTGGCACTATGAGCCATACCACTACTGCCTTGCGGCGCTCCTGGAGCGCTACAGCTTCTTTCTCAATCGGCGAGGCGTGCATGGGGACGTCATGGCCGAGTCTCGGGGCGGAAAGGCAGACCGAAAACTCAAGGACTCCTTTCATAGGCTCTGGAAGCAGGGGACGGATCCCGTGAAGCCTGAAACCTTCCAGAGGGCGCTCAGCAGTCGGCAGTTGAAGGTGAAGCCCAAGGCAAACAACATCGCCGGTCTGCAGTTGGCTGACCTGCTACTGACCGCCGCATAAAGAATGTCTCATTTAAGGCGTAAAGGGAGCGGCGTCGCTTTCAGGAAAGAACGGAGCAAGCCCTGGTCATCGGCGATCTGCTGCGCGTGCCGCTGGGCGCGCCGACGCAACTGGTCAGCATCAACGGCGGGCCAGTTGGCCAGCGGGTTCATTTTCAGGTACGACCAGAACAGCTCGACTGGGTTGAGCTCGGGGGCATACGGAGGCAGGAACACCGCATGGATCGATTGGCTGCGGCTCTGCAGCTTACCCCACGCGCATCGGTGCACGTTGAGGCGGTCCCAGACCACAACGAGCGGAGCGCCGAGGTGGCGCCGCAGCTGGCGCACAAAGCGCAGCACAACGCCGGTCACGACGTTCTCGTTGGGCAGAAGGCAAAAGTAAAGTCCCAGCTTGCGGCGTCCAGGAGACACCGTCAAGGCGGCGATCATCGAGACGCGCTCGCGAGACCGCGTGCGCTGATAGACAATAGGTGTTTGCCCCACCGGCGCCCAGGTCCGGCGCACCAACGGGGCCATGAGCAGGCCGCTCTCGTCGAGGAAAACGAGGCTGGCCCTCAGCCGCGAGGCGTTTTTTTTACCCGGGGCCACTGCGCGCGAACCCAGCCGCGGATGGCGGCTTCATCGCGCTCGCGGGCGCGGCGCTCGGGCTTCTGCGGACTGAACCCGAGCGAGCGAAGAAGGCGGCTGACATGGTGCGCGTGATAGGTCACCCGCAGACGGCGCCGGATCAGGTCAGCCACCCGTGTGCTGGTCCACAAATCGGTCGGGTAGCCGAAGGCGGTGGCGCCCTCGATCAGCATGCGGGCCAGCTTCTGGCGTTGTTGGGCGGTCAGCTTGCACGGGCGGCCCGGTACCGGCACTGGCGCCAGTGCCTCGACGCCATGGTCTCGATAGGCAGCCAACCAGCGATGCACCGATCGACGATCAACACCGAGTCGCGTGGCGATCTCGCCGGGACCGAACCCGTCGTCAAGCAACTGGATCGCTCTGAGACGCCGTTGTTCGAGAGCCCGAGCATCTCCGTGTGGTCTCATGTCTCACCTCCGAGGGGGAGTATGAGACATTATTTATGCGGCTGTCAATAGCCCGTGGAATCAAGGGCCCCCAAGGAACCGGAGCCCCTTCAGGGGCGATTGAGCTGAGAGCGCACGCGTCTTCAGTCGCCCCTGCCGGGGCTTGGGATGTCTCTTTGTCCCGTTTCCCACGGGCTTGCGCCCGAGGCTACTGCCAGTCGCCGCTACGCGGCTCACGTGGGACAACCCCATGTGCATGCGCTGTGAGAAATGCCGACTAACAGCGTCGGCCGTTCCCGTCCCTGCCAGCGTTCCACACTGTCGCGTCACCCCATGCGACAATGCCGTGCTTTGTGGTATAACGGGAGCAGCCACGGGGACCCCTGACGCGGCAACACACGGAGAGAAAGACGAGGCGCGATGATGCCGAAACGCGGGACCGATACGTTTTCGCTGGCGGGCAAAGTGGCCGCTCTGACGGGCGGCGGGGGCGTGCTGTGCGGCGCGATCGGCGCCGGGTACGCCCGGGCGGGCGCGAGCGTGTTCCTGCTCGACATCGACGAGGACCGGACGCGCCGGCAGGCCGAGCGGCTCCGCGCCGAGACCGGCAGCGAGAGCATCACGCCGCTGCGCTGCGACGTCCTCGACCGGGCCAGCATCGAGGCGGCTCTCGGGGAGATCGTCGAGCGCGCGGGCCGCATCGACATCCTTGTCAACGGCGCGGGCGGCAACCACCCGAAGGCGACAACGAACCCGGCCAAAGGCGTCACGTTCGCCGATCTGCCCGAGGACGCCTTCCGGCGCGTTTTCGATCTGAACCTGATGGGAACGGTCCTCTGCAGCCAGGTGTTTGGCAAGGCGATGGCCGAGCAAGGCGCGGGCTGCATCGTCAATATCGCCTCGATGGCAGGCATGACGCCGCTCACCCGGATCCCGGCCTATTCGGCCGCGAAGGCCGCCGTCATCAACTTCACGCAGTGGTTGGCCGTCGACATGGCCCAGAACGACTCGCCGAACGTTCGCGTCAACGCGATCGCGCCGGGGTTCTTCGACACCGCGCAGAACCACTTCCTCCTGTTCGCCGAGAAGGGCGGCACCGAGGAGCTCACGGACCGGGGCAAGACGATTATCGGCGCGACGCCTCAGGGCGTGTTCGGCAAGCCCGAAGACCTGGTCGGCGCGGCCATCTGGCTCGCGTCCGACTCGGCGGCCTTCGTCACCGGCGCGGTCATCCCGGTCGACGGCGGGTTCAGCGCGTTTGCCGGGGTATAGACTCTCGGCCGGGCTTATTGCCAGAAGCTAAGGGAAGGACTCCTCTCGTGTCTGGAAACAAAGAAGGAACGGACGCGCTCGCTCGATGCTCCGAGGAGCTTCTCGACCTCCTCGGACGGGAAGGGGACAAGGCAGCTCAGGCAGAGGTATCGGCGATCGCCGAGCGGTGCGCGGCAGCCGGGCTCGCCCTGTACAGCCGCTCGCCGTTGCTCCAGTCGGGGCGCCTGCTTTTCCTGGTGCGCGACGGGTCGGAGAAGCTGCTCGTCGTCGCCGCGCAGGTCGGGTCGGTCTCCGGGCTGCCTCCCGAGGTGACCCAGACCGTCGGCGCCGGCGACGGCAGCCTGACGCTTCATATATGTCCGTGCTCGAACTCGAACGCCGCCTACCTGCAGCGCGAGGTCGCGCATCTTCGGCCGTCGGCCAACCCGGGCCAGGCCGGCTTCGGCGCGGGCGACCGCATTGGCCTCTCGACGCCGGGACACGTGCGCGCGCTTGCGGGCTCGGCCTACTTCCCCCTATTCGCGCAGCAGTCGATCCGCGAGATGGACCGGACCGCGCGCACACCGGAAGACGTGATGGCGACCGCCGTCTGGGGCATTCTCGAGGAGGGTTACTCGGGCCCGTGGGGCGCCGACGCCGACCATCTGAAGACCCGCGACGGTATTGAGCGCGTCTCGCCGTTCCCGTACACGATGTTCACGCTCGATCCGTCCGACGTGATCACAGACCCGGAGACGCTGAGCGACACGGAGCTGCGCGAGGCGTTCCGGGCGTTGCCGTGGGAGGCGCTCCAGTCGTCGCCCGAGAAGCTGCTGGCCCAGTACGCCGGCTCGAGCCGGACGGTGACCGACCGCCACAGCGTGCACACGGCCGAGCTCGCGTTCGACGAGGACAGCATCGCCCGCTGCGCCGTCAAGTACTCGGCCGGCATCGCCCGGTGCGCCGGGCTCGCCGCGCTGCTCGACGAGAAACGCAGCGACCGTTTCGATCTGGAGGTCTCGTTCGATGAGACCGACTGGCCGACCTCGCCGCTCGAGCACCTGTTCATCGCCTCCGAGTTCCGCCGCCTCGAGATGCGCGTCGACAGCCTGGCGCTGCGTTTCCCGGGCGCGTTCGAGAAGGGCATCGACTACAAGGGTGACCTCGCCGCGTTCGAGCGCGACTTCGCTATCCACGCGGCGATTCGGGACAAGTTCAACGCCTATCGGCTGAGCATCCACTCGGGCAGCGACAAGTTCAGCGTCTACCCGGTCATGACGAAGCACGCCGGCGACAAGCTCCACGTCAAGACCGCCGGCACGACGTATCTTGAGGCCTTGCGGGTCCTTGCGCGGCGCGATGCCGGTTTGTTCGGCGAGATCCTGGAGTTTTCCCATGGCCGCTACGCAGAGGATAGGCGCACCTACCACGTCTCGGCCGACCCGAGCCGGATGCCCGAGCCGACAGAGATCGCGCCCGGCCAGTACGAATCGCTCCTGGATGATGACGCGTGGCGCCAGGTGCTGCACGTCGCGTTCGGGTCGGTGCTGACGTCGGGACCGGAACACGACTTCCGCGCCCGGCTCTGCGCGATCCTGGCGGCGCATGAAGACGACTACTACGCCGTGCTCGAGAAGCACTTCCGCAGGCACCTCGACGCGCTGGCAAAAGGGCTCGAAAGCGCCGGCTAGCGGGAACCCCGGGCAGGGTCTAGGACATTCAACCGATTGGGAGGCGTATCGATGCAGCACGAGACCGGTCCACGGTTTCATGTTCGTAAGCCGCTGAGGCAGGGGTACGTAGAGATCATCCCGCCGGGATTCGCCGGCCTGAAACGTCTCAGCCTGGGGCTGCTCAGCCTGGCGGAAGGCACAGATTATGCTGCCGAAACAGGTGACAGGGAAGCAGGCCTTGTTGTGCTCGGAGGCCGTTGCCGTGTCGAGGTCGGCAAGACCACCTTCGCCGAGGTCGGCGCCAGGGAGAACGTGTTTGCCGGCAAGGCACACGCCGTCTACCTGCCGCCCCGGTGCGGCTTCAAGGTGGCGGCGCTGAGCGACGCCCAGGTGGCCCTGTGCTGGTGCCGGGTTGACGACAACGGCGAACCAGGCGCTCCGGCCCTGGTCGAGCCGTCCGGCGTGCGCGAGAAGGCTGTCGGCCGGGACAACTGGAGCCGGACGGTCGACGACATCTTCCAGGAGAACGTGGACGCGCGGTACTTGGTGCTCGGCGAGACGATGAACCCGCCCGGCAACTGGTCGAGCGCGCCGCCGCACAAGCACGACGCGCACGAGCCGCCGCACGAGGCCGACATGGAGGAGATCTACTACTTCAAGGTGGACCCGAGCCAGGGCTTCGGCATGCAGCGGCTTTACGACGGCGAGACGTTCGACGTGGCCTACACGATACAGGATGGCGACGCGGTCGCCATCCCCGAGGGATACCACCCCGTCGTCGCCGGCCCCGGATACCGGTTGTACTACCTGTGGTTCCTGGCCGGCCGCGGCCGTAAGCTCTATCCGAGGACCGACCCGAACCACGAATGGCTCCTATCGGATAAGTAGATGCAGATCGAGCAGGTTCTCGAGCGAATCGACCAGGCGCCGGTGATGTCGCCCGTGCATGCGCGTCTTGAGCGCATGATGCAGAACGTGGACGTCTCGGCGCAGGAGCTGAGCGAGGCGATCTCCGAGGATCCGTCTCTCACGGCCCAGGTGCTCCGGCTCGTCAACTCGGCCATGTATGGGCTGCCGCACCAGATCGGTACCGTCTCGCAGGCCGTGCTGCTGCTCGGGTTCGACACGATCGCCCACCAGATCCTGGGCCACGCGCGCCGCGCGCTCAAGGAGCCGACCGAGGGCGCCGGGCCGCTCGACTTCACCGCGTTCTGGCAGCATTCGGTCGCCGTCGCCGCCGGGGCGCGCATCCTGGCGCGGCGCGTGCGCCACCGCCGCGAGGAGGCCGTCTTCGTCGCCGGCCTGCTGCACGACATCGGCCGCCTGCTCATGGCGCAGCACATGCCCGACCAGCTCGGGCAGGCGCTCGACCGGGCGTGGCGGTTTCGCACCTCGCTCTACGAGGCCGAGCGGGCCACGATCGGCTTCACCCACTGCCGGCTCGGCGAGCAGATCGCCCTACGCTGGGACTTGCCGGACCTCGTCGTGGACGCCGTGGCCTACCACCACGAGCCGGACCTCACCGAGCGCCATGCGCTGGAGACCCGGATCGTCGGCGCGGCCGATACGCTCGCCAAGGCGATGAGCCTCGGATCGAGCGGCGACGACCGTGCGGCCGCGATCCCGCAGCCGACGTGCGAGCTGCTGCGGATCGAGCCCGGCGAGCTCGAGGCGCTTATGGAGATGATCGTGGCCGAGTTCAACCAGGTGTCGGCCTACGTGCTCGGCGTGCTCCGAGCCGGACAGGGCCGTCCGAGAAAAGTTTGGTCGGAGAATCAAGTAAAGAAAGCGGCAGGAAGTGCCGATATACAGGGTGGCAAGTAGGCACTGTTCTTGCATTAGGGGGATAGCATGGATGTCGAGAAGGTCAGCGACTCTGTCCAGCTCACCGAGCACCTCAAGTCGGTGAAGGGGCAGAAGCCCAAGGGTAAGGCGTCGCCGAACGCCGCCAAAGCCGACACGGCGGCCGGGAGCGACTCGCTTGCCATCTCCGGCGAAGCTCAGGGGAAGGCCAAGATCGCTCGCTACGTCCGGATCGTCAACGAGATGCCAGATGCCCGGCCCGACAAGGTGGCCGAGGCAAAGCGCAAGCTCGCCGCCGGCGAATATGACCGTTCCGACGTAGTCGACGAGATCGCCCGCAGGATGCTCGAGGAATAGCAGCCTGCCCTTTTCCCAAAGAAGACGATGACTGCTGGCGGCACGGGACCCGATCCCGCGCCGCCGTTCTTTCTTCAGTGCCTCGAAAAACAGGGACAGGCACCCATTCCCCTCATCTCCGGTCATGCTCCGTGCGTCGCGCCCGCGAAGAACAGGTGTCTGTCCCTATTCTTCCGCGTCGCGCGCAGGGAAAGAAGGTCGTGGCAGGGCGAGCCATCGGCAGAAGCTTCCACGTGCGCGCGCAGTGACACCGCGTTCCGTGCACAGAAGGTGACACCCTCAACACCCTCCGCATAAACTAGTTACACGTCCAACGCCTCTCGCCGCCCGCCTACTGGCACACCCATTGCTCAGTCCGGACGCGGCGCAAAGCCCGCACAGTGTAGGCGGGCGTGGACGACAGCGGAGGTTCCAAGCGCGTCATGTCGAGCTTGTTCAAGGTCCGCACGAACATCCAGTCGCTGCGGGCCTACCATATCCTGAGCGACATCAACAAGCGGATCCTGACGGTCGCCGAGCGCATATCGAGCGGCAAGCGGATCAACCGGGCATCGGACTCGCCGAGCGGCTACTTCATCGCCCGGACCACGCAGCTTGACATCCTCCGCCTCAAAGAGATGCAGGCCAACCTCGATCGCGGGATCACCTGGCTCCAGACCAACGATTCGCGCCTGTCGCAGGTGCTCGACCTGCTCGAGGAGATGTACGCGGTCTCGTCACAGGCGGCCACCGGCGGCATCACGTCGAACGAGCGCGTCGCGCTCCAGATCGATCTGGACGGCTTCGTCGAGGAGATCGACAAGATCCTCCAGAGCGGTGTCGCCACGGCGCTCTACACGGGCTTCAGCCTCGGCAACCTCGACACCGTCTCACTGAGCGGCTCGAGCGTGCCGACGATGAGCGATCTCGGCATCACGGGGCTGACGTTGACGGGCAGCTCAGGTGACCCGACGACGATCCAGAACGCAACCGCGACCCTCGCCGCGATCGAGGCGGCGATGACGCGCATTCTTAAGGACGAGGAGCAGATCGGCTCGTGGGTCCACCGCCTCGAGTTCCAGCAAGCCGAGGCGGCCATTGACGAAGTGAACCAGCGGGCGAGCCTCAGCACGATCCAGGATGCCGACCTGGCAGCCGAACAGGTCGAGCTGACGAAGCTGCAGATCCTGCAGCAGACCGCGCTCGCCATGCTGACCCAGAGCAACACGTTCCCAGGATCGATCTTGAACATGATCGGCACGTAGGGCCCCGCCCGGCGTGCCGCAGGCATGAACGGAGCGCTGCACGAGGTGACAGGCCCAAGGAGGCACCTGGCCAACCAGGCAGGTGGTCGAGCAGCCAAAGGCCAAGGAGGCGTGAGCCATGAGTGATCTAGCACGAGTTCGCACCAACATCACCGCGCTGCGCGCGTACAAGACCTTGTCCAACCTCAACCAGCTCATCCTCCAGTCGTCGGAGCGGCTCTCGACGGGGCGCGTGCTCAACAGCGCCGCCGACTCGCCGAGCGGCTGGTACATCGCGCGCACGATGCGACTCGACATCTCGAAGTACCAGAATCAAGCGCACAACATCGAGCGCGGCATCAACTGGCTCCAGACCAACGACGGCCGGCTCTCGCAGGTCGTCGACCTGCTTACCGAGATGTCCGACATCGTCTACCAGGCCGACAGCGGCGGCGTGACCTCGGCCGAGCGCATCGGGCTGCAGATCGGCCTGAACGGCTTCATCGAGGAGATTCAGAACATCCTCGAGAGCGGTGTGAGCCCGATCCTCTACACCGGCTTCACGCTCGGCGAGCTCTCGAACGTCGCGCTCACCGGCAGCATCCCGACGCTCTCCTCGCTCGGGCTCGACAGCCTGGTGCTGACCGGCGACA
>Ga0307422_1001370_pt1 | contig 12771 bp, 18 predicted proteins | sample SalMarWE160290MG_FD_202153 | JGI IMG/M metagenome (GOLD analysis project Ga0307422, IMG submission 202153) | Salt marsh sediment microbial communities from the Plum Island Ecosystem LTER, Massachusetts, United States - WE1602-90 | ecosystem: Environmental > Aquatic > Marine > Intertidal zone >...
GATAGATGCTATATATCCCAAACTGTTGATATATTCAGCTATTTTTCTGAGATCAGCTTCGCTTATCATTTTGGTAGGAGTTGCAGAAAATTCATACAAATCTTTCAAATGTGGCATTCGTTTATATAACTTATTTTCTGACATTTTCTTGATGACCTCTAATTTATCAAGTGGTATATCATCGGTAGTTTCTTCACCACTGTGTTCATATTCAACACTAGCGGTTTGTTTAGATGTATTGATTGATAAAACCCCCCCATATCTATGAATACTACCCTGCATAAATGTAACAAGGTCGTCTTTTTTAATAGATTCTTGTACTTTATCTGGTAGGTCTTTCGTTTTTGTTGAAGCAAATTTTTTGATTTCATCCTCTGTCATGGAATCAACAATTTTTTTGACTTCATCTTTGTATTCAGCAGGAACTTCACTCATCTTTTTTCCATCTCTTTTCACACCAAGTGCTATACCAAACAATGCTTGTTGTGCTTTAGAAACAGATTTTTCGTCTATTGGTATTTTTGTTGATGATATCATTTTATTATGTTTTTAAGGTCTTTTACCAAATCTGTTACATGGAACTTAAATTTATATCCAGCGTGATATCCGGTTTCTTCCATGAATTCAACACCACCCATTTTGTTAGACAAAAATTTAATAGCATCTTGCTTAAATTTGTCAGCACCAACCGCTTCTATAGAATCAAGCATTTTGCTGTCCGGAATGAGATGGAAGTATATATAATTATTTTCTGCTGTAATGGAAACCACAAACTCACCTTTACCGGGAACAGAAATTTTTTCTTCATTGATGTTATTAGCATCTTCCAATAATGGTAATTTGTCTTTCATATTTTATATTTTAAACACTCCTTTAAATAATACTGTTTCCAACCCATCGGGGTTTTGTGATATTACATAAAAATATTTATTAATGTATTTTCTAATATCAAGCGATTGAGATTTCACTACTTTAAATGCCAACTGACCCTCGTTTTTGTTGAATTCATCACCAATAAATTCTTCAATGTTGAATTTTGTTTCATCATTCTTTATGAATGACATGAAATATTTTGATATACTATCCAATTCTAGCGGAGCTACAACACCTTCTGCATCTTTTTTGGTTAAATTAAATCGGAAAAAATTATCAAATGGTGTTATCTCTATCTCAGACACTTGTTGATTGTTATCGTTGAGTATGATACTGGTGTTGTCTATATAAATAGAAGTTATTTTTGTCTTTACCAGATTAACAAGGTTGTCTTTTATGTCCATAACATTATCATACTTTTTATTATAGACTTTCAATGGTTTGGTTGTGCCACCAATATTAAGCCTAATAGGTATCTCACCATACAAATGTGTGTTCATGCTGGTCAGAGAAGCCCTTTTTATTATAGACCTACCATCGGTATTATTAAACAATCGTATCTGATAATCAATACTGAATGATGTGGCAGTACCAGCATATTTCAGAATTGGTCGTATTTTCCGGACACTATCGTAATCGCTTCTTTGTATAATGTTTAAATTGTCGGTTTCTTGGAAAGATTCACCTATTTGTTCAATAACCAATAAGTCGTGGATTATATAATAATCATTATTCGCCAAGCTATTGAGACTATATATAAAATCTTCAATAGGATTTCCATTGTATTTGGCAGCATATTCAAAGTAAGCATTCTCTTTCTCAACTATGTCTGCAGTTAACAAATCAAATTCATCGGTTGTATTAAATGAAATTTTTTTGCTTTCCCCGGTGTGATAATATATTATGCCGTTTTCATTGGTGGTTCTATCAATAGCGTTATACTCACAATAAATGTTTCTAGCAGTGGAAACACCTGCTCCATTAGTGAAAAGATAAGCTAAAGTGTTAACATTACCCGGATTAGAGACCTGTTGTGATATTATATACTCTGCAGATGGAACATAATATTCAACATACTTGTCAAATACAAATTGTTCAACACGGATAGGCTTTGGATTAAAATATATTAAGTCTTTTCTTCCTTTGTCAAATGCGAAATTACTAAGCCTAAGAACACTGTCTTTTGCCGTTCTCAGATACATACCAGCTATAAATCCATTGATGTCATCTAAATTGTACCCGGACATCATGTGTATCCTTATCCTATCATAACCAGCATCATAATTTATTGGTGTGATTATATCCTCAATTGTTACCTTTGGGTCAACATTTAGGTAAAAATAAGCTGAATCATTGTCAAGCAATGCATATTTTCCATGTTCTATTTCGACAACAGTATTGTCAACAACATTTGATGTTATCTTTGTGGAATCATTATCATTGACTATGGTATCAAAACCTTCATGCTCATTTATTATTTTTCTGAATTTCACATCAGATGTGTTCCAGTTGTTGGAATTATACTGATATTCCAACATAAAATAAGGGCTTAATCTAAAATATACTGATGTCATACCTTGTTTTTTATTATGTATTCGATATATAATAAAAGGTTCTCAAAATGAAATCTAAAAATGAATACGTAACTTTGCTATCAAACATAGTTGCTGCATCATTTGTGGTAACTAAAAACAAAAAAGATGGTATAATAGGACACATAAACTCAGAACTGAACAGGATACTTCTCCAAACAGATTTTGATAATATAGAGTGTATCTATGAGCACATTTTAGATTTCTTCACAAGAACTGATGATAACATGTCTCCAGAAGACATAGAGGAATTGGCAAGGATAACACAATTGTCTGTTACCCATACCATAGGGAGCATGTTTGAAATGGAAATCTAGGGCAATCCCATACTTGGTGTAGCTTTTGACAGCATTTGATTAAGATACACTAAATACAGTGGATTAGTTATGCTAAGCCTTTCTATGGTTGGCAAATCATCTTTTTTGAATGGCAGAATTTTTGACAATTCGGGGTTTATGTTTATGCCTCCTACTATCGGTATATTAAATATTTCAACACCAGTCTTGTCTTTAACCTTTTTGTTAGCTCCCCGGAATAAAACCAACCAAACACTTGCTGCATCAGCAATGGGTAAAAATTGAAGTGTGAACACAACAGGAACTATAACAAGACCATTTATGGTTAACCATATAACTATTATTACCGGACCAATCTTTATTGTTATCAAATGAATGAAAATGATTGGTAATGGAACTTTCAATATTCCAGCAGGTGTTGGTATATATAAACCTATTTTCCAATAAATTGGCAAAAGAGCCATTATGTTAAGATATTTGGTGAATTCCTTCCAATATTCCCTTGAAGATATATCGCTTTCTGCATTTGATATAGAAAATGTTCTATTTGCTTCATCTTTTTTATATTCAACAACACCATCATCCACTTTCATTTCTTCACCACAGCACAATATACCCTTCATATCATTTTTGATACCACTTGTAATTTTATCTATGTCCACATCCTCCAACAAACTAACCATAAAATTGTGTTTGATTATAAAGTTATCCACCAAATCAGTCATGTATTCCGAATATATGTCCTCGCTCCCGGTATGAAAATTATATCCTATTTTTTTGGCATTGTCTCTAGTTTTAGAAAACATGCTTTTTATGCCTTTATCATTGTTCACAAGCAAAGAATATAATTGGTTCTGCTTGTTTTTCATAAATTTTTGGTCTTTGGATTCATCCTCTGTTGGTACTACACCATAGGCATCCATTATAGTACCAACAATACTTTTCTCAGCATTATCGGTGCTTATCTTATACTTTATCTGATCATCATCAAAACCTATTTGGTTGCTTATAGCCTCAGCAATGTTGTTAAATTCTTTGTCAGCCTTTATTCTTACTGCTTTTGATATACCTATTTCTATTATTGTAACTGGCAAGTCTCTGGAAAATATGCTATATTGATAATTAAATGAAGATATATCTTTTTTATAACCAGAGATTAACGATTTCATGCGATTTATAAAATATAACGCTATCGGTGAAATACTTTTGTCAGTGTATTTCATGTCACTTATCATATCACTAAGAGTATTGATTCCGGTGGTGTTATTTTTGTAATAATAAAATGTCAATAATGCATAAAACGCATTGTGTAAGGCATAGGAAGCTGCATAATAATCTGATAAATGCTGATCAAATATCTGAAAATTTTCAGCATCTTTCACAACCTTTTCTTTTATGGTGTCCACCATTTTAGTTATGTTGGTAACACATGAATTTATACATTTTTTATCTCCATTATCAGGGCTAAAAACGAGATTCATAAAATTAGCAGCCGTGGTGATGGAATTCCAATCATTAGAACTAACTTCTTTTAATTTCTTAGTACCAAACTTGTTAAAATAATCTATGGCATTGTTGATATTATGTCTTTTCATCCCATCAGGTAGCCTACTATCATTATCTTTGAGAATTTCTTCTACCTTTTTCTCTCTTTCATCACCAGTGATAGGATACACACATTTATCAAAATAATCAGCCAATAAAGATACCTGTTCACAAAGATTCTTATCAAATTTTTTATTTATAGCATCTTCAAGATTTTTTCCATCGACACCCTTAAATATTGGGTTCTTAAGCAGTTCTTTGATTTCCTTTGGTACTTCCATAAAATATTTTTATTATATATCAGATAAATAATAAAAAGTTTTATATGTCAAGATACAAGGCAACAAGAACGAGAAGGAATTTCAATAACGACCCCGGATTTAACTATAGAGGTAAAATCCTGTTACGGCATACCGATCCGTCATTGTGGGATAATCCAACAATGAGAGGATTTGGAATACACCTTGAGAGGATATTGGGTGAAATGTTTTATCAAATAAAAATGATAAAGAAATCATTCAATTTCATGGTAGATATTGACGATGATAATATACATTAATTATGGACTTTATAGTTGATTTTTTTAAAGCAGTATTTGTAGAACGAGACAAGAGTAAAATAAAAGATTCTATTACTACCATAGCATTGATAATAATAGCTTTTTGGGTAATTAAATCATATAATAACATAAGCACAGGGATTGAAGAAAACGCTAAAGGTATTTCCAATCTGGTAAATTATAGATTAGTAGTTATAAGTTTGTCTGATTCTGTGTTTACAGTAAAAAGCACAAAAATATTAAAGGAAACCGATAACAGAATTGAAAATGTTATAAAGCTGGTACAAGAACTTGATGAAAAAAGAAAACAAGAAATAGACTACATAACAAAATATAAAGACAAAAGTTATGAAGAAATAATGGATGTTCTCAAATTAAATGAAGAAAATTGGGAATTCAAAGTTTTGAGAGACAGAGTAGAAACATCATTTAAGATTGTTGAGCCTGAATCTTTATTGATGTCAGCACCCATGGAAGAAATCACGTTGCAACCAATAGAATTAAAATCAATTGAAGAATCAGATATTATCGAAGAAAGAACCATAGCTGTGGCAGAAACAATTAGTGAAGAAATTGCGGTAACTTCTTCAACAGATACAGTGGAAATTGAAGAACCAACAAAACCAAAAAGAGTTAGGTCAGATTCAACAAAAAACATATTCAAAACAATAGGTGGGTGGTTTAAGCCTATAGATTAATCAATGTTATTACCACCAGTAAATACATTACCAAGATTGGCCTTAGTAAAATGTTCCAATATGGTTTCTATTTGTTGTGGTTCAAGTTTGTCTGCATTATCAAATATCTCTGTTAAAGCACGAAACAAAGCATCTCTCTTGTTTATTTGTTGTCCCTTATCAAGATCATCCAAGCCCAATATTCTTTCCCTTTCTGCCTCAACGTCTATGCTATTTTGTCCCTGATTTGGTATAGAATCATATCCCAATATAGCATCTCTCATCATACTTTTTGCATCCCCGGTTCTACCCTCAAGCACACCACCTATGTTAGGGCTTCTACCATTAACTAAATCATCAACAACAGAAGCACCACTAGGTATTTGATCAGTAAAAAATACATTACCCAATACAGCTTGTTTGAATTTACTATCAATAACACTGGTAAAATAACGATTTATTAATTGACCAGCAAGATTTACAGGATTGTAATCAGTAAGGACTTGTTCTTTCTTCCTATCAAATTCATCCTTTATAACATCCATACCATCTGTTATAGTAGATATAGCCTTATTCTTGATATCATCACCTAATTTTTTTAATCGTGATTGCTTAACTATATCTTTTGTGTTTGGTGCTGTGGGTATATTGGTTGCAGCAGCAACATCAATAACATCAAATACATCAACCTTATTATGATGAAAATGTGTGTTTCCGGATATTATCTTAAACACGTTTTCAGCTATTTCTGGCTGACTATTATTTATGGTCTCAAGAAATGGGTTCGATTCAGAAAAATCGAACCTACATCTTTCCATGTCTATCTTATAAAAACCAAGGCTATCGTTCAACTCCCGAAAGCCATTAGCATCTACACCACCAGCAGCAAGACCCAAAAAAGATTTGAAACTTCTTATTTCGGAAATAACTACCTTCATTTTGAATTCAGTAAGATTGATTGGAACAACCCGTCTTCTGTATTCAATATCATAGGTGGCCTGAACATACAACTCAACAAGAGATGCTATCCTAAAATCCATTGATTCATTTGTGGTTATAGTTAATTCTTTTTCATGAACTGATTCACCGGGAGTAAATTCATATATGTTACCCAATCCAGACAACGTTAAGAAAAAATGTGGATGTTTTTGTGTTAATTCTTGAAACAAAGTAATGAATTTGAATAATTTTTCTGCTCTTACCGTTTCACCACTATAAATAAGATAATTAAATGCTGATTCTCCAAGTTCGCTGTTTGTGTTGAATAATGGGGATGATGGATTAAACCATAAAGAAAATCCAACAGTAGTAGGGTCATCAATATAAAACTTACCAAATTCCTCTGTATGTTTTCTAGATGCTGTATCTAAAAAATTTTGCAGTGCTATGAAATTGGCAGGAGGTACATAATGAGATTTTTTGTCATCACCTTGCGATTTAGTATAAGCATTCATGCATTTTATTTTTATTATTTATTATTTTTACTGAAACTTCGCTCAAGGATAAATAATACATGTAGCAAATCAATTCATATGAAAATCATAATAGTAGGGAAATCTGGTTGTGGTAAAGATTATTTTAAGCAATATCTTACAAAGAGGGGCTTACTACCAGATGTATCATTTACTACTAGACACAAAAAAGAACACGAAAAAGATGGTATTGATTATCATTTTATAAGTAAAGATGTGTTTGATGGTTGTATAGAAAGACAACAAATGATACAATGGCAAGAATTTAATGGCAATAAGTATGGTACTCATGCTGGCAGTTGGAACACTTGCGATGTTTTTATAATGAATGTTAATGGTCTGAAACAATTAAACCCGGAATACAGGACACGTGCATTGGTATATTATCTTGATATTGACCAGCATACCAGATTTGTTAGAATATTGAAACGAGATTACAATCTCGAATTAGAAGAATATAATAAAGAGAGTAATGAACATGGTGCAATAGAGCACACCATCAATACCCGAATGTTAAATGATGAAAGAGAATACACCGATTTCACTGATTTTGATATAAGAATAACTAATCCCGATTTTATAAACCAAATTTAATTATAGCTATGGAAGTAGTTGCAAAAACCAAATTCAATTTCAAAAAACAAGTTGGAGACCCCTACATAGGAAAAGTACGTGATGTGTATAACATCGATGATAAATACCTAGCCATGGTAGTCACAGACAGAATATCAGCATTCGATGTTGTTCTACCACAATTCATACCATTAAAAGGACAGGTTCTTAATCAAATAGCATCAAATTTTTTGGATATGACAGACGATATCTGTCCAAATTGGAAAATTGCAACCATTGACCCCATGGTAACGTTTGGGTACAAGGCAGAACCATTTAAAGTTGAAATGGTAATAAGAGGATATCTTACAGGCCATGCATGGAGAGAATACAAATTGGGAAAGAGAACATTGTGTGGTATGAATATGCCAGATGGTATGGTTGAAAACCAGAAATTCAATGTTCCAATCATTACCCCAACAACCAAAGAATTGGAAGGACACGATGAAGATATATCAAGGGAGGAAATAATTAGTTCCGGGCTAGTAAGCGAATCTAATTATCAGGTTCTTGAAAAATATACATACAAGTTATTTGCTAGAGGTACTGAAATAGCCGAAAGAATGGGCTTGATTCTTGTTGATACTAAATATGAGTTTGGTATCAGGGATGCTGGTACTGATGATGCCAAGATTATCCTTATTGATGAAATCCATACTCCAGATTCATCCAGATATTTTATTAAAAATGGATATGAGACAAGACAGGCTAAAGATCAGAAACAAAAGCAATTATCCAAAGAATTTGTGAGAGATTGGCTTAAAGAACAGGGGTTCAGTGGTGATGAAGGTCAGAGTGCACCCATCATGACAGAAGAATATGTTGCTGAGGTATCACAAAGATATGTCGAATTGTATGAAAAAATAATGGGTAATAAACTTGTTCCCCACACCGAAATAGCAAGAGATGGTAGCATAAGTGACAGAATTGAAAAAAGCATATCCGATTTTGTAAATGAACTGGTATAATATGGAAAATGACACCAAAAAAGAAGTGAGGGATTTAATAAAAAATGCTTCAAGTGCTGAAACAGGGAAATCATATAAGATAATTACTGACAAAGAAGGACATGACTGTTTTTATATGATGGTTGAGAATAGACGTATCAGAGTCCAAGAATTTGAAACCTGTGCTGTCGTATCTGTAAAGATAGGAGACAACGATTTCAAGGAAATAATAAAGGCTTGGAAATTGGAGAGTGAAAGGATATATTTCAGTGCTGGAATAATAGATGATGAACATAATTCATATGTGGAATTTGATGAATTTAAATTCATATACACTGCGTTGGCCAGCATATACCAAAAAATTTATGCTGATGCTGCTTCTATATCTACGCCATTATATTTTGGTAGTTTAGACATGGTATTGCCGAAAGAATTCACCGTGGATGATTTTGATCAAAAATTCTTAAATAAAGTTGCTGAAAGATTACAAGCCATAGATATTGGTGCTGCTATGGGTTATCTTATTCAATCAGCACTAAAATTGTATGAGGAAACCGGAGAAAAAGAATTGTTGATTGATATAGCTGCAGCAGCTGCGAAAGGATATATACATAACAGAAAATATGAATCAATATCTTGGTCAAAAATGACTGAATTCTCAGAATATCCACTAAGACAACGTGTAAACCTGTATGTTGAATCATGGAACAACACAGGAAACTCTTTATTTTTATTGGAACTTATATCACTAATGTATAAAAACTACAACTAATGACTTTTGATTTGCTGGTAATAATATTATCGTCCATCATGATTATGGTGGCAAGCGTTATACTTATAAAAATAAGCAAAACGAATAAGAAATACAAGCGTGTATATGCGCTTAGGGACAACATAGAGTTTGTCGAGAAGAAAACACCCGGTGGTATGCATTCCAAATATAAATTTGTAATCAATGACCAAGGTGTTTCTGTTGTTGACATTTATGTAATAGATAGGACTGGTTTACATATAGGATTGATAAATCCGGGGTCAAGTCCAGAAATAATAAAATGCAATCACAAAACCGTTGGTAAATACAAGCATGCAAAATTGCTACTACAATACCTAACCATCAAAATAAAAGATTGGAAAATATAATGGATATTACAAACATCAATGAACTTCACTTCTTGTTGATAATGTATGATGATTTCAGTCAACTGCGTGGTAGAGTACCGAAAGAAACTTGGTTAGATGAAGAAAATCGCACATACAATATAAAATATAAAGATGGGTTTATGTTCACTGCTCCGAAAGATTTGGTTGATATATTACATGATGGAGCAATAAACAATAAAAATCCAATAATTAAAAACGTTCAACCTATAATTAATTGATATGGGTACGCTTAAAAAAATAAGTATAAAAGAATTTGTTGAAAAAGGTTTCTTACAGGAAGCTAATAGACTGTTCTTTCATCCACTTGGAATGGCTTTAACAGTAAAAATAACCGATAATGGAGAATTCAAACTGGCAGGAATACAGGATGCCAGAGAAGATAAAACAGGAATAATATTTGACATACATACTTCCGAAGATAAGCGCAAAAATTTGTTTCTAAAAAATAAGATATATGTTTCAAATGATATGGAAGAACGTTTGTCTGCTAGATTAGCAGAATTTGGATTTGATATAGAACCCATACCAAACGACAACAAAGAATAATTATGAAAGTTCACAACAAGGAAGATATAAGCACAAACAGAAAAATAAGACATCTGTTTGTCCGTGTATTTAATAGTGATCACAAAACATATGTGAGATTAATCGGTGAATTGGGAAACCCACGTATTATTATTGATGAAGAAAACATGGTGCTTGGGTATATGAAAAATGGAAAGTATTGTCTAACAAACGATAATAAAGAAATAGTGTTGGAAATACGTCTATTGGATAATGCCGATGACTATGATGCTGATGATATTGATGATATCATTACCACATACAAATATAAAAAAATCTGGAAAATAAGGTTTTCAGATTCCCCGTTGTATTTGTATAACTGGAATTATTTCAACTCAAACAAAACGGCTAAGAATGGATATCCTATATTTTCCAAATACAATCCCAAAATATTCTATAATAAAGAATATGCCGAAACAAATGCAGAAAAATTGTCGAGGTATGGGTATAAAGTAACTGTTGAATAATGAACTGGAAGACAATCATAGAAATTGAAAAACAACAAGATTACTTCAAAGAGCTTCAAAAGAAATTGGTATTTGAATATAAAAATTACACTATATACCCTCCTAGAGAACTTATTTTAAACGCTTTCAAATTAACACCATTCGACAAAGTTAAGGTAGTTATACTAGGGCAAGATTGTTATATTAATCCTGGCCAAGCTATGGGTTTAGCATTTTCTGTTTCAAAAAATATAGCTATGCCTCCATCCTTACAAAACATATTCAAAGAAATAGCATCTGACATAGGAGAAAAACCACCCATGTATGGTGATTTAACTGGATGGGCTAAGCAGGGTATTTTATTATTAAATACAACACTTACTGTTAGGGAAGGAGATTCAAACAGTCATTCCAAGCTGGGGTGGGAAACATTCACCGATAACATAGTAAAACAAATATCTCATCACAAAAAACACGTGGTATTTATATTGTGGGGTAATCATGCTAAACAAAAAAGATCAATAATAATAAAAACACGACACGGAGCAAACAATTATATTCTCACTGCTGCTCACCCAAGTCCATTTTCTGCACGGAACGGTTTTTTTGGGTGTAAACATTTTTCCAAAACGAACGAATATTTAAAAATGGTTGGTTTGGAAGAAATAAATTGGTTAAAAACTCAGGAATAATGGCAACATATAACCTAGTGCCACTGGTAAGGAAAAAACATAAGTTGTCCAGAAGAAAGAAAAAGAAACTTGTTAATGCGATACTTAATATTAAAGAGCACAGAGAAACAGCCATGAATGGTGCTATTTTCATGGGCAGGTTTGATTTGTTTTGGGATTTGAAAAATAAAAATGTAAAATTTGTTATATAATTAAATTTGTTATCATAACTATATTTACTGTGGTTGTACTTATATTTTTGTTTGATAGGCTTTTGGACAATGTATTCAACATCATATCGTTGTTTCGGAATGATACACAAAGACATGAGGGTATTATTTTCAATCCAAAAATGAAGAAATTAGAAGCAGACAATTCTAAAATAATGTTATTTTAATATGAAACCTTAATAATCAAGATATAATAAATACCTAAATACTAAACAATGACAAACAACGTTATATCAGCAATGTTGGCACTTTTTCAGATGCCAAAAAGTGGTTCTGAGTTTGAAAAGGGTACAAAAACCATTTTCGGTCAAATCATATGTGATGAATGTAAAATATACACGGTTTTCACACAAGAACCACGTGGTACAAAAATAGAATTAACTCAACAATTTGTTTCGGAAAAAGAATTTGATATGGTTGATGGCCAGTACGTCATTTACCAGTGCGCCAATGGGATACCAAGATTAGTTCCGAAGAAATTTGTTCATGATGCAATTGAACCCGGAGGAGAAACTGATTACATGTTGTCTCCAATGAAGCAAGTTATTATAAATTAGGATTTTAATAAATAATATAGAAAATAAGACATCCATAACATAAAGACTGTGGCTAACTAAGTGTTCTTAAACCGTTTGGCAACATTAACAAATTATTCTGATATAGATAAAAAATCTAAAAAACAGAAACAAAAACCATCAATTCAAAATATAATAATGTTTTATAATAAACAAATATTAACCTATGGTGTGGTGATACCTTTAAAAATCACCAATGTTTCACATAAACGAAAACAATGAAAAACATCTTTGAAAAACGACTTTCTGTAAAAACTTTTTTAATTGTTGTTGGCTCTTTAATTGTTGTGAATTTCATAGGCTATGAAATCATGAACTGGAGGGAAACACGAATAAAAAATGAATTTACAGAATACAAGCACAAGACCGGGCAAACTGTCGAGTCTTATGTTTATATCATAGATTCGCTTGATAAGAAATATGATGCACTCTATTCCAACCTTGACAACCTGTATGTTCTTAATTGGGAAAGTGTTGACTTTTGGGTAGATTATTATGATATCAAAAACAAAGAAGTTGCCATCTCACAAATAAAAATAGAATCAGCAAAC
>Ga0307422_1001372_pt1 | contig 12756 bp, 8 predicted proteins | sample SalMarWE160290MG_FD_202153 | JGI IMG/M metagenome (GOLD analysis project Ga0307422, IMG submission 202153) | Salt marsh sediment microbial communities from the Plum Island Ecosystem LTER, Massachusetts, United States - WE1602-90 | ecosystem: Environmental > Aquatic > Marine > Intertidal zone >...
GCTCTCGAAGCGCCTCGACGATCGTGCCACCGCCCATCACTTCCTCGCCGCGGTAGAAAACCGCCGCCTGGCCAGGAGTCACCGCCTCCTGCGCCCGCTCGAAATGCACGCGCCACGACCCTTCCGGCTCCGGGGCGATCGTCGCCGGCGCCGCCGTCGAGCGATAGCGAACCTTGACCCCGACGTCCCTGCCGGAGGGCGGGCGGCCCGCCACGAATGACACGTCCTCGACCCGGCATCCCGCGGCGAGCAGGCGTCGTTTGGCACCCACGACGACCGTGGCCTCGGCTGGCTTGATGTCCACCACATAGCGGGGCTCCCCGACCGCGATTCCCAGCCTGCGACGCTGGCCGATGGTGTAGTCGATGATCCCCTCGTGGCGCCCCACTACTTCGCCGTCTTCGGTGACGATGTTCCCGGGCCGGACGGCATCCGGTAACCGCTCCCTGAGGAATCGCCGGTAGTCGCCCTCGCTCACGAAGCACAGATCCTGACTGTCGGGCTTGGAGGCGCTGCGCAGCCCGAGACGGCCGGCACGCTCCCTGACTTGGTCCTTGGTCATCTCGCCGATGGGGAGACGAAACCGGGCCAGCTCCTCCTGGCCGAGCATGTACAGCACATAGGACTGGTCCTTCCCGGTGTCGGTGGCGCGTAGCAGGTGAAACCCGGCGGCGTCGTGGCGAACTCGAGCGTGGTGCCCGGTGACGAGAATGTCGCACCCGAAAAGCGCGGTTTGCTCCAGCAGCACCCTGAAACGCACCCGGCGATTGCACTCGATGCACGGGTTCGGGGTGAGTCCCTCCATGTAGGCGTCCCCGAACCGATCGACTACCGCCTCGGTGAACTCGTCCACACAGTCGACGATGTGGTGCGGCACGTCGAGGCGGGCGGCGATACTGCCGGCATCCGCGCCATCCGCGCCATCGGCGGGCGGATCGCGGTCGGCATTCGTCAGATCGCCGCCGGCACCCTCGAACAGCGTGAGGGTCACGCCGACGACGTCCCATCCCTGCTCGAGCATCAACGCCGCCGCCACCGAGCTGTCCACCCCGCCCGACAACGCCACCAGCGCTCTCACCTCAGGTCCTTCGCCATCGGCGCGGCGCAACGAGTCGTCCCGGAGACACCGGAGGGATTGCCGAGCACCTCGTCGACGAAGGGGGCCATCACTTTCCGGGTCTCGGGGCGCACCATGGTCCTCACCACGTGATCCAGGGAGAGCACGCGCCGCCATTGTCGCAGAGCGACCGGTCGAACAGGGCGCGACCTCCAGCTTCCGGCTCCGGGAGGCGAATGCCGGTGTCGCTGAGAAAGGAACGGTCCTCATCTGCCGTCGGTTCGGCCCCACTCGATGCCCCAAACCTCCAGGAGCTCCCAGTCCGCGAAAACGTTTTCAAGGAATCCAGAAAACGTTTTCAATCCTCTGCTAGTCATAGGGGTAGGAGCCGTGCGCGGAGCGGGACAGAGGAGAAGGGGAGACCAATGAAGCTACGCAGAGCGATAGCTCTTGTCGGCGCGTTCGGTCTCGCCATGTCGGTGCTGCTGCCAGCAACCACCGGGATGGCCGAGAGCGAGACCGTGCTGACCAACGACTTCGAGGACGCAACGACCCAGGGCTGGTTCGGCCGGGGCGACGCCTTGGTGGAAGTCAGTGGTGATGAGGCCCACGCCGGGGCCGCCAGCCTGCTGACGACCGGTCGCACCGACACCTGGCAAGGCCCCGGTCGCGACATGAACGACGTGCTCGTCGCGGGAGCCACCTACGAGATCGAGGTCTACGCTCGCTCGGCCGGCGGAGACGGCGACGTCACGATGACCGTCCAGCGAACACCGGCCGGAGGGGACACCGCCTACGAGACGGTCGCTTGGCAGGTACCCGTGACCGACTCGGAGTGGGTGCGCGTTGCCGGGAGCTACAGCTTCGACACCGCCGACAACGATGAGCTCCAGCTCTACGTGGAGAGCCCTGACGCCGGCTTGTCGTACTACATCGACGACGTGGTCGTCGTGATGACCTCTCCCCCACCCGGCGGCTCCGAGGTCCTGGTCTCTACCGATTTCGAGACCGGCACCACCGAAGGATGGAACTCGCGCAGCGGCAACGAGGTGGTGGAGGCGTCCGATCTCGACGCCCACGAAGGCGACTACAGCCTGCTGACCACCAATCGCACCGAGACCTGGCACGGCCCGGTATTCGAGGTGACGACGCTGCTGGAGGTCGGCAAGACCTACGAATTCGACCTGTGGCTGAAACTGGCGCCCGGCCAGGAGCCGGCAGATCTCAGGTTCAGCATCCAGCAGGACTCCGAAGGGGAATCGACCTACACGACGCTGATACCGAACACCGAGGTCGGTACCGACGAGTGGCAACAGATGAGCGGCACCTTCACCTGCGGAGCCGAGGTCGACGCCGCCTTCGTCTACGCCGAATCGGCCAGCGAGCCGGTCGACTTCTTCATGGACGACTTCGTGATGTCGGTGCAGATTCCACCGGAGATCCAAGACATTCCCCCACTCCAGGACGTGCTTGCCGACTCCTTCGTGATCGGGAGCGCCATCGACGAGCGGGAGACCTTGGGGGCTCCGGCCGAGCTGCTGACGCTGCACTTCAACTCGATCACCGGCGAGAACGCCATGAAGCCCGAGTCGATCCAGCCCACCGAAGGCAACTTCACCTTCGAGGAAGCGGACGCCCTGGTGGAGTTCGCCGAGGCCAACGACATGCTGATCTACGGCCACACTCTGCTGTGGCACAGTCAGACGCCCGAGTGGTTCTGGCAGGACGAGAACGGTGATCCCCTCACCGACAGCGCGGAGGATCGCCAGATCGCCCTCGATCGCATGGAGGCCCACATCCAGGCCGTCGCCGACCACTACGGTGACCGGGTCTGGGCGTGGGACGTCGTCAACGAGGCGATCGACGAGAGCCAGGCCGACGGGCTGAGGCGAAGCCCGTGGTACGAGATCATCGGTCCCGACTACCTGACCTACGCCTTCGAGTTCGCTCGTGAGGCGTTCGGGCCCGACGTCAAGCTGTTCCTGAACGACTACAACACGGAGTTCCCGGCCAAGCGGGAAGCCATGTACAACGTGGTCGCCCAGTTGCAGGCCGACGGTGTGCCGATCGACGGCGTGGGCCACCAGTTGCACATGAATCTGGTACGGCCGGTTCAGTACGTCGACGACACCCTGACCCGGTTCTCAGATCTGGGTCTGCTCCAGGCGGTGACCGAGCTGGACGTGAGCATCTCGACCTCGACGTCCGAGTCCCTGCCGTCGCCACCGCCCGATCGGGTGATCCGGCAGGGCTACTACTACCGGGATCTGTTCGAGGTGCTGCGCAAGCACGGCGACCAACTGGCGTCGGTGACCATGTGGGGCCTCTACGACGCCCGCAGCTGGTTGCGCTACTGGCCGACCAGCCGCCCCCACGAGGCACCTCTGCTCTTTGACGACCAGCTCCAGGCGAAACCGGCGTATTGGGGCATCGTCGATCCCGAACAACTCCCCCACTACCCGCAGCACCTCAACATCCCCGGCGCCACACCGGTGGTCGACGGGGAACGCGACCTGGTGTGGGAACTCCTCCCGGAGACGATTCTCAAGGGTGGAGAGGAAGGCGAGGCCGGAACCGGGTTCCAGGCACGCTGGGACACGGGCAGTCTCTTCGTGATGGTGGAGATCGCCGATGATTCCATCGACGCCGGCGATCGGGTCGATCTCTTCGTAGACGACACCAACGCCAAGTCCGGCGAGTACGGAGAGGGTGACACCCACTACGCGGTGCTGCGCGACGGAACCACGGAAGGCGCCGTCACCGCCTCCGTTGTCGAGACCGATGTGGGATACCGCGTCGAGGCGCTCATGCCGCTGATGACACCCGCCGATTTGGGCCGTGAGATCGGATTCGACATCCGGGTGACCGAAGCCGGCAGCGGTGAGCTGGTCTCGTGGAGCGATCAGGATCACGCCCAGGACACCGACACGTCCCGCTGGGGCACGCTGACGGCGATCGAGGCTCAGAGTTATGTCGACATCCCGTACTCGGCCGCCGCGCCGGTGGTCGATGGTGTGATCGACGACGTTTGGGAAGACGCCTCCATGGTCACGACCAACGTCCTGGTCGAGGGCGACGCCGAGGGCGCCAAGGGCGACTTCCGGGTGCTGTGGGATGACACCCATCTCTACGTGCTCGCCGAGGTGACCGACCCGGTGCTGGACGCCGAGAACTCGAACGCCTGGGAGCAGGATTCCGTCGAAGTCTTCGTCGATCCCGGCAACACCAAGAGCGGCGCCTACAAGCCGTCGGACGGCCAGTACCGAATCAGCTTCGAGAACCTCACGTCGATCAACGGCGATCTGTCGGTGATCGGTGAGAGCCTCGAGAGCGCCGCCGTGGTCGTCGACGGCGGGTATCTGGTCGAAGTCTCGATCGACCTGGTGGGTATGACGCCCGAGCCTGGTGCGTTCATCGGCCTCGAGTTCCAGGTCAACGACGCGACCGACGGTACGCGGACGGCGGTACACACCTGGCACGATCCCACCGGACAGTCGTATCAAGACTCGTCACGGTGGGGTGTCGGCCACCTCATCGAGCCGGCGCCGGTGTGCGACGTGACGATCGACGGCCTCCACCGAGGCCCGCTCAAGGTGCGCAGCGGCGTGACGTGCCTCACCGAGAACGCCGTCGTGCGCGGCCCGGTGTCGGTGCACAACGGAGCTTCGTTGATCGCCGACGGCGGCAAGGTGATCGGACCGATCACCACCCGCAGGGCCGACACCGTGATCCTGAAGGGCGTCCGCGTGATCGGTCCCGTGACGATTCTCAGAACCCAGGGCGAGGTCGTGATCTCCGGCAACGTCGTGAGAGGCCCGGTGGTCGTGATCAAGAACGCCACCGGCGACAATCCGATCGTGGTGTCGGGGAACAAGGTGGGAAGCATCCTCGCCTGCTACGTCAACGAGCCGGCGCCCACCAACAACGACGAACCCAACGATGTCGGGCTGTTCGGGCTCGGACAGTGCCGGGACCTGTGATCGGCTGACTGTCGGTTGCGACAGACATGAGCGGGGCCGGGTGCCATCGGGTGCCCGGCCCCGTCGCCGTCGGCTATTGACCCTCCTCCGGCACCACGGTTGTGAGGAAACCTGCAACCGCCTCCATGTAGCGGGTCGGGTCGACGTTCCAGAGCGCATCGTGACCCGCCCCCTCGAACCGCTCGTAGGTGACGAGGTCGGGTCGTTGCTCGGCCAGAGTGTCGCTGGCCTCGATGGGAATCACCGCGTCCTCGCTCCCGTGCATCAGCAACACGGGGACATCGAGCTCCGACACTCTCGCCAGCTGATCGAGGTCGTCCCACTCGATCCCGCTCCAGATGCGCACGATCGCCTTCGCCGGGCCGGCGAAGATCCCCGGGATGCCATGGGAACGCACGGCCTCTTCGGCGAGCCGGCCGATGACGAGGCCGGGGGAATCGAGCACCACACCGCGCACCAGACCCGCACTGTCGCTCCCGTGCAGGAACATCGAGATGATGGATCCGCCCATCCCGTACCCGTACAACACATAATCCTCGGCGCCGCGCTGGAGCCCGAAATCGAGGGCGGCCTGCACGTCGAGCCACTCCGAGAGCCCCCACCCGTAGCGGGCCGGATCTGCGTCGGGCGCCACCCCGTCGTTGCGGTAGCTGATAACGAGAACCGGAAAGCCGAGATTCGCCAGGGTCGGCAGGATGCGCAGCGCCTGCCTGCGCTCGTCGAGGCCCTTTCCGTGCACGAGCACGATCCAGGTGTCACGCACATTGGGGACGAGCCACGCCGGATTGACTCCCAGCTCGCCGGGAATGCGCACCTCCTCGAAGGCGAGCCCGGCCGCAACTGCAGGATCCTCGTTGAAGGCGTAACGATCGAGGCGAACCTCCTCACCCGGGAAGAACTCTCCCTCCATGGTGCGGAATCCGTGCTCGACGGTCGCCTCGCGAACCGCGACCAGGCTCGTGATCTGGCCGTACCCGGAAGACCCCATCACGCCCCAGATGCCCTCCTGCTCGGTGAGGTCGGTGCGGGGAAGCACTATTCGGCCCGCCTCGACGCTGATCACCTCGAGATCGAACTCGGGATCGCTCGCCACCGGCACCAACAGGTCTGCGTTGATCGCGGCGGCCCCCCACCACGTGCCGATGATGCCCCCAACGACGGCGACCGTGGTGACCAGGACCGCCACTCGTCGCAGCCAGATCTCGAAGCGGGTCGGCTCCATACCGGCAGGCTAGGAGATCGCAGCGAGATCCAGCGGCGGGCGCCGGCGGAGCGCCGCCCCGAGACCTGAGTCCGGCGGCGAGCGCAGCCTCGAACTCGGGCAGGACCCACCTGTCCCCCACCAAGCGGTGGGGGTGCCGCCCGCGACCTCCCCCCTTCCGTCGTGGGGTGGGAAGCTAGATCCCGGCTCCCGCCACGAACGTGTCTTCGCCGTTCCTGGTGGCAGACGGGAGGGCGCCGTTGACCCGCAACTCCAGATCCTGGACCCGATCGACCAGGACCTCGATCACCGTCGAGTCGTGGTCGCCCCTGCTGCGCGAGACCGAGACCTCCGTGTCGTGGTGTTCTTCACGCTCCAGCACCCGGCCGGCCACACCGACCACGGTTGCGCCCGCCAGCACGTCTCGCACGACGATGGCACCTGCTCCGATCTTGGCGCCGGATTCGACGGTTACCGCCCCCAGGACCTTCGCCCCGGCTCCGACGATCACGCCGTCACGAATGGTCGGATGCCGCTTCTCCTTGGCGAGGGACGTGCCGCCGAGGGTCACCGCCTGATACAGCACCACGTCGTCGCCGATCTCGGAGGTCTCTCCGATCACCACACCCATGCCGTGGTCGATGACGAATCGTCGGCCGATGGTCGCTGCGGGGTGAATCTCGACCCCGGTGAGCTGGCGGGCCACGTGACTCAACAGTCGGGCGGAGAACCGACGGTTCCATCGCCACAGCCGGTTGGCGACGCGATACATCCACACCGCGTGCAGGCCCGGATAGGTGAAGATCACCTCGGGCTTGGATCGGGCGGCGGGATCGCGATCGAACACTGCCTGTATGTCCTCGCGGATTCGGGTGCGCAAACCGGGATGATCAGTCATCGGCGAGCCCTTCGAACAGCGCGGTGGAGAGATAGCGCTCGCCGGTATCGGGAAGCACCACCACCACGAGCTTGCCTGCATTCTCTCGGCGACTGCCGACCTCGACGGCCGCCGCCAGGGCGGCGCCGCCCGAGATTCCGGCCAGGATGCCTTCCTTCCTCGCCAGCTCGCGGGCAGTATCGATGGCCGTGTCGTTGGAGACGGGCACCACCTCGTCGTAGACGTTGGTGGCGAGCACTTCGGGAACGAAGCCCGCCCCGATCCCTTGGATCTTGTGAGATCCCGGCTCGCCGCCTGACAGGACCGGCGAATCCGCTGGCTCGACCGCCACCACATACAGGCCTTCCCTCCGTGGCTTGAGCACCTCGCCGACGCCGGTGATCGTGCCCCCGGTTCCGACGCCGGCAACGAAGATGTCGATCTGACCGTCGGTGTCTTCCCAGATCTCCTCGGCGGTCGTCGTGCGGTGGATTCCCGGATTGGCGGGATTCTCGAACTGCTGGAGCATCACCGCGTCGGGTATCTCGGCGGCGAGTTCGCCGGCTCTCGCGATGGCTCCCTTCATGCCGCCTGGCCCCGGTGTCAGCTCGAGCTCCGCACCGAGGAACCTGAGCAGGGCTCGGCGTTCCTTGCTCATCGTCTCGGGCATGGTGATTATCAGCCGATACCCTTTGGCGGCGGCGGTGAACGCCAGGCCGATCCCGGTGTTGCCCGACGTCGGCTCGACGAGCGTGGTCTTGCCGGGCACGATCGTGCCCGCCTCCTCGGCGCTGTTGATCATGTTGACGCCGATGCGGTCCTTGATGCTCGAAAGCGGGTTGAAGGATTCCAGTTTGGCGATGATCCGCGCCCCGCTGGCCGGCGCGAACCTCTTCAGCTCGACCAGGGGCGTCCGGCCGATCGTCTCGGTGATGTCGTTGTAGATCTTGGTCATCCTCGGATCTCCTGTGTGCCCGCAGAAACGAAAACGGCCTCCGCGTGTGTCACGGGGCCGAGTCCTCGAAAAGGTTGGATTGAAGCTCTATCTGCCCGCGCGACATCGTCTCCTCGGACAGAGGCAACAGGACTGGATGCCGGTCGGGTGATGCATCGAGGCCCAAGACTAGCCGATCGCCGCCCCTGGTCCGACGGTGATCTGCCGTAGCTCTTCGGCACGGGCACGGCTCGCCGAGCGCCGGCTGCATCCTCCTCGACGAGTGCGATGGGGCGTGCCGGCGAACCGGCTTCGCCGTCGCCGCGCTGGTGGCGGTAGCGTGGTGGCCACGATGACCGACGAGCCGATGCTCCTGAAGGACCTCATCGACCGGAAGTCGGTGGGCGTGATCGCCGAGGCCGTCGCCACAGCTCGTCCCGGCCTCGTGGCGGAGGCGATCGTGCGCGATGTTTTCGACGACGCCTGGGAGCAGCGCGAGCTCAAGCAGCGAATCCGGCATGTCGCGGTGACTCTGCACGCTCATCTCGACAGCGACTACCCGTCGGCGCTCGCAGTGCTCCGCCGGGCGGCCGACGGCCTCGAGGAGACGGGATTCGCCGCGATGGCGTTCAACGACTTCGTTGAGGAGTACGGCCTCGACCATCTCGAGGATTCGCTGGCGGCGCTGGAGCAGTTCACGATCCTCGTGTCGGCCGAGTTCGCGGTGCGACCGTTCATCGTCCGCTACCCCGAGCTGCTGATGGAGAGGCTCCGGATCTGGTCGGCGCACGATGACTGGCGAGTGCGGCGGCTGGCGAGCGAAGGCTGCCGGCCCCGGCTGCCGTGGGGCATCTCGCTCCCGGCGCTGCGTGCGGACCCCGCCCCGATTCTCCCGATCTTGGAGGTGCTGCGGCACGATCCGTCTGAAGATGTCCGGCGCAGCGTCGCCAACAACCTCAATGACATCGCCAAGGATCACCCCGATCTGGTTGTCTCGGTGCTCGAGACCTGGCAAGACGGGAGTTCCGAGATCACCGCCATCACCAAGCACGCCCTGCGAACCTTGCTCAAGCAGGGCCACCGCGGGGCGCTGGCTCTCCTCGGTTTCCGGCACGACCCGCAGGTCGAGGTGCGAGCAACAAGGGTCGAGCCCACTTCCGTCTCGATCGGCGACAGCGCCGAGTTGAGCTTCCGAGTGGTTTCCACCGACGACCGGCCCCAGACCCTGATGGTCGACTACGCCGTCGTGTTCCAGAACGCGTCGAGAACCGGTTCCCGCAAGGTCTTCAAGGGAAAGGTCGTCGAGCTGGCACCCGGTGGCGACCTCGCGGTGCGCAGGAAGATCAGCCTGATGCCGATGTCCACCCGCCGGATCTTCGCCGGCGCCCACCGGGCGGAGGTCCAGATCAACGGCGTGGTGATGGCAGAGGTCGACTTCCAGGTGACGGGCTGAGCTGCCGAGTCCGGCACGGCGTCGTCGCCTCAGACGGCGACGACTTCCTCGACTCCGGGAACGCGGTCGCGCAGGATGCGCTCGATGCCGGCGGTGAGTGTCATCATCGACAGCGGGCAGCCCGCGCACGCCCCCACGAGCTCTAGGTTCACCGTGCCGCCCTCCGTGCCGAGGAGAACGACGTCACCGCCGTCGGCCTGCAGCGCCGGACGGATGTACTCGAGGGCTTCTCTGAGGATCTCGGTGTCGATGGGTTCTCCAGCCGACGCTCCCTCCAGTGAGGGAGCGTCGACGGGTGCGTCGATGGGCGTAGCGGCATTCTGTTCTTGGCGAGAATCGCTCATGGCTCACGTTTCAACGCCGGTCGGCGACCGGAGATTCCGAGTCGCACTCTGAGTGTACGGACATTCGGCCCGACCGCAGTGAGGCAGGGGTCCCGCTGGGGCGAACCTTCGGCGACCTCACCCGCTCGCTGTTTCTTCTCACCCTCCCTTGGAAAGGGAGGGTCGGAGAGCGGCGGCGAAGCCGCCAGCGATCCGGGGAGGATGCCTCCGGGTCCGAATGCGGCGACGGAGGCGGTTATTGCAGGACGGAGCGGATCTGCACCACCTGATATGTCGTGTCGAAACGGTCGGTGACGGTGGTGGCCATCGGAACCGGGTCGGACCAGCCTGAGCCGGTGTTCCACCGCCACTCACCGATCCACGTTGCCTCAGTCGACACCGGATAGCCGTCAGGGAACCCGGCCCTGGTGCTGGTCGTCTCATACATGTGGGTGCCGGCAGGATCCTCATGACTGCCCGCCGCTGCCGGGGCCTGCTCGAAGGTGGCGGCAGAGGAGGTGGCGATGCCGCCGTCACCGAAATCCCACCGCAACTGTGAGATCCACGCCCACGCCTCCAACTCGATGGTGGCACCCGTCTCAGGATCAGCCCAGGTGACCCCGAACGGAGCCACCTGCGGGTCAGCGCCGTACCACACCCACGTCTCGAGCCCGGTCAGGCCCCACACCACCGGATCCTTATCAAACCCCGGTTCGCTGCGACGCCGTTCGACTTCTTCCCACACGTCAACGGTGACACTCACATCCACACACACCGTGCGATACACGTTCCCGTCGGCGCTGATCACCGCATCGGGCGGCGTCAACGGCTCCTGATCCACCCGACCCCCAATCGACCCCACATCATCCGCATCCACCCGGGTACCGGCCTCAGGACCAAACCCCCACACCAACCACTGCAACACCCTCGGCCGAGGCGGAACACCCTCACACACCGCATCCAACACCACAGGCTCCCCCCACGCCTGGCCATACACCAACTCCTCATCAACCCCATCGTCAACAGACACATCATCACCGCCAGAACCTTCGATCAGGCACCGTTCGTCCAGGGTGCCCTGGTCGCAGTGTGCTCCAGGTGGAGGCCCAGGCTGAGATGGATCCTCGGCGGTCTGCGCAAGCGCAGTGCCGCCTCCCAACACCATGACCGCGGCGGCGATCAACATAAAGCGTCTCATTCTTCCCACGCTCCAAAATCCCAAACCAGCCATTGCCCATCGTCTGCCCGCTTCAACTCCACTCGCCACGTGAACTCCGTCCACCCCTCCAACTCCTCCAGCACCACACCATCGGAATCCACCACTTGAGCGGCGGCCGGTTGCCTCGAGATGATCTTCAACGTGATCGAACCGCTATCGATGGATTCCTGCGCCTCCGATCCACCGCCAATCGCCAGCGCATCACCCAGGTCGCCGTTCAGCAGCCGAATGTCATCCTCGATGTATCCGCGATACAACTCGGCCCTTACCTCGATATCGGGTCCGTCGGGGTGATACAGCATCGACAACACCCCGAGATCATCAGTCGGATGAGCCTTGACCCATCCGATGAACTCGTTGGCGTCCACCCACCAGAGGAAGAAGTCCTCGAGAATCCCCGCAGTCAGATCGATCTCCGGCGGACCCTCACCGTCGGAAACCGTCGACGACGTCGCCGCAATCGTCGTCGAAGTAGTGCTCGTGGTCGTTGAGGTGGTCGTGGTAGTCGGGGTCGTCGTGGTGGTGGAAGCCACTGTGGTCGACGTCGCAGTGGTCGAGGTGGCCGTGGCGTCTGAGCCCGAGCAGGCCGCCAGCAGCAACCCGAGCGCTGCGAGCAGTCTCAGGCTGCGGCCGCTGCGTGGTGTGTACCCCTTCCCCATCGAGGAGGCATTATGCACCATCTCCCCCCGCAATGCAAAACAAGCCTTTGCGTTGCTTAACATTTCATACAAGTGGCCACGCTGCCTTCCTCGGGCTTTCTCTCACCCTCCCTGTCGAGGCACCCGAAGACGGGTTCAATCGGGCGCCAACGCTGTCGCCCGCAGCATGGTGCGAATCAGGCCGCTGAGCACCTCCGCCGGCGGCAGAACGCCGATGCCACGGCTGGTGCGATGGATCTCCCACTCCCCTTTGGGCAGGGTGGCGGCATCCACCCCGCCGATCCTGAGTGTGAACGAGCCCGAAGACACGAGAGTCGTCTTCCAGATTCGCCAGTCGAGGCCGACTCGCACCACCTCGGGAAGCACGTCCGGGGCCTGCACCGGTTCGAGGCCGCCGTAATAGTGCGAGAGGATCTCGACGTAGCTCGCACCCTGGTCTGCCATGGCCTTCGCCCCCCACTGGCTCATTCCGACCCCATGTCCCCATCCTTCCCCGATGAAGGTCGCCCGGCCTGGGAAGCCGGCCTCACCGGGCGGGAACAGTGGCAGGTCGGGCTGCCCCACGGGAGCCTCGAATTCCACGTCGAACGTGTACGAGAGAATGGACTGGGGCCACCGACCGCCCTCCGGCCGGGCTGCCGGAAACAGGCCGGGGTAGAGCTGCGGCCCGTGGTTGTTGAGCACCCCTCGGACCGCAGTGAGCGGGACCCGGGTCAATCCCTCCTCGCTCTCCACCACCAGCGTTCCCGGCCCCTCGCCCTCCGGTGGCTGGTCGATCTCCATCGACGTCAGCTCGGCCCCCACCGCATAGCCGCCGGCCGTGAGCACTCGCGACAGGACGCTGGTGTCGATGGTCAGCTCCCACCGCTCGTAGGGTGTGACACCGGCCTCATCGGACTCGACCGATTGCAGATACGGCAGCGAGGCACCGCCCCAGATGTCCTGCACGGCCCGGGTTCGGTGGCCGGCGCTCGAGGAGTACAACGCCTGGGCCGGATCTCCCTCGTAGAGCAGGATCTCCCCTGCCGTGCGTTCGACCGCCCGGCGCCAGGC
>Ga0307422_1001373_pt1 | contig 12755 bp, 8 predicted proteins | sample SalMarWE160290MG_FD_202153 | JGI IMG/M metagenome (GOLD analysis project Ga0307422, IMG submission 202153) | Salt marsh sediment microbial communities from the Plum Island Ecosystem LTER, Massachusetts, United States - WE1602-90 | ecosystem: Environmental > Aquatic > Marine > Intertidal zone >...
ATAGGAAGCAGAAAATTACAGCTAAAAAATTCAATGCAGGCCAAATTTGAAAAAATACTTATTCCCATTGCTGACGAATTGATCCATGAGGATCAGCGCAAACATATTACTTTTAACGCTTTTTTTGCAAATACAATGTTTCATGAAGTAGCACATGGTATGGGCATTAAAAATACAGTTACCGGAACCGGAACGGTGCGTGAAGCACTGCAGGATCATGCCTCAGCAATAGAAGAAGGAAAAGCCGATATACTTGGTTTGTACCTTGTTACAAAACTCCGGGAAATGGGTGAGATTGATGCTGACCTGATGGACAATTACACCACCTTCCTAGCAGGTATATTCAGATCAATCCGCTTCGGCGCATCAAGTGCTCACGGCCAGGCTAACCTTGTAAGGTTTAACTACTTCAAAGAAAAAGGAGCCTTTACCGTAAATTCAGATACCACCTTCAGTGTAAACTTTGACAAAATGCAGGAAGCAATGAACGAACTATGTGAAATTATACTGGTTACACAAGGTGAAGGTGATTATGAACAGTCTGACAGCCTTATGAAAACTTACGGAAAGATCGATGATGACCTGCGCCAGGCATTAAACAGGATCAATTCAGAGAACATCCCGGTTGATATTGTTTTTAAGCAGGGATTAGAAGTATTGGGACTATAGATAGTGTCTGTCCATAATGTCCGATATCTGCGTTGTTGCCAAAATTTTAAATCCTCGAATACCTTGGTATACTGCGGTTTAAAATTCTTGCACGCCTTGATCTCGAACATTCTGAACAAACACTACGAGTTTATGGACAAATTATAGATAGTGTCTGTCCATAATGTCCGATATCTGCGTTACGCACGCTTGTCCGGAAATGGAATCTTTCAGAATTTCGGTTCGGTTTCTCCTGTTTCGCGGAACTGAACAACGATACCCACACACCTCAGATCCTTATCTTTCCCGGAACCGGATTCCGGTACGGTAACCTCCACAATAATATTTCTTGTAACTTCATTGGTGAAAACTATAGATTCACTAAAATCATCCTGTGCATTATCGTATAAAACATTTCTTTCTTTATTATCTTCAAGCAATCTGAAATGGAGATCGCCCAGTTTGCGATGACCACAAACAGCAATATAATAATCTTCATCACCGTAAATAACCATATTAAATTCTGATGTTTGCCCACGCCTGAATAAGGCACTTGTCGACTGCTGACTAGTGTAAAAGGAATAATCGCCATACGGGCAATGATACTTATGATAACCCGTACAATCCTGTGCCTTCAAAAAACTATTTAATGAAATAATAAATGCTATTAATAAAGGATATCTCATCCGATATAATTTTTTTACCAGTTAAACAATTTACCTACTTTATAGACAAACTCTAATTACAGATAATAATTTTACTGTACAAATTTTTCTCAGTTCGTTGAAGTTATTTTTTTTCTGGCTTCTGTTACTGCCTGATTTAATTCCTCAAATTCGCTGTCAGAAAAAATATATCTGTTTCCGCCTGAAAATACCAGTTGTCCTTTATCATCCCTCCCTGTCCTGGTATCATTTTCCTCCAGGTGTAATTGATCAAATACATCCTGTACAGGCTTCAGGATTCCGATCACTTGTTGTATATCACTGTCACCCTTGAAAGCATCCGCGTATTTTATCAGGTTGTCAAATACAAGCTTTTGATCGGCAACACGTTGAATAGTTTCATTTCCAACCTGGTATTCATCAATAATATTCATTGCAATATAAAGAGATTCAACAAATCCCCCAATAGAAATCAGAACAAAAGTTTTTTCCTGATCATTTCTTATCAGATAATCCGAAATATCATCAAAAGCAATGCCGGAGAGAACCTTCAATGAGTCAATATTTCTGACATTTTTTTCAATCCGGTTCATCAATGATTCATTTAATGCCGGTGAAATTCTCAGATTCTCTGTCATATTATATACAACCTGGAAATAATCCATAGTTTCTTTGTATTGCTGAAATAGTGTAATATAAGCTAAATCAGCAATATAAGTTCCAAGATTCAGTGCCCGGGACTTTGAATCCAGGTATTTATCGTAAACCGAAACCGGCAATAAGAGGCTGTTATCATATTGTAAACCTGTACTGTCAATAAAAGTAAACATCTCTTCGGGTGAAGGAAAACGAATATAGACTTTCTGAATATCTCTTTCAATATCCTCGATTCCAAGTGTGATGTCTTTGGTATCATTGTCATTTTTCCTTGAACTATCACGTTTACAACTGATAACAACAAAACCAACAAGTATAATTAAGGCCAGGAATTTCGCTTTCATAACATGTTTTTTTTATTTTTTAAGATACTAAATATTATATTCATTAACATAAATAAATATATGATTTTATCCTTTTCTGTTACTCCGGCTCTTTGCCCGGTCTGAACCATAGAGAGATCCTGTCAGGAAGTTCAATAAGCTTTTTGACCAACCTTGATTGCAATATTGCATACAAAACCAAATTCATGAACCATAATGCCATCAGATTGAACCAACACGTACTTATCAGATATGTACCCACCCTTTTGGCCGGTGCATAGAAGTGGGCCCTCCCCCAGGTATTATCAGATATAAAATAAACAGGCTCAGCTTTCCTTATCAACTCATTGTTCTTTATCATTAATTTTTCCGGTTCCTTTCTGTTTGTTACCTGATCATAAAGGTTTCTATTATCGTATTGTTCTTTCATTCTGTTAAGATTCTCCATTCCACCATATTTTTCAGTTAAGACTTGAAGAATCCTGTCTTTTTCTTCTGTTGCCCTGTTCAACCTGGTTATAAAATACTTTCTAAGAGAAATATTATAATTCCGGATCGCGTTTATCGAGGATTCCGACAAATTATCTATTGATAAATCCTTAACTACATCGGACGGTTGAATGTTCTCTTTACGGGCAATCTTTTGTAATTCATTTTTTATCAACATAATATCATCCATAGTTTCTTCCTTACCGTTGGGATATACCAGGGATTTTTCAAGATCATTTGTCCTGAGGATAATCTCCGGCAGGGCATAATTCACGTAAAAAGCCGCCTTGCTTTCTTCTGCATCCGCGGCAAAAACATCACGCCTGTATTGGTTATTTTTAAAATGGTATACAGTTAATGCCTCATAGGCCCATCTGGAAGCCATTATATCTCCAATAAAAGGCACCACTTTATCCGAAGAAATGTTGTTATTTAACTTATCGAATCTGACCATAGCACCACCAAGTAATATCTGCGGAACCAATAAAAGAGGAATAAGTATATAAATTGACACAACCGACTTCATAGAATCGGATATTATCAGGCCCAGGATATTGGCAAATACAGAAACAGAAAAAAGAACCAACCAGTATTGGAAGAGCATTCCTTTAATACCCATTACCAGGTTGCCAACAAGTACATAAGTAAAGATCTGTACAGCAGAGAGCAGGATAAGAAATAACACTTTCGCGTTCACGTAGCTAGAACGGCTTAAATCAAGCAGAGATTCCCGTTTTAAAATATGGCGATCTTTAAAGATGTCTTCGGCACTAACCATCATCCCAATAAATAAGGCTACAACAACACTCATAAAAAGATAAACGGGGAAATTCACATTGCCGCCAAACACATAAACACCGGGGTCTTCCATTGTACCGGCCTTGTATCTGGTAAAAAAAGACAGAATCAAAGCAAGAACGGGAGCCTCTATAAGATTAATCAATAAATACTGATGATCAGTCAGTTTACTCAATAAATTGCGCTGAAAAAAAATTTTAAACTGTGTCAATATACCCGGTACATGAAAATAATTCGCGGGTATATCAATTTTTTCGGAAGGTACTTTAACACTCTTTTCAATATACTTTTTATAATTGTTGTACCATTCCTGGGGTGATATGGCACGCTCTTTTGTTAATCCTCCCCATTCATTAACTCTTTTAGCTTCAATTATAGCCAGTATTTGCTCCGGATTAACATTGCCACATGTCAGGCATTCACTTTCCTCTGCATTAATTAATTGTTTTTGTGATTTGAAATAGACCAATGCATCAAGGGGATTGCCATAATAAACCGTCCTTCCCCCTCTGTCAAGTACTATAAGTTTATCAAATTGCTTAAAAATATCAGATGAGGGTTGATGAATATTTATAAGAACCAGTGTACCCTTGTAGGTTTGATCACGCAAAAGATCAATCACTGTTTCCGAATCAGTTGAAGATAATCCTGATGTAGGTTCATCGACTAAAAGAATATTCGGTTCCCTGATCAATTCAAGAGCAATATTCAATCGCTTGCGTTGTCCACCGCTAATGAATTTATTTAACGGATTTCCCACTTTAAGATCTTTAACATCTATCAGATCAAGATCTTCCAGGGTTTTTATTACCGTATATTTCAGTTTATCAGCAGAGTAATCCCGGAAACAAAGCCGCGCGTTAAAAAATATATTCTGGTAAACGGTAAGTTCTTCAATAAGTAAATCATCCTGAGGAACAAAACCAATTGTTCCCTGTAATATATCCTTATGAACATTGATATCATAACCGTTAATCAGAATTCTGCCCTTATCCGGTTTTAAACTCCCGTTTATCAAATGTAATAATGTTGATTTGCCAACGCCACTTCCTCCCATTATGCCCAACAGTTTGCCGGAATCCTCTGTAAAGCTGATATTTTTAATTCCGTTTTCACTATGGCCGAAACCGAACTCAAGGTTGTCAACCGTTAAAGATAAATTATTCTTCACCTCTTCTGTAAGGTAATACTGGACTATATCGCTGTAATGTATTGTCCCGATAAGCGGACTATGAATGGTTGAGCCCTTATCCATAATACAAGTTCGCTGCTTTGCAATTTTCCGGTTATTCAAATACAACTGATCATCAGCATTCACAGTTCTGAACATATATGTACCTGTCTGTGGTATATACATAAACGCGATCTTAGCTTTCAGGAATTTATTTTGTACATGTTTAACTGAGTGATCCGTAGCATGCTCCTTATTATCAATGACCAGAATATTCTTCCTGTCATAAATTTTATCGAAGGTATCAGTAACAAAACATTTGCAATTTTGAAAAACATCTTTATCAAATTTCAATCCAATGGATATAGCCCTTATGAAGTCTATCTCATCATTAGTTGTGTTTTCTTTAATACTAAAAATTTCCAATAACTGAAGCAGAATCAGAATTTTCTGTTTTTGTTCAAGAACATTATTAACCTGCTCACATATTAATATGGCCTTTACACTCAATGAGGACATTTGCTTATTGCCAGGACGGCCGCTGGACTCTTTGAATCTTTCAAGGTAGAAGTCATATATCATTAAGTAGGAATCGATACGTTCCGGTGGCATTAACTGTACCAGGTATGATCTGACGACATTTCTGGCCATAACATGCCTCCCGGGAGTATACACCTCGGTTACAATTGCATATAACCGCATTAACGCTTTTAAAATAGATTCAGTCATTTCCCGTTATCAATAAATAATTGACGGCATACATTAAGCTGCATGAGGGCTTCGCCGGACCAAAGGCTCACAAGAATGTATGATAATTATGTAATATATTGAAAAACATTAGAATAACAATACAGAGACCCAAAATTTATTTTTCATTGATTTTTATTAAGGTTAGATATTTTCATTTTATGATTTATCATATGCCGTATATGAGTTTATTGACAAACTCTAATTAGAGTTTGTCAATAAACTCACAGTGTTTGTTCAGAATGTCCGAGATCAAGACGCGTGAGCATTTTAAACCGCGGTATACTAGGGTATTCGAGGATTTAAAATGCGAGCAGCAACGCAGATATCGGACATTATGGACAGACACTAATTAGAAATATATAAGCATAAAATGCTTACGGTTCATATATGCACCGAGTTACATTTTTTCAATTTATTTAGAGTCCGTCTATAAAGTAGTCAAAATGTTTAACCGTACATGTGTCTGTTCAGAAGGTTCCATTTGCAAGGCTCGCGCGGTCCGGAAACGCGGAGTTTACTAGTCGTAAATGAGCAATTTTCGGACAAGCGTAACGCGGCAAATGGGACTTTATGGACAGACACTATTTACAATTAAGAAGCTAGATATAAACATAACCTGTTTTGTTTTATTAAAAGCCGTATCCAAATTTAATAATCATTATATTTATACCTGTATTATTAAACAATATTATATTTGGTCAATTACTTATGACAAACAACAGTAAGATATTGATTGTTGATGACGAATCAATTGGCAGGCAATTACTTGAAGCCATTTTTCATACAGAAGGATTTGATATCATATTTGCTGAAAACGGAGAAATAGCTTTACAAATGGCAATAGAAAATAAACCTGAAGCCATCTTATTGGATGTGATGATGCCTGACATGGACGGTTTTGAAGTATGCCGGCAAATCCGAAAAAACGAAACCATTGGAAATACACCCATATTATTGATAACTGCCCTTGATGACAGAGATTCAAGATTACACGGCCTGGATGCGGGTGCAAATGATTATATATCAAAACCTTTTGACAGGATTGAATTATTGAGCAAGGTTAAAACTATAATTCAATTAAACCGAAAACAAAAACAAGACCATTCAGAAATAAATAATAACAATATACCGGAAATACGAACAGGCATACTAAACATCGTAACCAATACCATAGAACCATCTCCAAAATTCATTGACCGGATATTCCCCGGCAATTTTGTAATTAAACACTCATCTTCTGATTATCCTGCAGTGCTGTATTCCATATATCAAAGAGATAATACCCGGTATATCTTCACAATTGGTTCTGAGTTTACGGACCAGAATACATGTAAAGAAATGGTAGTCGCGGCCGGTTGCATTTTACTGAAAGTCATTAGAGAAAACAACACCTCCAATCCGGTCAAAATACTAGAAGATTATATCTCTATCTCTGATAATACTGCATTGAATAATGCCTCAGATTCATGCAGCCTGAAATTATTATTGGCATCATTCGTGAAAGAAAACAACATTATAAACATGGCAGGCATTAATGCTTGTTGTTTCAATATCAATAATAAAGGTATTAATGAATATTATTACACGGGTAAGCTGAAAAACGATCCTGATATTATATCAGGAAATGTTGCCGGTAAAATCGCTTTTATGTCTACAAATCTTAATATTAAAGATGAATTGGAATTAGGAATGGAATTATTTAGTGAACATAAAACAGAATATTTATCAATGGCCGGTCATCAGGCAAATTCTGAAACCAGTCATAACATTATTAATAAATCGAATAACAAATTAACCGATTTCAGAATAATAGGATTGAACTTTTAAAATTGGCTGCTGTTTTCAACAGGTTGTCCCGCATTTTCTTTCTGTGCCTGTCCAGAGCATGGATAACAGTAATATTGATGATAATTCCCGTATGCATTTTTGCACAGCAACAAAAATACGGGAAACAAAGGAATACTGCATTATTTCCACATTACACAGTTAATTATTCAGATACATCGATTACAGCCACTGACACAACAAAGAGTAACAATAATCATGAAAAATCCGAAGCCTTTTTTGACACACTGAAAGTAAAAGCCGGTCATAACAAGATCACACGTGGAATTCACGATCTGCTGGTGGTTAAATCAAAAAAATCAACAGGAAACGGAACAAAAAAGAATAGTGAACATGATTTTATATATTATAAAAACAAAATTATCCGAAATATCAATATTCAAAAGATAGATATTTTTGGCCCTACTGTGAATGACACGGCAAAAACCAATAATTCCTGGCTGTCCGGAATACTCAATAGTATTCACATTAACACACACGATTATGTCATTAAAAACAGGTTACTGGTTAAACCCGGTGATCAGATAGACCCATACATTCTTGCAGATAATGAAAGATTCATAAGGGGATTACCCTACATCCGGGATGCACGGTTCATTTTGCAGGAAACGGATCATCCCGATTCGCTCGATTTGATGATTATTACCCAGGATGTGTTGCCCATGGCATTTAACCCCGAAATTAGCAGTGTAAATTCCGGATCCCTCGCCTTCTGGAACAGCAATCTGCTTGGAACGGGCCATGAGCTGTATAATCAGGTGCATTACAATGGAGATATGGTACCCTTTTTAGGATATTCCGGACATTACAGTATTTTCAGCCTTGGCAGCAGCTTTGTAAAAGCATATTTCGAATACAAGAACAAATTTGAGACAACATCCTATAAATTAGACATATCCAGGGATTTTTTCACCTCCTCCCTTGTAACAGCCGGAGGCCTGACATTATATAGTGCTGATACGGAACATGATGTGGATTTGTACGATACTGTTCTTTCTGATTATCGTATCAGGTTCACTAACTATGATATGTGGCTGGGAAGGTCGTTTATGTTAAATTCAAACAATCATTCGCTACGCACAAGAAAGTACATGATCGTAGCTGCCCGCTTAAACAGGTTTAATTATTTCAACCGGCCCGGGATTGAAGAAAACTTATTATATGATTATCATAACAGGACTATCCTGCTGGGGAGCATAGGTATATCGGGACAGGCATTCTTTAAAAGCAATCTGATTTATAGTTTTGGTACAACTGAGGATATCCCTGTCGGAATGCTGGTACAGCTTAACGCGGGTTATGAATTTAAAGAATTCCATAACCGGCCGTATCTGGGTGGTTTATTTTTACATGGTAATTTTACACGTTCCGGCAGTTATGTTTCCAACAAAATTGAAATTGGCGGATTTATAAACTCTGGCCATATGGAACAGAACATTTTTGACTATACATTCAATTATTTCAGTCCGCTGATAACAATAAACAGATTTAAATTCAGGCTTTTTGCCAAATCTATATACAAAATCGGTCTGTATACATATAAAGAAGAAAGTGTTAACATCAATAACTTGAAGGGAGTTAACGGATTGATCATTGAAGACCTGAAAGGAAAACAAAAATTAGTGGGTAACATCGAAGCTGTTTGTTTCTCACCATATTACCTTTATGACTTCAGATTTGTTTTCTTTACCGCTTTTGATATCGGATATATCGGAACCGAAAACAAATTCATTTTGGAGAATCCCGCATACACCGGTATAAGTGTAGGTGTGAGAATTAAAAATGAACGTCTGGCATTTAATACTCTGCAGTTCAGGTTTTCGTTTTATCCAAACGCTCCCTCCTGTTCTGACAAAAGATATTTCAACCTTACCGGTGAACAAAGGCTAAGTCCTGAAAATTTTTATTACCGCACACCACGAATCATCAGATACGAGTGACACATAAAAGAAACAGACCTGAATAATTAAACCCTTATTCACACGAAGCTTATTTTATTTTCCTAATTTTACGATACCACAAATCACAGTGTTTCTGTTATTAAGGCTGCAACAATGTTCAAAACATTTATTGAATATATTCATAAAAATGAAATGATCAGTCAGAATGAGAAGACTTTACTGGCTGTAAGCGGAGGAATTGATTCTGTGGTAATGCTCCACCTGTTTATCCGCGGGGGATATCCATGTGGTGTTGCACATTGTAACTTCGGCCTGCGAGGTATTGATTCTGACAGGGATGAAGAATTTGTTCAGCAACTGGCCGGGAATAACGAATTGGATTTTTTCTCAGTTTGTTTTAATACCAAACAGTATGCTGCAAAAAAAAATATATCCATACAGGTTGCTGCACGTGACCTTCGTTATGAATGGCTTCGGACAACTGCAAACCAAAACGGTTATACAAAAATTGCCACAGGTCATAACCGTGACGACAGTGTTGAAACATTCTTTATTAACCTGGTAAGGGGAAGCGGTATTCAGGGATTAACTGGGATCCAGCCGGTAAATAATAATGTAATCCGTCCGCTACTCTATGCAAGCAGGGAAAAGATTACTCAATATTGCACGAAACATGGATTGCGCTATCGTGAGGACGCAAGCAACAAAGAAACAAAATATACAAGAAACCAGATCAGACATCTTATTATTCCCGAGTTACAAAAGATCAATCCCGCGATTGGTGATACAATTACAAATACTATCCGCCGGCTGGGAGCAGTAAATACTATTTACAAAAAGGAGATAAAAAGATTAAAAGATCAGCTTTTTCATTTTTCGGGACAAAAGATCATTATTCCCATAACCGACCTCAGAAAGTCAGGTATCGATGCCTTTATACTTTACGACCTCCTGCAGGATTATAATTTCAGTGCATCTGACATTAATGATATGATGTCGTCTTTGGAAGGACAATCAGGCAAACAATTTCATTCGGACCGTTTCAGGTTGATAAAGGATCGTAATGAACTTATTATTACACCATTAAAACACAATAATAACAATAATTATTATGTCATTAATAAGGGAACCGCAAGAATCACTGATCCCGTTTCCTTAAGCATTGAACATGCCTGTTGTGAGGAATTTCGTATACCTAATGATAAAAACATCGCGTGCCTTGACTATGAAAAAATAAATTATCCGCTTGAAATACGAAAATGGAAAAAAGGGGATTATTTCTTCCCGCTTGGAATGAAACACAGGAAAAAACTAAGTGATTATTTTTCTGATCATAAGTTTTCAATCCCTGATAAAGAAAATACATGGTTATTATGCACCGGGAACGATATCGCATGGATCATCGGGCATTGTGTGGATGATCGTTTTAAAATCACTAACACAACGAAAGAAGTTGCAATTATCAGATCCCCCATCAATCCCTCACCTTTCCCGGTCAATGTTCAGAAAAATACTTCATAAACTGGGAACGTTCAAAAATGGCAGGATCAGAAATACGCTTGTAATTCAACATTCCCCGGAAATCATCTGGTTCATTGAAGTCTTTGCTTTTCATCCAGGCAGTGAGCTCTTCGATCATTTTACTTAAATAATCTGTACCATTCCTATATAATGCAGAACAAACCTGAACAGCAGTTGCTCCTGCCAGTAACATTTTTATTACAGCCTTCCCGTCATGAATACCTGTTGATGCTGACAAATCTATCTTATCAACCAGGTGAGATATAATACCTACCCATCTCAGGGTTTGTTGTATATCGGACGGATGACTAAGTACTTCAGAAGATACCATTTTCAATTTATCTGTATTTATATCAGGTGAATAAAACCTGTTAAACAGCACGGCACCGGCAACACCCCTGTGATAAAGCTTTTCAACAAACCCGGGAAGGTTTGTAAATTGTTGCCCCAGCTTTATCGTCAAAGGCAGAGATGTCAAAGATTTCACTTCGGAGATTATTGAGTAGTATAGCTCTTCATAGTGCTGACCGAATTTTTCTTTATCAGTTGGTAAAAAATAAACATTTAATTCAAGTGCATCCGCACCTGCCTCTTCAATTTTCTTTGACTGGGAAACCCACTCACTTAAACTCGTGCAATTTATACTGGCAATTACAGGAATGTCAACTGATTTTTTTGAATTTTCAATAAGTTTAAGATACTCTTCAACAGAATTGGATTTTGTATAATTCAGAATATAATCTTCCGCTTCCGGGTAATCGCTCCAATCAATCATGCTGCCTGCTTCAATATTAATCTGTTCTTCAAACAATGATTTAAGCACAACAGCGCCAGCTCCGGCTTTTGCTAATTTTTTAATTTTATCGACGCTATCGGTCAATCCGGAACTGCTAACAATAACCGGATTTTTCAATTGTAACCCTAAATAAGTAGTAGATAGATCAATCATTAGTATATAGATTTTATTGAATAGACTCACGTTTTCCAAAAATAAGGCTGCCAACCCTGATCATTGTAGCTCCTTCCTCAATAGCAATAAGATAATCATCAGACATACCCATTGATATTTCCTTAAAATATTCAACTCCCGAAAAATATTGTTTTTTCAATTTATCAAAGCAGGATCTCAAATAATGAAACTCGGATCGTATAATCGCCTCATCATTAGTGAAAGTAGCCATTCCCATCAGGCCGGTAACCCTTATATGTTTAAGTGACCTGTATTCATCCGTCTCGAGTATTTCAACAAGATCATCATAACTTAATCCATTTTTGGTCTCTTCTCTGGCTATTTTGAGTTGTATCATGCAATCAATGATCCGGTTATTCATTGCCGCCTCCTTATTTATTGTTCTTAAAAGCTTGTAACTATCAACCGATTGAATTAATGACACAAAAGGAACAAGGACTTTCACCTTGTTTGTTTGTAAATGGCCTATCATATGCCATTCAATGTCACGTGGCAAACTTGTATGTTTTTGTATAAGTTCCTGGGCTTTATTTTCCCCAAAACTTTTTTGCCCTGATCGATATGCTTCTAAAATGATCCCGGGGGGGTGAGTTTTGGAAACAGCAATAATCTTTACATTTTCAGGGATACCGGCTTTTAGTTCCTGAATTCTCCTTCCTGTGCTCATAGTCCGATTATTCAATCAAATTCATTTCACTCCAAAAATAATAATAAAAAGTTTTGACCCGGGGGATTTATTCTGTTTTTATGATACATTCCATATTGAGGGCCTGATAACTAACAATTAAAAATAGTGTTTAACAGATTTGCTAATATACTGCAAAAGAGATAATAGAAACGAGGAAAGTCCTTTACAATCTCAGTTTAACTTAATAAAAAACCGGCTAAGGCCGGTTTTTTAAACGTTTCTCAGATACTTAATTAACTGCCCTGATCATTTTTGAGTTTCCTTGGCAACTTCTAAAATATCCATGACAACATCGTCCCTCACATCCATCTCCAGTGTATTAAGATATT
>Ga0307422_1001376_pt1 | contig 12743 bp, 6 predicted proteins | sample SalMarWE160290MG_FD_202153 | JGI IMG/M metagenome (GOLD analysis project Ga0307422, IMG submission 202153) | Salt marsh sediment microbial communities from the Plum Island Ecosystem LTER, Massachusetts, United States - WE1602-90 | ecosystem: Environmental > Aquatic > Marine > Intertidal zone >...
AACAGATTGATATATATTTGTCTCAATGTCTCCAAACTTAATCTCAGTCCAATCTTTTGGTGCTCCTGATACTGATAAGTACGTTTTTTTCCATGGATTATTTTCATCCTCAGAATATGGGGAAATTCCACCAAGAGCACATTTAAAATATCCATATCCGTTCCGATGACTTAATGGAAGTTCAATGGTTTTTTCTTTTGAGCAACTAATAAAAATTGTGATACAAATTGCTGTTAGGGTCAATGTTTGAAATTTCATTTTATTTGCTTTCATTTTAGTAGGTTTCATAATCCTATGGATTAAATTTAAACCCACCTTCTTTGATGGTGGATTCTTTATTGAAAAAGTGTTGAAAATACAAATTTTCCGGGTTAAACAATAAAGGGTAGCATGAAAAATTTCCATAGGGTAATCCCTGTGGAATTTGAGGTTTCATTCCATAGGCTTTACCCCGTGGAATATTCGAAAGCTTTTCCTTTTTTCAAGGTTTATCCTGGCAACGATATTCGTGATTTAATACTCTTTCAGTTTCTGCAGGTATTCGCTCGGATTCATGCCAAATTCATCTTTAAAACACTGCCTGAAATAGCTACTGCTATTAATCCCGACCCGGTACATAATCTCCGAAATGTTGTACTGGCCGGTAATTATAAGTTGTTCAGCATAATTAATGCGAACTTTTCGAATGAACTCATTCGCAGTCAAATTCGTAAGTGCTTTTATTTTCCGGTACAAAGTGGAGTGGCTCATGTTTAATTGTGACGCAACATAAGAGATGTTCATCTCTTCATCCTCAAGGTTTTTTTCAATTACCGAAGTAAGCTGACGTAAAAATTTTTTATCCAGCTCACCCAATGATTCATTCAACAACTGTTGTTTTTTCTTGAATTTTGATGCATCTGAAAATGAATATTTTTTCCTGGCATCAAAAATGTTTTTTAGCCGGCTTTTCAATAGATTGCTGCTAAACGGCTTGGTCAGGTAAGAATCGGCACCCACATCGTACCCTACTTTTTGGTCGTGCAATGATCCTTTGGCAGTGAGAAGAACCAGGGGGATATGGCTGGTTCTCACATCCTCTTTGAGAAGTTTGCACATTTCTATCCCGTCCATAATGGGCATCATAATATCGCTGATTATGATATCCGGTATTTGTTCTGCTGCCGTTTCAAAACCAATCTTCCCGTTTTCTGCAGAAATTACCGTGTAGGTGTCACTTAAAAAATCGTGGATGTATTCAATAATTTCCGGATCATCGTCAACAACCAGAATTACTTTTTTTGAATTTTCTTCTGTTTCTTCCAAATGAGATTCTTCAGGGTAATAATGAACGGCGTCGGGATAACTGTTGTTGGTTAAAAATTTAACCTTACATACCGTTCCTTCATTCAGCCGGCTGCTGACTTTGATTTCGGCCTGGTGCAGTTCCACCATGTTTTTGACAAGGGCCAGGCCAATGCCTGTTCCTTTTACCGGATGTGCGGCGTTCTTTGCCTGGTAGAACCTTTCGAAAATATGCGGTACGTCCTGCTCTGAAATTCCGTAGCCTGAATCGGAAACAATGATTTCTGTATAATTTATATTGCCGTCCAGGTATTGCTTTAATTCCAGTTTGATTGATCCTTCTTTCGTATATTTAAAAGCATTCGTTAAAAGATTGTCTGTAATAATGGTAATCACATCCGGATCGAAATACATTTCGACCTTGTGGTTTGGGACTATAATATGGTAATCAATTGACTTATTCGGAGTTAAATCTTTGTATTTTTCCCCGATTTCGTAAATATACTTAGCCAGATCGTCTTTTATCACACTTAATTTGCGGCTTTTATTTTCTGATTTTCTGAATTCAAGAATCTGGGTTACAGATTGAAGCAAACGATTGGAAATGCGTTGTATCAGATGCAATTTCTTCAATTGCCCCGGATTCAGGGAATCGTCGAAAATAAGATCTTCCAGCGGCCCTAAAATCAAGGTCATTGCGCTTCTCAACTCGTGGGTAATGTTCGTGAAGAATTTAAGCCTCTCTTCGTTTAATTCATGTTCCTGCTGATGTCTCTTTTTTTCCAGAAGAAGTTCGTTCTCAATCTTTAATTTATTTTTATAAAATCTGATAATGAATACAACAGCCGTTACGGCGATAGCTAAATAAATCAATTTCATCCACCAGTTTAACCACAAGGGTGGCTCAATTCTGATGGGCAAAGAATTCAGTTGTTCCGACCATTCATTGTTTTGAATTCTTGTTTTTAAATTGAAAACATAATTTCCGGGCTTAAGATTACGAAAAGTAACTTCATTTCCGGTATTAACAAGGAACCAGCCATCATCGAGTCCTTCCATCTGGTATATAAATTCCACTTTGTTCGATAAGGAATAATCCAGTACATTGAACCGGATCTCAAAAGAATTCTGATTGTGCTTTAATTCGATCTCATCGTCGAACGGAATATCGGTAAATTCGTTGAGATAAATTCTGGTGTTGTTTACCGAAAAACCGGTAAATGCAGCCTTTGGCGTTGGAATTTCTGTTTGTTTCAGGATCTGATCGAACCAGGTAATTCCGTTTTGCGACCCAAAAAATATTTTGCCGTCACTGGTTTTTGCTACTGCTCCATTGAGAAAGTCGCCGTAGACAATACCATCACTGACATCATAGTTGCTTACATACATGGTATTCAGGTCGATGTGGCTTATCCCGTTGGTTGTGCTGATCCAGGTTTCGTTCTCCGACTTTCCTTCCACGATTGCGCGGATATTGGTTTCATTTAATCCTGAAATTCTGCCAATCCGCATCACCGAATCGGTCATCGGGTTCTTGATCAGGAAAAGGTCGTTCTGACTGCCGATCCAGATCCTGTTCTTTGAATCTTTGTATATATGATTTACTGCATAGAAATCATACGTATGTCCATAATTCCTGATCAAGCTGAAGTTCTCATCAAAAACACAAAGTCCGCCTATTAAAGTACCTACCCATAGATTGCCATTTCCATCTTCTGCAATGGATCGTATCACATTATCTGACAAACCTGAATTTTCAGCTGTATAGACCCTGCATTCTCCCGAATTAACATTGTACATGTGCAATCCTATGTCGGTAGCTATCCACAAATTGTTTCTTGAATCTTCGAAGAAATAGTAAACAGGAATATTATCAAGGTTTTCGAAACAACCGAATTCATTGTATTTGTTTGTATTGCTGTTGTAATTATAGATCTCTCCTTTATCTGTTCCAATCCAAATGGTGTTATTTTGCGCTTTGAACACGGTTAAAAAATTTTGAGTCCTGGGGGAGTTGTTTATTCTATCAATTTGTTTGATTTTTTCCCCCTTGTCGTAAATTGCAATACCCCCCTGGCCATTTGCGGCCCACACATGATTATCCGGATCCACACAAAGACTAAGTACGGATTTGTAATGGAGACTGTTCGTATTTCCGATGTACGGCAGATAATTGATTTTGTTAAAGATGTTCGGCCTGCTTGAAATAAAGTTGACACCTCCTCCTAACCCCCCAATCCAGATATTGTCAAAAGAATCCTGAAAAACAGTCTGTACCGACAAACTTGACAATCCGTCCGGAGTTTCAGATGCCAGGATGCGTTCGAATTTTATTTCTGAAGGATTAAACCCAGATGACAATTCATGTAAATCTACAATATTTAATCCACCCCCTTCGGTGCCTATGTAGAGTTTGTTGTCTCTGGTTTCAATGGTTCTCTGAATAAAGTTATTGCTTAAAGAATACGTATTTTCCGGATCATTCCTGAAGTTCACCATTTGCCTGCTTTCCGGATAAAACAGGGTAAGTCCGTTTCGTGTTCCGATCCAGATACGGTCTTTGGAATCTTTGAAGATACTTGTTACCGTGTTGTCCGGAAGCGAAAAAGGGTCGTCAGGATTGTGTTTAAAGTGAACTGCCGTTTTTTTCTGTGAATTTATAATGCTAAATCCGTTGTTAACATGCCCAACGTATATTCTTTCGTCTGAATCATACATTATACACCAGTTATAGTTTGAGCCTAAACCAGGTATATTTGATTGATTATAATTGGTAAAACGATGTGTTTCTCTGTCTAAAAAGTCAACACCGCCATCATACGTGGCAAACCACAAATTTCCTTGTTCATCGCTATCAATATGCGTAATTCCATTCGCACTCAGGTCGTTTACTTCGGGATTTTCATAGTCATGCTCATAATGCGTAAACTGGTGTGCCTTATAATTGTATGCATCAACACCGTTCTTTTCGGAAGCGATCCAAACCACATCATCCATCTTATCGGCATAAACGTAATTGAGGACATTGCTGCAAATTGAATTTGGATCTGAATGAGACGTTTTAAAAACAGTAAATGTATTTGAATCGAATCTGTTTAGTCCGTCTTTGGTGCACACCCAGATAAAGCCATCTCTGTCCTGGGTAATGCTTACAACATTGTTGTTTGACAACCCTTTCTGAACCTCGATTTTTTCAATCGTTGCTGCATGCGTATTTGTCAAAATTCCAATAAAAAAGAACAATGCCCATATCAATTTTTTTACGTTATTCATCCCGATGGTACTATAATTAGGCTTGACCAGAGGTAAATTTAATGAAAAAATTGCAAACAGTCAGATCTGCCTGTCCGGGGGTTACCAATGACCGGTTTTTGTTTGCTCAATGACGAACTTATGATGCTTTATCATCTTAAAGATAAGTAGATTTACCAGCGTAAGATAGTAGGAGCATTGTATCTTTCAAAAAGCAACGTAATGCACGTTAAATGCAGATACTATCTTTATCACAAGCGCCTGTCTTCAGCAAACGGGCTGACTTGTTTTTTTAGTAAACATTGTTATTATCAACATGTGGACCCAAAAAAAATTATATCTGATCGCTTTTTTATTTATAATGGGCAGTTTTAATCAATGCAATGTCCGACATGATACGATTAGCCGGAAACAACTTTTTGATTTAAACTGGAAGTTTAACCTCGGAACCCGTACTTTTGCACCGGAGATTGATCTGAATGACGATGACTGGCGAAGCCTTGATTTGCCTCATGACTGGAGCAAGGATAAAGAACTAACGGTTGCTGCATCGAAGAATTTAACGGGTGATAATTCGACTGTAACCGGATGGTACCGGAAACATTTTGAAATTCCTAAAAAATGGGTTGATAAAAATATTCTGATAGACTTTGAAGGAATCTGCGATCGAAGTGAATTATTTGTGAACGGAAAGTCCTTAGTCAATTCCAAGAATGGAAATAATTCATTTCAGGTACTTTTAAATCCTTACCTGAATTATAACGGCAAGAATGTGATTGCGATCCGGGTGGCCATACCGAAACAACCGGATGGTAAATGGAAAGCGGATTCAGGAATATACAAGCATGTTTGGATTATTATTAAAGATTCTCCGGGATTAAAAAACTAAACGTGTCATACACATCATGCGCGGAATTCCCAAAGTGGCTGTTGAAAAGAGACTGCCGGTTCCCGGAACCGATGGAATTACCGCCGCCGAGATCTATTCAACTGAATTACAATGCCGGTGGCTAAAAGATAATTACACAATTGTTGCCGGTACAACCGGTGCGCAGGTATATTACAATGCCATGGGGTTTGTCCCGAATAATCGGAAAGACCGGTAAAATAAACAATGATAATCCTATGAAAAAAATCGTGCGATCCGTTCCTTTCTGTAAAAGAATTTTGCGTTCCGTTATTGCCCCGTTGGCCGGCTCGTTACTGATCAGTTTACAGTGCGGTAATTCACTCTCGGCGCAGGTTGGATTCGGGCAGGCCGTACCAATCACCAGGGACTGGAAGTTTATCCTGAAGGATATTGAAAATGGTAGCCGGATCAGTCTCGATGACCACTCCTGGAAATCCATAAGCCTGCCACATGACTGGAGCATCAGGCAACAACTGAGTCCGGATCTGGCCAGTGCAACCGGTTATTTACCCGGAGGTGTCGGCTGGTACCGGAAGCAACTTTTTGTTCCTGCTGAGCGTGCCGGAGAAAAGGTGTATCTCTATTTCGAAGGAGTGTACAACCGAAGCGAAGTGTTTGTCAATGGGAAGTTGCTTGGAAAGCGGCCCAACGGATACATCTCTTTTATGTTTGATGCGACGCCTTACATTCAATATGGAGAAGAGAACCTGGTGGCTGTTCGGGTGGATCACAGTCAATCGGCCGATTCGCGTTGGTACACAGGGTCGGGTATTTACCGTGACGTTTGGGTGGTTTATGCCGGTCCTGTGCACATTGCCCAATGGGGTGTTTATGCCTGGCCTGAAAAGCATGAAACAACATACCGGTTGAATGTGGAGGTAACGATTGAAAACGGCCTGACCGAATCTTCGACTTTGACCGTTACAAATGAATTGTTTGGGCCGGACCATGCATTTGTGGCGGAATCATCCCAAATATTGACCGTACAGGGAAATCAGTCCGGGAAGATTCACACCGGATTGGAAGTTGCCAATCCAGCGCTTTGGTCGCTTGAAAATCCGACCTTGTACAGCCTGAGAACATCGGTTTTTAAAAATGGAGAACGAATAGACGAAACAACCACAGTGACCGGGTTCCGCCATTTTACATTCGATTCCGATAAAGGCTTTGCACTCAATGGCGGGTGGATGAAGGTGAAGGGGGTCTGCCTGCATCACGATGGGGGTGTACTTGGATCGGCCGTTCCACGGGAGGTCTGGGAAAGACGATTGCTTACCTTAAAAGAAATTGGGGTAAATGCCATCCGAACAAGCCACAATCCGCAGGCACCCGATTTGTATGAACTGTGCGATGAACTGGGCTTGTTGGTCATGGATGAAGCATTTGATGAATGGGAATTTCCAAAACGCAAGTGGCTCGACGGATGGAATGTGGGCACACCTGGCTTCCAGGGATCTTACGATTTTTTTGAGGAATGGGGCGAAAAAGATCTGGCCGATATGATCAGACGCGATCGCAATCATCTATCCATTTTTGCCTGGAGCATTGGAAACGAAGTCGATTATCCGAACGATCCCTATTCACACCCTGTATTAGATGGCGGCGGAGAGACCGGTTTCACCCAACCTGTTTTTGGTGGGTATAAAAAAGATGCACCCGATGCCATGCGTTTGGGAGCTATTGCCAAACGGCTGGTTAAGCGAATCAAGCAATGCGATCAATCGCGGCCTGCAACGGCCGGTTTGGCGGGCGTAGTCATGTCGAACCAAACGGATTATCCTTTTGTGCTGGATATTACCGGCTATAATTACACCGAAAGCTTATACGATCAGGATCATGCCAACTATCCGGATCGCGTGATCTTCGGCAGCGAAAACAGACATGATCCGGAAGCCTGGAAGGCAGTAACTTCCCGTGATTTTATTTTCGGTCAGTTTCTCTGGACCGGTATTGATTATTTAGGCGAGTCGGGTCGATGGCCCTCGCGCGGTTTTTATTCAGGCCTGCTCGATTTTGGTGGTTTTATCAAGCCAAGAGGTTTTTTCCGCCAGTCACTCTGGTCTGACAAACCAATGGCTTATCTTGGAACCTATCCGGTAACGAAAAGAAGAAGGAGCCCGGAGCCTTCGATAGATGCCTGGCCCATCTGGAATTATGAGGAAGGGCAGTTGATCCGGGTTGTGTGTTACACCAATGCGGCCCAGGCAAAACTGCTGCTCAACGGTAAGGTTGCAGGAGAGGCCAGGCCTTATGATGAGCGTACCGGGATTATTTACTGGGACATCCCTTATCAGGAGGGCAGGCTTGAAGTTATTGGGATGGATCCCAATGGAAATCAGGTTAGCCGGTATGCTGTACCATCTTCCGGAAGCCCTTATGCGATCAACATTCTTTCAGCATCAGCTACTTTAGAAAAAGGAGGTGTTGCCCAGGTTGTGCTGCAGGTGGTGGATGAAAAGGGTATCCCGGTGATGCGCTCGGAGGATGAGGTTACCTGCCGGATTCGCGGCGATGCCCGTTTGCTCGGTTTGGAGGCCAGCAATAACTCGGATATGTCTGACTATACCGATAACAAACATCGGGTTTATCACGGAAGAATGATTGCCTACATAAAAGCGGGAGACTCCCCAGGAGTCCTTGATGTGAATTTTTCTGCCAATGGGTTAAACCCGGCTGTAACTAAAATTATCGTTCCTTGAAAGCACCAAAGAATAAAAAAAATAAAACAAGCCCCGATGGGGACACCCCTCTCCCGCTGCGCGGGATCTCCTCTCAAAAGGGGAGAACAGAAGAAAAGGAACGGGCGGGTTATTCCGAATAATCGGAATCAGCTGGGGTGAACATCCCTGCATCTTTTCCCGATGAATTCGGCGATGTGGACCGGGTTTGGGCTCCACAAACCATGTATGATGAAGAGGCCGGAAGATATATGATTTACTTTTCGATGAAAAAACGCGGCAATCATCCCGACATTATGCTTATGCAAATGGGGATTTCTCAGGCCTTGAATCGGTTCCGAGACAGTTGTTGTATAACCCGGACAATAATGCTTGCATTGATGGGGATATCATCAGGAAAGACAACAGGTATTATTTGTTTCATAAATCGGAAAGTGGTGCGTTGTCTTTTATAAAACAGACACTTTTAATCAGATGAAGATTGGACACCTATCCATATTGATACTGGTTTTATGGGGAACAATCCCTTTCAAAAGCAAGGCACAGGATTGTTTATCTGCTGAGGTTACAAGTGCCAGTAACCAGCTGGTGGCACATCCGGTACCCGATCGGAGGATCCTTTATAATATCTCGGCAGAGGGAGAATCCAGACCCCTAACCTGGGGGTTGGATCTGGCCTGGCTTTGGGATGTCAATATAAGGCGTGGTATTGCATTTATGGGAGCTGAAAGAGTGGATGTTGTGCGATCATCATTCATGCCAACAGAACCCCTGAACAATGGCGAATTACACGGTGAAGCCCTGAATAATACAAATTTACGCATTGAGATTATCGGGAGATGGCTTCCTGAGAGTACCCGGGTTGTCCTCAACTGTGATCATCCGGACGTACATTCTTTTTTTGTTGGAGATGCTAAAAATTGGGCTGCATTAATTGATGTTACAGCAAGAATGCATCAGGAAGCTGGACGTATGGTTGTTTCCGTATCGCCATTTAACGAACCCGATTATGGCTGGGGGCAGGGTACCATCGACGACTTTTATGCTATTGCAGGAGAACTTCGGAAAAACACCCGTTTCGACGGTATTCGTATTTCTGGTGGAAATACACTTAATTGCGACCAGGCTTTGCCGTGGTACAATTTTCTTAAAAACAGGCTGGATGAAGGGAATACACATCAGCTTGCCGGAAGTTTCGACAGGTATGCTACTTTTTACGAAACGGTGAGAGCCAATGGTCATCACGCCACGAATGATGAGTTGCATAATGTTATGGAGGCCATGGTGGGTGTTGAATATGGCTTGCAAACGGGTATCTGGTGGGGTACTGCAGAGCTTGCACGGGGTGAATTTGTTAAAGCCAGTGATGGGGAAAGGCTTGGCTATGCAGAGCATCGGGATCACTGGACAGCTGCCTCGGTATACAGGAGCCCGGAAGGGAAAGTACAAGCCTTCTGTGGTTCATCGGAAAGGCAGGCAGCCACAACGACCTATTTATACATATCAAAGGAAAGAGATGTTTTTTACGATGGGCACGGCCCTCAACGTGAATACTTTTTAGAAATGCCGGGTGGCACAGGTTACCAACAGGGACAAACAAACGCTGAAAGAGTAATCAATATAACGTGGGGTGATGATATCCAGCCTGTTATTGACGGGAGCTATATTCTGGTTAACCGCAACAGTGGAAAAGTGATGGAAGTTTCCGGAGGATCTACAAATGCAGGGGCAAATATCCGGCAAGCCAATCATACGGGGGCTGCCAGTCAGCAATGGGAAGTTAAACCGGTTGATCCGCGAATTGGAGGTGATTTTAGTTATTATTCAATGAAGGCAGAAAATAGTGGGAAAGCGGCTGATGTTTACAACTGGTCTTTGGATAATGGCGGTAACATTGCAATATGGGATGATACAAAAGGCAGCAACCAGCAATGGTTTCTCGAATACGCAGAAGATGGCTGGTTTTATATCCGAAGCAGATACAGTGCGCTTTGCCTGGATGTACAAAATGCAAGTACTGCCAGTGGAGCCACTATTGTTCAAGGGGGAAAAAATGGCGGTGAAAATCAGCAATGGCGTTTTATTCCCGTTGATGCTCCGGTTGAGTTTGATGCACCGGTTCCTCCGGCTGAATTGGTGGCTACGGCAAATGCTGTGTCGGTTCGGCTAGACTGGTCTGCCAGCCCCGGGGATGATGTTGCGGGATATACTGTCTTTCGTTCAGAATCTGAAGAAGGTCCCTATTACACGATTGCACGGGACGTGAGATCTACTGCATTTATTGATAATACCTGTACAAGGGGTGGACCGTATTTTTACAAAATAAAAGCGGTTGACAACTCCCTGAACAGATCGGAATATTCAATCGGGGCAACGGCAACAACCTCCGGAGACAGTGCTCTTGTAGCCCGTTTCTCATTCGAAGGAAATATTCAGGACAGCTCAGTCAACTTAAACCACAGTGCATCGTACGGAAAGATAGCTTTCGATGAAGGTATGGTCGGAAATGAATGCCTGGCGCTGAATGGGGAGAACAGTTTCTTACAGCTTCCTTATCATTTGACAAATCAACAGGAAATGACCGTTACAGCATGGGTTTACTGGAATGGAGGCGCTCCCTGGCAACGCATATTTGATTTTGGCAACAGCGAAACGGAATCCATGAATTTAACCCCCAAAATGCGTTTTGCAATTAAAAACGGGGGAAACGAACAACGCCTGAATGCTTCGGCATTGCCGGTGGGAGAGTGGTCCCATGTAGCAGTAACACTTGGGGCATCCGGTGCACGCATGTTTGTAAATGGAAATATAGTTGATGAATCTGAGAAAATTACAATAAGGCCAATTGATTTTAATCCCCTGTTAAATTATGTCGGCCGTGGTCAAACCGCTGTTCCGTTTTTTGATGGATTGATCGATGATTTCAGAATTTACAATTATGAAGTATCGGGCGAGGAAATCTTTGCCTTGTATGAGGATGTTCAAACTGATGCAGCTTTTGTAAAGGGAACCCGGGAAACAAAATTCAGTGTCTGGCCGGTTCCTGCACATAATGCATTAAAATTTAATTACGATTCTGATAATCAACTAAGTGATGCAAAGATAGGGCTATACAATGTTTACGGAAGACTACTGTTGCACCAAAATATTAAAAATGGGCAGGAAGGAGAAATTAATGTCTCGGATATTCCGGCAGGAATTTATATGCTCAAACTTACAAACGGACAGGAGTTTGTAAGTAAAAAAGTTATTGTCAATCATTAATAAAAAGGGGGAAATGAGTATTACCGGAGGTGGATTTAAAATCATTCAGAATATTTTTATCACGATTTTAAGTGTACTTACTTTATCATCGTATGCTATTGAAAAGGAGACCATTGAGTGTTGGCGTGAATGGCCGTGTTGCCATCGAGGGTAGCGGGACTGTTGTAATGCCCTTTGGCTAAGGGTTTAAGCCTTTGACGGTTGCGGTTCGAAACGTGAACACAAGCGGATTTGAAATAAGCCTGAAAAGCGAAGAAGCTATCACAACGAACTTAACCGGCTTTTCCCCGGAGATATTAATTAAGGAAGAATAGGTTTTCCCAACTTAATTAAATACCACATCTCTTTATGATTCGGATAAAACAAAATTTATTTCAATACGTAAGCGATTAAAATAGTAGTTTATCTATTCACATGTATTTCAATCAATCGGGTTGATAGAAACCATAAGAAAATTGATGTTATCGATCTTTGATAACACCTGACGAATTTGTGCCCATTGAAAAGCGAAAATGTGAACATTCAAGAACCATTAATAGCAGTAATTTTAAAAAAAATATTGAGAAAACTTTATTCATTTAAAACTAAACCATTATGAAAAAAAATTTACTTTTTAGATTTTGGATAATGTTAATGTTTGTCAGCTTGCTAGGCTCTTCCGGGGCCTTTGGCCAGGCAACATTAAAACATTCCTACACCTTTGAAGAAGGGACCTACGAGGGAACGACGATTTATGATCAGGCAGGGTCATTGGACGGAACCATGACGGGAAGTGCCATTTCCATTGCAGACGGCAAATGTGTTGTTTCCGGTGCAACCACCAATACAGACGGATATGTTGTTTTCGATGGGGTTACCCTGGACCTTGCATCCTACAGTGCTGTTACGCTGGAAGCATTTATTGAAACAGGTGATGTGCTGAACACCTCTTACACCATGCTTGCTTACTTTGGGAGTACAACTTCGGGGTCAAACTGTTTTTGGATTCAGCCTACACGGGCTGCAACAGAAACCCGGATTGAAGCCAATAACGGTTCCACTACCATTACCGCCCTGTTGAACGGATATGAAGTGGATGACGGAGAAATGCACCACCTGGTAGCCATTCTTTCACCCGAAGCACTTACCTACTACCTGGATGGCATTGTAATTGCTGAAACTTCCACAAATGGAGCAGATTATATCAGCACGCTCGGCACGGATATTGCCCAGCTTTTCAAAGGTCCGGATGGATGGCCTGACCCAAATTATAACTGCTGGCTGGAAGAGTTTAATATTTATGACGGGGTGCTGGACCAACACACCATTGCACAAACTGCCGGTGAATATTTAGGGCTTGACCTTACCAATGCATC
>Ga0307422_1001377_pt1 | contig 12727 bp, 6 predicted proteins | sample SalMarWE160290MG_FD_202153 | JGI IMG/M metagenome (GOLD analysis project Ga0307422, IMG submission 202153) | Salt marsh sediment microbial communities from the Plum Island Ecosystem LTER, Massachusetts, United States - WE1602-90 | ecosystem: Environmental > Aquatic > Marine > Intertidal zone >...
AATGAAGTGGGTAAATCAACCATTTTAAAATTTCTGAGATACACTTTATTTGGTTATCCAAGATTCAAGGATCAGAGAATGTCTCCTGTTAATGGTGGAAATCACGGTGGTAGAATAAAATCAATTATATCCTCAGATAAAAAAGTAGTCTTTGAACGAACAGGAAGTGACCAAATTAATCTTTATTATGATGGGAAGAATTCTCAAAATGAAAGTCTTTGGCTTCAATTACTGGGGAATGCAACTAAAGAGATATTTGAAAATATTTATGCATTTTCACTTGATGAGTTAGTCAGTATGGAGTCTTTTTCAACCTCACGTGTTGAAGATAAAATCTTTAGTGTTAGTTTGGGACTGGGCAATATCTCGATAGGCGACGTTGAAACAGGTATTCTGAATAATATTAATGAGATATATACCCCAAGCGGAAGGAAACAACTAATTCCTGTTTTATTAAAGGAAGTACAAATTAAAAAGACTCAACTCCATAAAATCCAGGATAATTTACCGATTTACCATGACCTTACCGGCCAGATTAGCCAACTTGAAAGTGAAATTATAGAGATAGAAATCCTATTAAAAGAGAGTGGACTTGAAAAAGAGAAATTGGATAATTACCTGAAGTGTTACGAAAGTTTTATCTCTATTATAAATTCTGATAAGGAGTTGGAAGTTTTACCTGAATTACAGGATTATAATATAAGTGGTCTTGAACAATTGAATAAACTGGAAGAAGAAGAAAAAAGATTGAATGAAAAAAATCAGGAATTGCAAAATGGGAATGGAGATGAAAAGGGTATTGATGAATTGAAAGGAGAAATAGACTCTATTTCATTTAACCAGGAATTGTTAAAGAATTCAGAAAAGATTGAATACCTAAGAACAAATCTTGAACTTTACAAGCGGACTGTTATTGAGAAGTCAGACGGTGATGGGAAAATTGAAAATTTTAATAAAACCATTAAACAAGAATTAAACAGTATTAGCTCAAAATGGACGGAACAAAATATTATTGAATTTACGCATGATATTACTCATAAGAATAAAATTAATGATTTCAAAGAAAGGTTTGAAGAAATAGAAAACGATAGAAGGGATTTGGAGACCAGGAAAAATATTCTGCAATCAAAGGAAGGTGTAATTAATACAAATACTCTTTTTATTCTACTTTCATTAGTATCAGTTTTAGGGGCGATACCGGCATTTTATTATTCAATATCTGTTTTAGGTATAATATGTTTAATAATAGCCTTCTTACTATTTTTTGGCAGAAAGTACATTATTAAAGAAAGTCTTCTTGGTAAAGTTCTGGAACAATTGTCAGATAATAATAGCAGAAAGCAAGAATTAACAAATGAATATGAAAAATATCTGGAGAACAATCTAAAGCTGGAAAAAACTTTATCCGTAGAATCTGTTCTGGAGGTGTTAAACATGATTAAACCAATTAAACAATATATTAATGATTTGGATGAACTGAAAAGAAAACAGGATAAGGAAAGAATCCCTTTCATTAATAAATTTGAAGGTGAGGTAAAATCAATAACAGATTTTTCAGGAAGTCAAAGTGCTGATGATAATATTGAAATTCTGGTGAATGAAATTATTCAGGAATTCGATTTTGCAAAAAAACAATTACAGAATAAGGAAACATTGCATAGTATTTTATCTGGCAAACAAAAGGAATTGACAAAGACACAAGAGAAACTTAAAAATAATGAGCAATTAATAACACAATTATTAAAATCAATAAATGCAACAGACAGGGAAGATTTCAGGAAAAAATATGAAGTCAACAATCAGGTAAAAAGCTTGATCGAGGAAAGAAAAAATGCAGTAATGACTATTGAAACGATTGTAGGTCTGGGTAAAGCTGATGAAGTAATTGATTTTCTTAAATCTCATGAGCAGCAGGATATAAAAGATAAAGTGAATGAGTTAAAAGAGGTAATTACTGAGAAAAGCAAAGAACATAAACTTAAAAATGGGGAATTAGGTGAAAAGAGAAATGAAATCAAAAGGATAGAAGGTGAATCTGAGCTTGCTGAAATAATGACTGAATTGGAATCGGAAAAACAAAAATTACGTGAAGCTTATAAAGAGTGGATAACAAATAAAATTGCTCTGAAATTATTAACCGATATAAAAGAGGAATATGAAAAAGAGAAGCAACCAGTAGTAATAAAAAACTCAAGCTCCTATTTTAGCAAAATAACAGAAGAAAGATACAAAAGAATCAGTGTCTCTTTGGGTGAAAAAGATATTACCATTTTTGACCCAAGGGAAGCAACGAAAAGAATAGACCAACTTAGCAGGGGTACCAAAGAGCAACTTCTCATTAGCCTTCGGTTAGGATTCATTGAAGAATATGAAACAAAAGCTGAACCGTTGCCAGTAATTGTTGATGAAATCCTTGTGAATTTTGATAAGGACAGGGCAAAAAAAGCTGCTGAAATTTTTCAGGATTTTGCAAAGGACAGACAGATTTTAATCTTTACCTGTCATCCCTCAACAGTTGAGTATTTTGAAAAATCAAGTATAAATAAGATAGAGTTGAATAAATAATTATTAGATTTTGTGTAACATTAACTAAAGTTTTCTAGTTTCTAAGTTATTGTATGTCAAATTATTAGTATTTTGTTTTTTATCTCAATATTCTATCTTAATATCTATTATACAGCACATTGTAGTGGTGTTGGCATTTCATGCAGCATGTTTTTTTTCAAATATCGGTGAAAATAGTCTCATCACCTCCTCCGCCTTCTTGTTATCCCTGATAATCTCTTCGAACAGTTCCATACAATCAACCTTTAGTATTTCACCAATCCCGTTTACAATTTCCCAGAATATCTCCAATAAATACCGGGTGATATTCTCTTCTTCAGCTTGGGAGCTCAATAGATCAAAAATACTTCCAAGACTGTGTCCGTAGTGCATCTGTTTGTATAGTAGAAGCATCATATACTGCATCATTGCCAGGGTAGTGGTACCGATCTGGGAGTCGAAGTTGTTACACTGGCATTTGCCAAGCTGCAGGTGTTGTTTTCCGTCCTTGAAGAACACCTCGCAGCTCCATCTGATGTGATAAATCTCCATCAGCTTATTGAACCCCAGCTCCAGATCATTGGTTATAAAAGCCCTCCACTTACTCCCTGATCCTAGTTTAACAAAGAACAGATTTACCCTGCGGTTATCATACCAGGCAGGAACCTTAATGTATCTGGCATTAAACCTCCGGTTTCGCGTTTTTTTGTCCCGGTATCTTTTTCTCAGTGTGATTGCATCCATGTCCTTGCCACTCAGGCAATCCCTATATAGATTATTTCCCATCTTAACCATCGCAATAAGCTTGATGCCTTTCGTGCGGAACGATTCAATGCGGGCAAGGATCTCTTTGGAGAAAAACCAACTGTCAAACAGAACATAATCAAACTCAAAGCCTCTCCTTACCGCCCTGGCCAACATATTGATCACACTTTGAGTTTTGCTCATGTCGGCTTCCGATCTCCGCTGGTACCCGGGGCTGTTCTTATCCCTTTTTTTCCTATACTGCTTCCTCCGTTGAGAAGAGGTTAGCCCGTACAGTGGTGCTTTCTTTTCCTTTTCCCTGACTACCTCTTCCTTTTCTTTCAGAATAGCCTGGGCCAACTTCATTCTCTTACGAAGCTTTGACTGCTTCTTTTTGGAACGGGATACCCGTTTCCCCTGCTTATCATATTCCAACGCGGGGGTCTTCTTTGAACCAGCATTCATTTCATCTCTCAGCAAGTTCAGTACGGCCCTTTTCTCCAGGTGTTGAGCTCTGTGCTCCCGGTAAGCAGCCTCAGCCTGCCTGGACTTCCGCCGGGCACGGTTGCGCTTGTCCCGTGCTTTATCAAGCTCATTCCCCCGCTCACGGTAAAGAGAAAAATCAACAGGAATAAAGTTGTCACCATCCCAATATCCACATACCAGTAACTTGTACCCTAATAAAAACCGGCCGGTAACATGGTCATGCATCTTACTGACCGCTTCTATCTTTTTCCCGCTTTTCTCTATCGGACTGTCATCAAATATCAAAGCCCTGGTCTTATCGCTTTGTGTAGCTATTCTTCCCGATAGACTCAAGTACCGCTTAGCAAACAGATACAGGATCACACGCCAGTTAATATGCTCATTGCCTAACAGATCGTAATAGGGATTTTTACTGCCTTCCCTATCTGTCTGTTTCCCAAACTTCCGGGAGAAGTAGCTGTGGATGTTCCTGCTGCGGTAAAACAGCATGACCAACAGGGTGGTCATAATCAAGGTAACCCTAACGCCACTTTGTTTTACTGATTCAAATTGCCCGAATATGCGCCGTATGTCAAAGAACTTTAACGTGTCTTCCAGGCACAGACCTATTTTATTGTCACTGTCAATAAATCTTTGAAATTCTCCCAGATTTTCTGTATTTTTATTGTGTTGCATGTCGTGTTTGTTTCTAACTAATTCAAATATAGTCATTTAGACTAAGACATGCAACATTTTTTGCTTATTTATTTATCTCATTATCAGCAATTTATTAGCTAGCGTGAGTTTATCATAAATCCCATATATAATATTTTTTCAAGGGTGGAATAGGTTGAATATCAATCAAATTCACCCTTTTTTGTCATAATATTTATGTATACACTGAATGATATTTGTAATAAAACTTGCAATAAACTAATAAATAGTATATAATTGCATGTGTAAATAATAAGTATACACTTATTATGGCAACTATACAAAGTAAAAAATCAAGAGGTTACAAGTACTGGTATATAGTAGAATCCAGAAGGGTGAATAGTAAACCAAGACCAGTTGTCCTGGCTTATCTCGGCAAAGCAGATGACCTGTTGAAACGATTGCAGGGCCTTTACGAATTTAAACTTAAGTCATATTCTCATGGTGCTGTCTGCGCATTAATAGATGTTGCTGCCAAGCTTGATATTGTTAATATTTTAAATAAGTATGTTAAGTCTTCTCGCCATTATGTGGCAGAAAAACCGGTTAGAAATAATTTGATTACCGGTATTACCTTTCTGCTGGGATCCATCGGGCGTGTATGTATGCCCACCAGTAAAATGGGATGGTGGAACTGGGCAAAAACCACATCGGCAGAATATCTTCTGCGTTGTAGCTTGAGCAAGGTTGACAGTCAACATTTTTGGGATTTAATGGACAGCTTTCCTGAGAAAGCAATAGCCTCTGCCGAACAAGAGATATTGACACGTTTGCTTGATGTCTACAAAATCCAATCAGACACTTTGTTTTATGACACGACCAATTTTTTTACCTACATCGACACCACTAATACTCACTGTGATATTGCCCAAAGAGGAAGGAATAAGCAAAAAAGAAATGACTTACGGCAAGTTGGGCTTGCTATGGTTGTCAGCAAAGAAGATTATATCCCTTTGTTTCATCACAGCTATCAGGGCAACTTACAAGACGGTACCGTTTTCAGAGAAGTCATTGAAAAAATAAAAGACAGGATGCAGTCTTTAGGGTTGAGCCAGGATACTCACACATTAGTTTTCGACCGGGGGAACAACTCGAAGAAAAACCTTTCTATTGTGAAAAGTTTAGGGTTTTATTATGTTGGCGCCTTAACACCTTATCATCATAAAGAGATAATTGACAGGGCAATGGAAGATATGGTCATCATAAGATTAAACAATGAAACATTAGCTGTATACCGTGAAAAAAGTATTATATGGGAAGATGAAAAAACTATCCTTGTATTTGTATCGGATCGGTTAAAGGCAGGTCAAATACGGGGTATTTATCAAAACCTTGACAAAAAGGAAAAGAGTTTGAAAAAGCTCCAACAGGCACTTATCAATCCGGAAGGAAAAAAACGTGACCGGGAAGAGTTAGAAGAAAAGATCAAAACTATCGTATCAGGTCAATATATAAAAGATGTAATAATATGGAAACTGCTTGAGACAGGAGATGGAAAATATTTTCTGGACTACCAGATCAATAAAGAACAACTTCATTGCGTTGAAGCCAAGCTTGGCTTCAGGATTATCATGACCAACAGGCATGAATGGACAAGCCAGGATATTATCACCGCTTATTATGGCCAATCAAAAATTGAACATGCTTTCAAGAACATGAAGAATCCTTATCATTTAGCTTTGAAGCCACAATATCATTGGACTGACCAGAAGATAAAGGTGCATTATTTTATTTGTGTTATTGGATATTTATTATCGACCATTATCTGGAGAGAGGCAAGACTCAAAGCTGGTTACAAGGGAAGCCTGGATAATTTATTAGACATACTCAATAATATAAGGCTTGGAGCAATGCTGGAAGAGTCGAAGAAAACCGGCAAACCAAAAGCAATTTACAAACTTGAGGGAATGACTAAAGACGAAAAATGGATAATAAAAGCCTTAGGTGTAGAAAATGATCACAATGAACGACCAAAGATCAGAAATGTTGGTGTATACAAATAAATGCAATGTATTTTGATGTTATTCAGGATGTTATCCCGCATTATCGCTTATCTCATGATAAACTCACGCTAGATGCAGCAGGGGTTTTTGCTAACGAAGGCAAGATGGTTGATGCCAGTTTCGTGGAAACTCCACGCCAACGCAATACCCGTGAAGAAAACAAGCATATAAAAGAAACAGGTACGGCTCCGGAACAATGGAGGGAAAAACCGCATAAGCTTTGCCAAAAAGATGTAGATGCTCGATGGACAAAGAAAAACAACGCTGTTTTTTATGGATACAAAAACCTTGTAAAATCGGATACCAGGACAAAACTGATTGAGGAATATATGGTTACTGACGCTTCTGTACACGACTCACAAGCAATAAAGAGAAATCCAGGACACGGGTGCGTGTGGAACATATATTCGGATTTGTTGAAAACAGCATGAACGGTTCATTTATAAGGACAATAGGAATGACAAGGGCAAAAGCAAAAATAGGGATGATTCACCCCGTGAAATAGCAAAGCTTTTATTTCACAGGGTGAACCTGACTTATAATATTTGTCGCTGTGTTCAATTAAAAATAGTTGTTGCCATGGGATAGTTATGCCCATTAGTAAAAATCTATATTATGTAACAAACTGATAATTAAATAAATAAAAAATTGGGGGATCAAAAATTTGGTTTTAAGAAAAACCTGATTAGATTTGTTTCAAACAATGGCATCAAAAAACAAGTTTTTAGAGATGCCCTTATAATTATGGGAGTTCCATCTGATACCTTTAAAAAACAGACAATTTTAATCAGATGAAAAGCCGAAAGTATATTCATTCCCTTATACACGGAAATTGTTTAGACAGTTAGAGCGTCCCGATTAAAATCGGGACGCTCTAGGGTTCCCCGAATAAATTTTTAAAATTTCGAGGATAGGTGCATTCCATAAACGCGCAAACAGGAAGTATCACGTATCAGTCCTCTTCCTTATGCTTCGAATCAGTTCGTTCGCTATATTTGAGCTTTCGAGTCGCATGATACTTTCTTCGGCGCTGCCAAAACTTAGCAGGTTGATGCTTCCGTACCAAACAATTTTTTTATCCATAATAGCAAATTTTTGATGGATATTTGATTTAAAGACAACGACTACTCCGGAACTTTTTAAAAAATCCAATGTCGTTTGCCAGGCAGTCAAATTTTTGGCTTTGAAATCCTCAGCAGGCCGGGTCATTACAACCACTTTTGCACCCTTTACAATTGCTGTCCTAAGATTTTGTATCATCTGTAAAGTACGCCGTCTTGTCACAAACGGGCTTACGATCAGTATCTCCCTTGACGCATTGATGATATCATTGGAATATACCGGCAAAAAATTGCTTTTATTAAAAATGATATCCGTGGATTCTGCAATATTTTCACCTTTTGCCTTATAGCCAATAGATGCATATCCGGCAAGCCGTTTATTGTACATCTTCTCAAGCATCCGTACCCGGACATCCACATAGTCATACATCAGCACTTCCTTTTTCTTTTCAAACAGCCGGTGAAGTCTCCCTGCATATTGTTGTAAAGTTCCTTTCCACGATATGGGCATAGCCAGAAACAGGGTGTCAAGCCTTGGTTCATCAAAGCCTTCACCAATATAACGGCCTGTTGCAACTAGCGTTAGCGGACTGTCATCAGGGATTTCTGAAATCCGCGCCATGGTTTCCCTGCTTTCCTTTATCCCCATACCGCCCATGAGTGAAATTACATCCGGAATTCTTTTGCCGAGTTCATTGGCAAGAGCCTGGACATGGGTTGTCCTTTCCGTCAAAATAAGGCAATTCCTACCATTCTTATGACATTGGACCACATCGTCAATAATCAACTGATTTCTCATTTCATCTTCGATGATCCCCGCGTATAATTCATGAATTGAAATATCTTTCTCTTCTTTGTCCAACGGTGTATTGAAAGAAGTGAACCGGGGTATGATAAAATGGTCGAAAGGCCTTTTCTCCGCTTGCTTTTTTGCATCATCCCTATAACGAATCGGGCCACACTGCATAAAGATAATGGGATGATGTCCATCCTTTCTGATCGGAGTAGCTGTTAACCCGTAAACATATTTGGCGTTCACATTTTTCAATATCTTTTCAAAACTGAAAGCAGAAACATGATGACACTCATCAACGATTACCATGCCGTAATCTTTCACACAATCCTTTACTTCTCCCATCCTGTTCAGTGATTGCATGACAGCAATGTCAACGATACCATTCAACGCTTTTTTTCCGGCTCCCATCTGCCCGATAATACTTTTACTTTTCCCTCTTTTCCTGGTTCCGGAAATATCATTAATTGGAAATAGCTCATTGATTGTCAGAAAGACTGAAAGCTTTTCTTTCCATTGGGATACCAGACTGACTTTGTCAACCAAGATTAGGGTGTTGACCTTTCTTTCGGCGATCAGCTTTATTGCTGCGACCGTTTTACCGAAAGCCGTTGTTCCGCACAAAATGCCGTGATCATATTCCAATAGTTTTTTAACAGCCAGAGGTTGTTCATCCCGCAGGCTTCCGTTAAACTCAACATCGATCTTTCTGCTGTGATTGGTTTTATCGGTCCACAATACTTTCGTTTTCATTTCCTCGAATAGCATCTTAACATCCGTTTCACATCCTCTCGGTAAGCACAGGTATTCGGTTGTTTCATCCGAACAAGATATAATCCTTGGTTTATCAAAGGTCGGCAAGCGCATGGCCTGGGCTTTGTAGAATTCAGGATTTTTGAAAGCAGCCAACCGTTTCAGACGATTCAATGCTTTTTGGGAAACCCCGGCTTTGGGAATAAACAACATATTGGCTTTTACAATTTCGACTTTATTGGGAAAATCATTCTTGCTGACCTCCGTCTTTTTAATACTTTCCCATGGTTTGGGCTCTTCTTCATCGTCTGTTTTCAACGTCCCAAGCTCACTTCCCGGGCATAACTTTGATATCAATTCTTCCAGATTCTCTTCGGAAAGCCTTTGGATGGATGCCAGAAAAGCCCACTGATCTTCTATGGGCTGAAAATGTTCATTGATGAAGATGCTGTTATTATTTCTTCTTGCTTTTTTTTGCAGGGGCAGAGCTATTAAATTACCAAAACCTCCTTTGGGCATGGTATCCTGGTTCGGGAAAAAACGGTCATAGGATTTAAAGGTGATCTCGTGCCGCTTGTTCATGGCATAGGTTAACAGTGCACTTCCAAATTTCCTGGCCAAAGAAGCCGGTACAGGATTCTCAAAGAAAAACCATGCATGGGCTCCATTTCCTGACCGTGACCTTTCAACTGCAACGGGAATTTCAAATACGGAGCATACCTCCCTGAGCGTCGTTATATCTTTTTGCCATCCTTCATCGTCAAAATCAATTGATAGAAACCAGCAGGTCTCGTTTGGTAGCAAAGGATAGATGCCGGCAACAAGATTTTGCTGTCCACGTAAATGCGCTTCAACGGTCATTTCACTCAAAGGGAGAAAATCCTGATGTTTGCATACAGAACATTTTATTTTTGGCTTCTGACAAATGCATGGTTTCCATTCATTGCTGCAGGCAGGCGAATACCCAGCAGTCTCCTTTGCTTTATTTTCCCATCTTTTTGCATAGACATCATCTCTCCCCCTGAACAATGACATGAAGAGCCTGACCTTTTCGCCGGGATCAGATCTTTTATTTATAGCTTCAGATGACGTTGAAGGGTTAGTTTCTACTTGCTGATCAAATAATTCCGGTTCCGGTGCAGGGAGATATTCAGAAACTTTGTTGTCTGAATCCTGTGACTCTTCCCGGCCTGAGTCTGCACCAAGCTGAGCTTTCAGCCTTTTTATTTCTTCTTTCAGTTTATCGTTTTCAAGCAGCAACTCCTCGTACTTCTTATGCAGCGTTCTGAAATTCATTTTTTCTTTGTTGCCTTCTTTTGAATGACTATCGTTTTACACAACAAGTAAAATTAAGTTTTTTCCAGGAGCGAATGGTCGTTAATCCGAATAAACAACACATTCTTTTAAACTTTAAATGCAGCAGCCATCAGTGTTTGTTCGCTGCGCGATATCCCTATTTGAGTGGCTTTTCTTTGCCAGCCGGATACAGATGATTTTACCTCGTCAAGGATGTTATTCATTCCTTTTTCGCTCAGCCTGAAATAAGGACCTACGCTTTTGGCAAGCTCTACATCCTGAAAGGATTCCATCTCTTTTAAAACATGGAATCCTTTGTTTGCTGAACTGTAAAAAACAATCCTTAATCCCGTGTAATTATCGTAAATATTTTTTATTTCACGTGATCAGTCACGGTATTCGTTGAAACCGTGTATTAGATTTTTCTTATTTCCGGGATTCTCATTTTACGGGTTGCCTCTGCAATTTCATTTATTTCCTGAAGCATTTCCCCTGATATGGGAACCTCCTTTTCCTCTTTTGAGAATTTGACGTCTTTCATTCTGTCTATTTTCAGGAGAAGCTTCATGGGTTTTTCCATTCGGGTGAACATTAAATTGTCGGCCACCTTTTCCAGATCCTCTATCTCGTGTGCAAAAGCACTGGTACTCACAGCGAAAGTATAGGTTCGGCTTTTATCGTTTTGCAATATATCCCTGAGTTTATTCACTATGCGGTTTTTATATTTATCATTAAAGAGCAACAGGTTTAAAGCAGAACCAAAAATCATGGTTCCCAGTTCCGTTTTTTCCAGCAATTTTTCAGCTTCCGCGATTGCTTTGTCCCATATCTCAGGTTTCAGCATATTGGCTTTCAGGGTGTCCTCATTCAGTCTTTCAATTTCCTTTACAGAGGGATCAAACTGAATAAGAACAATTTTTTGTTGGTACTCCTTGATATGGAGATTGTACAGTTTTTTCATAACGGTCTTCACAAATTCTCCGGATGGATATTGCAGAGGAATGCCAATCAAAGTACCTCCAGCTCTTAGCCATGCATCAACAAAGGCAAACTCCACCAGGGGTTTTCCTGTTCCACCGGGACCGCTTATGAGCGTTGACGAAGGCACCGGTAATCCTTCAGGAAGAAATTCATCAAGCCATTGAATATGGGTTTTTAAATAAGTCATGATTTTTAATTTTACTGTTTAACTATCCGTTATTTAGAAATAAACCGAAAAAATAGACTATCCGAATCCTACCCCGGCAATTTTAAACCCGCATTCAGGGCATTTTCCATCCTGAATACGATTCCGGGTGATTCCGAAACCCGAACGTTCTAGTATCAATGCGCCACATTGAGGACAAAAGGTATCTGAATCCCCTACCGTTCTGACATTCCCTATATATATGTATTGAAGTCCTGCTTTTAATCCGGCTTCTTTTGCTCGTTGCAGGGTCTCCAGGGGAGTTACCGGCACTTCTTTCATTTTATAGGCGGGAAAGAACCGGCTGATATGCCAGGGAACTTCCTTTCCCAGTTCCTCGGCAATAAAACCAACCATATCCCGGATCTCTTCGGGATCATCATTCATGCCGGGAATCAGCAAACTGGTAACTTCCAGCCAGATATCCATTTTACGAATCTTTATAAGGTTATCCAGCACCGGTTGCAACCGTGCACCAAGCATACGCCGGTAAGTTTTATCCCTGAATGCTTTCAGATCCACGTTGATCGCATCCAGATAGGGATGGATCCTATCGAGCATCTCGGGGGTCATGTATCCGTTTGACACATACACATTTTTAATTCCCTCAGCATGTGCCAGACGTGCTGTGTCATAACTGTATTCAAAAAATATGGTGGGCTCGGTATATGTATAGGCAATGCTTTTGCACCCGGCTCTTTTTACCTCCCGAACGATTTGTTCCGGGGATGCCTCTTTCCCCAGCTTCAGTATATTCCGGCTTGTGATTTGCGAAATATCCCAGTTCTGGCAAAAAAGACAACGAAAATTGCACCCGGGTGTGGCAATGGAATAAGCCCTGGAACCGGGATAAAAATGATAGAGAGGCTTCTTCTCAATCGGATCCATATGCTGTGCAATCGTCCGGCCATATACATCCGTATACAACACCCCCCCAATATTCTCTCTTACATGGCATATCCCGATTTTCCCCGGTTGTATTACGCAACGATGCGCACAAAGATCACACCGGATTTTTTCTTTATCAAGTTTCCGATACAAAAAAGCTTCCTTCATACTACGGTTCGTAATTGGTTCAATGCAATGACTGTTCTGTACTTATCTTCCTCATTATATGAACTTTCTCTGGTAATTCTATCCGACGCAAATAATGCTGAATGCCCCATAA
>Ga0307422_1001379_pt1 | contig 12719 bp, 9 predicted proteins | sample SalMarWE160290MG_FD_202153 | JGI IMG/M metagenome (GOLD analysis project Ga0307422, IMG submission 202153) | Salt marsh sediment microbial communities from the Plum Island Ecosystem LTER, Massachusetts, United States - WE1602-90 | ecosystem: Environmental > Aquatic > Marine > Intertidal zone >...
CGGCTTTAAAATGTAGTAAAGATGCAGTCTCTTTTTCATTTAATTTGTTTAAACCTTCGTTTATAATTTCAATAGCTTTTTTTAAAGAACCTTCATGTAAATAAGTTTTTGCTAAAAGGAGATAAGCTTTATCTGAGTATTCAGAATCGTTGAAATTTTCTATGATATCATTAAGGGGAATTCTTGCCTCTTTAAATAGACCAAGTTCCTGATAAATAATACCGATTTGATATAAAGTATAAGGTTTCAGATTGTCCGAATTAACTTTATTGTAGTGCATGATGGATTTATTTGGTTCGCCTTTTTCATGATAAATTTCACCCAATTTCAGATTGATGTTATTACTTAACTCAGGCCTATTGTTCAGTCCTTCCTTGAGGAGCTTAATTGCTTTATTTCTGTCACCTATTTCTTGATAAAATCGTACAAGATTTAATAAAGCTTCATTCGCTTCTTCCGATTCTTTATATTCTCTTAAGACCTTATTGTTGAATTGAATGGCTAAATCATATCTTCTCGCAGCTTCATAATATTCTCCTATCTGTAGAAGTAAGAAAGGTGTTTTTAAACTGTTAGGGTATTTACTGGTGAAAGCTTTGTACATATTTGTTCTTGTAGAATATTCGCCTTTTTTCCATTTAATCTCTTCGATATTGTATCTGGCTTCGTCGAGTAAATCGGTAGAAACCCAATTGAGCAATAAAATTTTTTTATAATAATCAATAGCCGTATCATAGTTACCGTTACTCGCAAAAATTTCGCCAAGGTATTTGTAAGCGTTCGCCGACCAGCGAGAAGATGGAAATTCTTTTATAAGAGAATTCAACCATTTAATCGCTTCATCATACTTATTAAGTAAAAAGTTGATTTTACCTAAAAGAAGATACGCATCATCTTTTAGGGGGGAGTCCGGAAATTCTTTTACAATCCTTTCAAAATATTCCAGACTTTCAACTTTTCCCTGCTTTAGTAAGGCTCTGGCGAGCCTATAAAGAGCATAATGTTCTAATTCTTTTTCTTGGCAAATTTTAAGGAAATTTTCAAACAATTCAGAGCTTTCCGAATATTTCCCCTGGCTATAGGCGCACCAACCGGCTCCAAATGTCGCGTTTTTTTTAAATTCAGAATTAGTATCAGATAAAAAAATTCTCATAGCCTTTTCTATTTCACCTTTTTTATAAAAAACTTCACCCCTGAGATAGTTTGTGAGAGGAGTGTTTATAGGGTTAAGTTCTATAAAAGATAAAAGACTGTCATATTCAGAAAGTTGAAATAGGCTTGATATTATATAAACACCGGTATATTTTGTAGGGTTTATTTTGTATGATTCTTCAAAATAATTCAATGCTCTTCTGTATGTGTTTCTTTTATAACTCATGTAACCTCTTCCGAGAAAGTTTTGCCATAGGGGTAGGTTTAAGTTTTCTATCCAATTTAATATCTGAGAGGTATCCCTTTCATGAAAAAGGAAGTAAAAAATAAGAGAATCAGGTAATTCGGAGAAAATTTCAGTTGTTAGTTCTTTTCCTTTGGAAAAGCTGTAAAGATTTTTTAAAAAAAAGACATATTGCCATTTACTCAGTTCCTTAAACTTTGAAGCGGCTTTATCAAGGTCGCCTTGATAATAGCTGATAACTCCTTCGAGGTAAGTTGCTTCAGTTTTTCTTCCGTAATATGCGGCTTTTTTAGCTTCATCCAGAGCTCTTTCTAATTCGTTCAGTTTTATATCGATGACCGATAGATTTAAATAAGCTTCTCCTTTTCCCACGAAAGCGGGTTCTATTAGAAGCGGAAGCTGGTAAAAATTTCTGAGTTTATTTAACTTTTCTTTTTCTGTTGAATTGAAGGCTAATAATAAAATTAAAAATTTCAATAAGCACCTCTTCCCGAAATAATAATAGGGATTGTTTTTAAAAGAATAAAAAAATCGAGAGTTAGTGACCAGTTATCTATGTATTCTAAATCTAATCGAATCCACTCCTCGAAAGAAAGATCGGAACGTCCTCTAATTAGCCAGAGACAGGTTAATCCCGGTTTTATGGCAAGCCTTTTTCTTTGCCAGTCTTGATATTGCGTTACTTCGCTAAACAGAGGAGGTCTGGGACCGACAAGAGAAATATCCCCTTTTAGAACGTTAAACAACTGAGGTAATTCATCGAGACTTAAGCGTCTGAGTATTTTTCCGGCTTTTGTTATCCTTGGATCGTTTTTAATTTTAAATACCACTTTATCCATTTCATTAAGAGCAAGGAGTTTTTCTTTTATTTCATCGGCATTTTCAAACATGGTTCTGAATTTATACATACAGAAAAGTTTCCCCTTTAAACCAACTCTTTGCTGTTTGTATAATACAGGTCCTTTCGACGTTAATTTTATTATTACCGAGATCGAAATAAATACCGGAAATAAAAGTAATATTGAGATTAAGGCAATTATACGATCCAGGGTATACTTAATGAAAAACTGGGTGTAATGTGGAGGTGTGGGATGGAAAGTTATTATTGGTGAAGTCAAAGAACCTTCCAGAGAAACAAAACTCGGTATCTTTCCAAAAACCTCTGTCAGGTAAAATGAGACCGTGAGACCAAGATTTTCGATTTTTTTGAGAAACTTTTTGTACTTTTTTTCTGTAATGATAATCCACTCTACCGGTTCTTGCTTTAAGATTTCTATCAGGTTTGGCGGGATTTTGTTTATGACTTTTACGATTCTTATTCCAAAAAAATCATGAAGAGAAAAAAGATTTTCAATTTCTTTTGCGTCTTTTTCATTTCCGAGAACGATTGTATTTATTGAATTTTCCTTACTTTTTGAAACTCGCTCTCTATTCAGTATTAAAAGAATTACCGAAAGGAGACCGAAAATAAGTAGGGCTATTCGACTCTGATTGAATAACTTAAAATAATAAAGAATTCCTATTGAAATACCGATTGCAGCAAAAAACGAAGTGATAGTCTTTAAATAAAAATTATATTTGTCTAACGGAAATCTCTTTAAGGTTAAATTATTTATAAAAATAACAGGACAAAATGTGACTAAAAAAATCGGGAATATTTTTAAATAATAGGAAAAATACCATTCTATAACTTCATTAGAGAAGGAAGCTGTTGCCGCTCTTATAACTACTGCAAGCCAGTAAGTAGATATTAGAATTATAATATCGAGTAAGGTTATCGTAAATCTTAGAAAATGTTTTTTTTCCTGGATCATTTTTGCATTTCCTTTATAGTTAAAACAATAGTAACAAAAACAAGCCTTATCATTAAAGCAGTAAAAAGTAAGGAAAGCAATAGGAAATTATAATTCATATTTTTTCTGATAAAATAAAACATAGATATATTAATAGTAATTTTGGTTCTTATTTTTTGTTTTTTTGTACTTTCCCCCAGGCTGTGATAAAAAATAGCTTCTGGTAAATAGATTATTTTATAATTCATTTTTTTAAGTCTCTGGCAGATATCTGCATCTTCGAAAAATAAAAAAAATTTTTCGTCGAATCCACCGATTTTTTTGAAAACATCCATTTTGAAAAGCATTACAGCTCCTCTTATAAAATCCGGAAATTGTATTTTATTGTAATCAAAATCTGTCATCAAGAATTCTCTTGAGATAATATTATTGGGGAAAATTTTTCTAAGAACAGATTCCCTTCCAAAAAGCACTCTTAAAATTGTTGGGGATTTTCTGCAAGAAAATTGGAGAGAACCGTCAGGAAAAAGCAACTTTCCGGTAATTACACCTACTTTTTTGTTTCCTTTTAGAGAATTTAAAAGTTTGTCTATTCCGTCTTTTTCGACTTCTACGTCTGGATTTAAAAATAAAATATAGGAAGATTTTTGTGCTGAAGCTATCTGATTGCAGGCCGCTCCGAAGCCTATATTTTTCTTATTAAGAATAACTTTAATGTTTTCTCGTTGGATTTTTTTTAAAAATTTTTTACTTCCGTCTTTTGAAGCATTATCCACAACGATAATCTCATAACTGCATTTCGGTGGATTTTTTGATATAGAAGCTATACATTTTTTTAAATGTATTTTTGTATTGTAGTTCACTATACCTACTGTCAGAGTTATATCTTTTTTGTTAGACGACATAAACCGAGTTTCCAGACCAGCCAAAAAGCTTCCCATATAATTTTCTTTGACATCTTAGAATCTCCGCTTCTGCGTTCTGTAAAGACTATAGGTATTTCTCTGATTTTAAAACCTTTCCAATAAGTATAAAAATGAATTTCTATTTGAAAGCCATATCCCTCCGCGTCTATTTTATTGAAATCAAAATTTTCGAGGACAGTTTTTCTGATTCCTTTAAATCCGCTCGTCAGGTCCGAGAGAGGAACGCCGGTTACAGTTTTAGCAAAAAGGTTTGCGAAATAACTGAGGATAAGTCTCGACATTGGCCAGTTTATTACGTTTACACCATTTTTGTAACGAGAACCGAGTACAAGGTCGGCGTTCTCTTCGATTAGCGTTTTCCTTAATATCGTCAGAGTGGAAGGGTCATGTGAGAAATCGGCATCCATTTCAAAGACAAAATCATAATAGCTGTCAAGTGCCCACTTGAATCCCTCGATATAAGCACTTCCCAATCCCATTTTCTTTTCTCTTTCAATCAAGTGAATTCTACCGCTTTTTTTGTCCAATTTGTTTTGTTGGATTTTCTTAACTGTGGTTGAAGTGCCGTCAGGAGAATTATCGTCCACGACTAAAACTTCAAATTCCGTTCCCTGAAGCAAAACTGCTTTTATTATGGATTTTATATTGTCATTTTCGTTATACGTGGGTATAATTACAAGAGAATCCGCTTTCAAATTTGCTCCTATTTTTTGTTGAAAATAAAATTAAATATCAGAGATAAGATTATTGAAACTAAAAGACATAAACCCAGTGGGAAGTGTATAGCGAAATTTTTCCTCTCTATTGTTATGTTTCCGGGCAATCGGGAAAAAAAGGGGATTTTAGCGTACAAAATGATTAATATCCCTATACAGATAAGAATGCAACCGGTTATCAATAAAGGTGTTTCGATTTTCATAATAAAGTATATAGTTGAAGACGAAGTTGTCAATGGTAATGTTCCGCGCCACCCAATTTTTCACCGCAGTGAGTACAGAGAAAAAAACATAGAAATTTGTTGTAATCTTAATGTCTTTGTGACTTGGCGGCTATTTTTCTTTATTCGATAAAAATTGAATAATAATTCATAAACAATGAATTATTACCCTTGACAATGATTCTAACTTGCATATATTCAATTCTGATTGTAGGCTTTTGAATCGAGAACAGGTAATAATTTAAATTGCAGAGGAGGTTGATTAAATGGAAGAGTTAAATCCTTTTAAAATCGCTCAGGCTCAGTTGGACGAAGCTGCGGGACTTCTCAATCTTGATTCTGGTACGCACGAGATATTGAGATGGCCCATGCGTGAATTGCATGTAACTATACCGGTTAAGATGGATGATGGTACGACTAAAGTGTTTCAGGGATTCAGGGTTCATTACAATGATTCGCGTGGACCCACAAAGGGTGGAATAAGGTGGCATCCAGAAGAAACAATAGATACTGTCAGGGCTCTGGCGGCGTGGATGACATGGAAAACTTCTGTGGTTGACGTACCTTACGGTGGTGCTAAAGGGGGAATTATTTGTAACCCAAAACAAATGTCAGATGGTGAAAAAGAACGACTCGCCAGAGGTTATATCAGATCTCTCGGTGGATTTATCGGTCCGAAGAAAGATATTCCGGCTCCGGATGTTTACACCACGCCGCAGATAATGGCCTGGATGATGGACGAATACTCTAAGATAACCGGTTATAACACTTTTGGGGTTATAACCGGCAAACCTTTGAATGTCGGGGGTTCGCTTGGCAGGGGAGACGCTACCGCTAAGGGGGGTATGTATGTTTTGAGAGAGGCCGCATATATAAACGATGTAGATCTTTCTAAAGCGACAGTAGCTATTCAGGGATATGGTAATGCGGGGCAATTTGCTCATTCTCTGGTTGAGGAAATGTTCGGTTCTAAAGTAATAGCTATATCCGATTCAAAAGGTGGTTTACTCAATAAAAATGGCTTAAAAGCAAAAAAATCAATAAATACTAAATTAAAGAAAGGCTCTGTTGTTGAATTAGAAGGAGATAAGATAAGTAACAAAGAATTGTTAGGGCTTGATGTAGATGTGCTGATCCCTGCGGCACTGGAAAATGTTATAACCGAAAAAAATGCAGGTAAGATTAAAGCAAAAATAATCGTGGAGCTTGCAAATGGTCCCACTACTCCGGAAGCAGACCATATTCTTCATAATAATGGTTGTTATGTGATTCCGGATTTTCTTGCTAATGCCGGCGGTGTTACTGTTTCTTACTTTGAATGGGTCCAAAACGAAACCGGTTATTACTGGTCTAAGGAGAAAGTTTACAATGAATTGGATGAACATATGACGAAAGCTTTTCACGCCGTTCATGATATGAGAGCAGAGCAAAAAGTACACAACCGTCTTGCCGCTTATCTGGTTGCGGTTAAAAGAGTTGTTGACGCAATGAAGATTAGAGGCTGGGTATAGAAAAATAGTAGCTTTCTTTCTAATACAAAAAAGGCTGACTCAATGTTGGCCTTTTTTGTATATTAATTAACATCGATAATTTTCTACTTCAAAGAGCAATTTAGCTGCTATGGTAAATTAAAGATTAAAAGGCAAAAATCAAAATGACAAATTGGGATTTTGGATTTAGTAAAAAAATTTATGCTATTCGTGTGATTTGTTGTTCCTGATTTTGTTAGTGGGTTAGTGAGCGGGTGTGTTTGTGGGTAAAAAAACAGCCCAACCGACTAACCGACAAACAGACTAACAGTAAAAATCTTTGTGGTCTTCGTGTGCTTTATGGTTCAATTCTTTTTGAGCTCTTGACAAAATTGAGCTAATTTCTATACTTCGTTTATGATTTTATTACTATTAGGATATCTTTCGGTATTGTTACCGGATCCCTTCATAAGGAATGAGAGATTTATAAATAAGGGGGAGATTACACTTCCCTATGGAATTTTACCTTTATTCGAGGATACCAATAAAATAGACGTATCTCTTTATTCGGTTGTAGATACGGTAAACTACGTTCAATTTTGTCCGACTTTAAAATATAGATTATATAAATGGGGAGGAATAGTTGCTCCTTATGGACGTTGGGGAGGAGATTACTTTTATCCCAGAACAGAAAAATTCGGCATTTATTCGGATTTTATAAGAGGTTCGATTTTTTATAAAGGTGACAATATTTTGTTTTCTTTTGGTAAAGACGTATTTTCTATAGGACCGGCTTTTGAGAATAATTCACTGCTTTCGCCTAATATTCCAGTTAATTATCTTAGTGTTACTTTTAAGAACTCGAATTTGGCTTTCACTCATTTTACTTCCCGTTTGAGTAATTACGATGGCGTTCAATATGAATGGGCCGATACATTTTCCGGTTCGTTAACAAATACTAATAGATACCTTGGAATACATCGGCTTGAATTGAAATTAACTGATTGGCTTGCCATTTCTTTTTCTGAAAGTATGCTGATAGGAGGAGAAACGCTGGGCTTTCCATTTGAATTGTTGGCTCCGCTTACAATATATTACGTTGAGCAGCATAACAGAAAACAAAATGTTAATATTTTATGGGATTTCGATTTACTTGCAGTTAAAAATAAATTCCTTTTTTATTTTGACTTATTCATCGATGATTTTCAATACGAGGCGGATCCATATAAGGAACCGAACCACATAGGGCTTTATTTCGGGGCGCAGAGTAAAGATTTTCCCGTCAATGATTCGGAAGTCTTTGTTTATTATAATCTTATGACCAGATGGGTTTATGACAATATTTTAGTCTGGCAGAGATATTTGGATAATAAAATGCCTCTGGGTTCGATACTTGGGTGCGATTATGATAGATTTGTTCTCAAATACCTGCATACTATTACTGATTTTAAATTAGGTGGTATGGTCTCTTATACAAGGAGCGGAGAAAACAGAATATCTACTCCATGGCCTGTTAATCATAGAGTTGCGGCTTCCACAGAAAATCAGTTCACGGGTACAAATTTTTTGTACGGAACAATTGAAAAAAGGTTAACTTTAGCTGCGATTTTTAAATACAAAGCTTTTTTAGAACTAACAGCAGGATTGTCTCGTTTTGAGAATTACAAAAACAAAGAAGGAACGACTGAAATTTTACCCGCAATAGAGTTAAAGTTGAAATGCAGCCTATAAATTACAAGTTATTGCCATATAATATATTAATACTATTAGCTAAAGTTGTGTATTGTGTAGTTTTTTGATTATCCGCATTAATTGAAATATCAAAATTTAAAAATCAAAATGTCGAATCAAAATGTAAAAATATTTGCATTTTCTATGGGTAAGTTGTTTTTGTTTATTTTTGAACTTTAATTTGTATTTTTGCTCTTTGATATTTGATCTTTGCTTTTTGTTAACAGGTTAAATGAAGGCATGCTATAACGTTTTCATTATTTTTTTCTTTTTCGTTATATATTTTAACTGCTTCCTGTGTTCTCGCAGTAATTACTTCTATGTCTAATTCTTTTAGTCTTTTCAGGGTTTTTTCCGGTACTTTCATAACACCCTGAGATCCTGTTCCTATTATAATTAAATTTGGTGCTGCGTCTATAGCTTTTTCTAAATCTTTTATTGATAAATTGTGCCCTTCTTCTCTCCACCATGGAGAAAACACTCTATTGTGAAAAACAATTACATCTTTGGTGTATTCTTTCTCGTTTATTATTATCGAACCGAAACTATATTTCTCAATTTCCATATTTTATTTCTCGCGCAAAGCCCACAAAGAACACAAAGATTTTTTTATTTCTTTTTGTTTGATTGTTAAGTTCAACATACTGTTTTATATAAATATATGTATTGGTTTTGATAATGCAAGGATTTTTATAAAAAAATGAACCACACAGTAAGCAAAGCGCAAAAAGTTTTATTTGTTAAACGGTATATAATCTCTTTTAATTTTTCAGGTAGTTATTATTTTTAAAGAGATGCAATTTAGAGAGGTGGGTGTTGTGGGGCTTCGTGCTCTCCGTGTCTTTGTGTGAGAATAGTTTTGGGATGGTGGTGGGTTTTTGTGGGTGTTGACAATATTGAGCCGTTTATATATAATTAAAATGAATCGAGCGCGAGAGTGGCGGAATCGGTAGACGCGCTGGACTTAGGATCCAGTACTACAGTAAAAACAGTGTGGGGGTTCAAGTCCCCCCTCTCGCATATAATTAAGATCAAAAAAAGCAATGGAGGTTTTTTTAATTGCAGGATTTAACAGTAGCTTTTAAAGAAAAAAATTTGAAAGAAGAGATAGATAAATTAGCCAGGGAGTTAAGAGAAGAAGTTTCTGTTCCCGGTTTTAGAAAAGGGAAGGTGCCTGTTGGTATTATAAAGACCCGTTTTGGTGGTCAATTACGCGCTGAAGGTATTCAAAAATTAATACAGGATAAAATGATTGATATTATCAAAGAATATGAACCTTTTATATATGGTCCTCCTGTAATTAAGAAGTTAGATGAAGATAAAGAAGAAGTTCGTTTGGAGGTTGAACTCGATGTTCCTCCAAAGATAGACCTGAATTTCTCTGCCATTAAAGTCGAAGATGAAAATAATGAAGAAATCGATGTCACTGAAGAATTAGAAAAATTGAGAGAGATAAATAGTGAGTTGAAATCTGTAGACAGGGAAATAAAAAAGGGTGATATTGTCTTTATTGATATTGTTAGAGAAGAAGAGAATGTTAATAATTATTCATGGGAAATCGGCGATGACGAATTTTCCAGTGCGTTGTTAGGTTTATCGACCGGACAGGAAAAGGGATTATTATCGAAATTACCAGAAACCGTTCCTGTTGAAAAAAATAAAGATGATAAATGTCCGTTGACGGTCAAAGTTGCAGAGATTAAAGAAAAAATCAAACCTCGTTTAGATGATGAATTTGCTAAAGATCTTGGTTTTGGTAATCTTTCCGAGTTAAAGAAAAGTCTTAAAGAAAATATTGAAGAGGAAAGAAAAAAGGATGAAAGAGAAGTTCTGGCCGATAAAATTCTGACAAGAGTTTTAGACGCGGCGGGAGATTTTTCCGTAAGTCCTATGCTTATGAAGATGATCGGTGCGGAAAACTTAGATGAAGAAGAAGTAGAAAAAAGCGCGAAAAAAGCGGCTCTTCTTGATGCGATAGCGCTTAAAGAAAAAATCTCTATTTCTGAAGAGGAACTTGACAAATGGCTCGATAGATTGGCGGAATCTGATGAGGAAGAATTTGATAATCTGGACGAAGAAACTGCTATACGTTTTGTAAAACAATCGATTTTGAGGAAAAAAGCTTTAGATTTTCTTGTCGAGAGAACAGTAAAGGAGGATTCGGGTGAATAATCAATTAACTATACCTTATGTTATCGAAAAAACAGCTCACGGAGAAAGAGCTTATGATATCTATTCTCGTCTTTTAAAGGATAGAATAATTTTTATTGGGTCGGAGATAGATCAACCAACATCTAATAGTGTGATTGCTCAGTTATTGTTTCTTGAGGCTAAAGCGCCAGATAAAGAAATTCAGATTTATATAAATAGTCTTGGAGGAAGCGTTTCTGATGGTCTTGCGATTTATGATACTATGCAGTATGTGCGTCCTCCGATTTCTACAATATCTGTGGGGATATCTGCTTCCATTGCAGCGATTATACTGACAGCCGGAGCAAAAGGTAAGCGTTTTGCACTTCCCAATTCCCGGATACTCCTTCATCAGCCATCGGGTGGTGTCAAAGGAGTTGCTTCAGATATTGAAATTCATGCGGATGAAATTGTAAAAATTAGAGAGAGACTTAATAATATTCTTGCCGAGCATACAGGTCAGCCTATAAAGAAAATTAAGACCGATACCGACAGAGATTTCTGGATGTCAGCAAAACAGGCGCTCGAATACGGTATTATCGATGAAGTAATCAAGACAAGAGAGGAAATAATTAATGAGAAAAAAGTTTGAAGACGCCTACTGCTCTTTTTGTGGACAACCTCATTTAGAGACCACAAGGTTTATATCTGGAAAAGATGGCACTTTCATTTGTGAAGATTGTGTTAGGCTTTTTGCCGATTTTCTGGAAGAAAATAATAGAGAATTACCAGGACATATTGATTTTGAAATACATACTCCGGCTAAAATAAAGGAATTCCTTGATAGTTATGTTATTGGTCAGGAAAAGGCAAAAAAGATTTTGGCGGTTGCCGTATATAATCACTACAAAAAAATTAAATATAAACCAAAAGAAGTAGAAGTAGATAAGTCTAATATTCTTCTTATTGGTCCTACAGGTGTCGGTAAAACGCTCCTGGTGCAAACACTTGCTAAATTTTTAGAGCTTCCTCTTGCTCTTTCTGATGCTACTTCTCTTACTGAAGCCGGATATGTTGGTGAAGATGTTGAAAATCTTCTTGTACGACTGCTTCAGGCAGCAGATTACGATATTGGTTTAGCGGAAAAGGGTATTGTTTATATAGATGAATTTGATAAAATAGGAAGAAAATCCGAAAATCCCTCAATTACAAGAGATGTCTCAGGAGAAGGAGTTCAACAGGCTTTACTCAAAATAGTTGAAGGGTCTATTGTCAATGTACCGCCTCAAGGGGGTAGAAAACATCCCGAACAGGACTTTATCAGTCTGGATACTAAAAACATTCTTTTTATTGCCGGTGGAACTTTTGATGGGCTTCAAGATATAGTAAAAAGTAGATTACAATCTAATTCTCTTGGTTTTAATACTTTTTTTCACGGAAAGGAAGTGTTGAAATCAGAAAGTATATTGGAACAGATTGAGCCGCACGATCTTATACATTACGGTTTAATACCCGAAATAGTAGGTAGATTTCCCATAATTACCACTCTTAATAAGCTTTCTATTTCTGATCTTACCGATATTCTCTGTAAACCGAATAATGCACTTGTTAAACAATATAAACAACTTCTTAATTGGGATGGTATCGAGTTAACTTTCACCCGACCAGCTTTAAACGAGATTTCTAGAAGGGCTTCGAGAATGGGAACCGGAGCCAGAGCTCTGAGGGGAATAATAGAGGAATTGATGCTCGACCTGATGTTTGATTTACCCCAGATGAGCAACTTAGAAAGTTGCAGAATTACAAAATCGACAATTATAAAGGGTACTCCACCCCAAATAATACGAAAAAAGAAAAAAGCTCAATAAGGAAAAATATCCTTTAAAATGATTAAATGGTCTCCTTTCAGGTATATTTCTGCCATGTATATCTCTATTATTTTATTAGGAGCATTAGCGCTTAAACTTCCTTTTGCTAATAGAGGTCTTTCTTTTATAGATTCATTATTTACTTCGTCATCGGCGATATGTGTTACAGGGTTGATTGTCAAAGATACAGCTTTAGATTTTACTTTGACCGGAAAAGCTATAATATTATTTTTGGTTCAAATAGGTGGTTTGGGATACATGGCTGTGGCGAGTTTATTTATGACTTTTTTTGCGATTAAACCCGACAAAAGGCAGAATCTTTTAGCCCAACAGGAATTTGGGTTGTTCAGTCGAGATAACACTTTAACGTTTTTAAGATTGGTGGTAATGACCACTTTCATTTTTGAAATGGTGGGTTTTGTTTTACTTTTTTGGGGTTTTAAGGATAATTTTAGTATTAATGAAGCTA
>Ga0307422_1001380_pt1 | contig 12713 bp, 17 predicted proteins | sample SalMarWE160290MG_FD_202153 | JGI IMG/M metagenome (GOLD analysis project Ga0307422, IMG submission 202153) | Salt marsh sediment microbial communities from the Plum Island Ecosystem LTER, Massachusetts, United States - WE1602-90 | ecosystem: Environmental > Aquatic > Marine > Intertidal zone >...
CGACGTAGAGACGCCCCGTCGCCTCGCTCTCCACGATGTAGACGATGAAAGGCAAACTCCCCGAGTAGGATTCGAACCTACGACCTAGCGGTTAACAGCCGAAGCGATATCGCCACTAGCATCATGTGTGGGCCTATTTCGGCGATAAGTACCCCATTGTATCGGGGGTAGTATTCTCCGGCCTTCCGCCGGCGATTTTGCCTGCGTTCGCAGCGCCCCCACCGGGGCGATATTCTCACGCCCACGACGCAACCGACTGCGTTGGTGACGACCGCCTTCGCACGACCGGGTCAACCTCACGGTCGAAACTTACTCCTGCCGAAGCATGTAGTCGCCGGGTCTGATGCTGTCGTCCTCATTGTGCGAGGCTATGTCCCAACCCTCTGCACGAAGCTCCCTGATTCGCCGCGCGTATTGGGAGATGCCAGCGACGATTTGCAGCTCCTGCATCGTCACGACCTGACCGGACTTGAACCGCATGTACGCGAGAAGGCGCTTCTTCCCCGACGACTCGGCCATCACGGCTTCCATCGCCTCGGCGTCGGCGTCCGATTGCCAAGCCTTCTTTCCGAGGTTGCACTCCTCGCAGAGCGTCCACAGGTTGTCCTCGGTGGTCTGGCCGCCCCACTCGACGGGGATGATGTGGTCTATCACCAGTTTCACTCCATCGTCGGGCGTTCGACCACATCGCCTGCACTTGGAGTGGTCACGGTGCAGTATCTTGAATCGCGTCTTCGCGCCGACGCTACGCCTCACCGCGGCGGGCTTTCCCTGCTTCAGGCTGCGCAGGCGATACCCGTCGGACAGCGTCTCAATGTCCCAGCCCTCCTGCGACAGGTCGCGGACGCGCCGCGCCCACTCAGAGATGCGCGCGATCTCGATAATCTCGGCGCGCGGCACAGCTTGGGGGTGTCGTGACTTGAGCAGCGTCAGAATCCTCGACTTCGCGCTCGCCATCCGTGGCCTCCGCATATACGGCGACCACCATAACCGGCGCGGTGGGCGGAGTCCAGCAGGCTAGCGGCAGGATCGCAGGTGCATCATGACCTGGCAGGCCACCGCGTTGCCCAGTGTGGGGGGGACGGCGTTCCCGATCTGGATGGCGATCTGAATCTTCGTGCCGCAGAACTCGAAGTCGTCGGGGAAAGTCTGGAGGCGTGCCGCCTCCCAATGAGTGATGGGTCGGTGCGCCGACGGATGAAGGTACCGCCCCTTCTCAGGTTTGTAGAACTCAGTGCGGATCGTGCACCGCGCCGGCTCATCCCACGCTAGCCGGCCGAAAAGGTCGGTCCCGCCCTTGGTCTTCCTGATCCAGCAGTCTGGCGTCAGCTCGGGCGCGAGCCGCTGGAGGTCGAAGCGATTGCCGCCGGGCGGAATCAGCTTGTACCGTTTGAGGCTCATTTCCGTCGGGTTGCGACCGAAGTGAAGTGACTTGCCCCCGACAGGCCGCCCGTTCGGCATCACATAGTGCGGCTTCTTCGGGATGCCCCGGAATGCCTCGCGCACGGTCGTCGTTTCGCCGTTCGATTCGTTCAGCTCAAGTGGACCGAGACGGCTGCCCACGATGAACGCACGCCAACGGTTCTGTGGCACGCCGAATCTGGCTGCGAGCAACTTTTGCCGCGTGACATGGAAGCCCATCTTCTTGGCCAGCGCGACGATCCTGTCGCCCTCGACGGAGCTAATGAGGTTGGGGACATTCTCCATCACGAAGACGGCGCAGCCCGACGACTCCACCACATCCATGAAGTACCGCCACAGCTTCCTGCGAGGATCGCTGGTACGGTTGCCGTTCAGGTTCGAGAATCCCTGGCAGGGGGGGCCTCCGATGACGACATCGGCCTCAACACCCACTTCGCCGGAGCGAACGGCGTCCTCAATCGGAGCAGTGACGACGGGACACTTGAGGTTGTGCCGGAAGGTGGCGGCGAAGGGCTCCTCGATCTCCACGCCCAGCACGGTCTTGAATCCAGCTTGGTGAAATCCGAGTGCCATTCCTCCGGCACCACAGAAAAGGTCAATCACTCTTGGCTTTCGGCGTCCCATTGCGATTAGCCCGTATTGCGGCCTCAAGCCGCGACAGGGTTCGCTCCCTCCTGCCGACCGCGGAGAGCTGGCACTCCCAGACGGTCAGCACCTTCCACCCCAGCGACCGCAGCTCTCGCCTTACGCGCGCATCCCGCGCTCGGTTGCCCTCAATCTTCCGCCGCCAGAAGTCGGAATTGGACTTCGGCGACCCGCCGCGCGGACAGTCGTGGCCGTGCCACATGCAGCCGTGCACGAAGACGACCGTGCCGTACTTCGGCAGCACGAGGTCGGGCTTCCCGATCAGGCCACGGTGCGACCTGGCGAACCGGAGGCCGCGACGATGCAACCCGCTGCGAACCAGCCGCTCCGGGCGCGTGCGCTCCGTCCGGACCGCCCGCATGATCTCGGATCGCTTCTTCGCGGGGTAGATGTCCATCGCAAAACCGTCCGCTACAATATCTTGTACCTGCGCCTGGCAGGATGTCAACCAGTGGGATCTAACTGTCCGCTCCGCTACGCTCGGAGCCTCGCACACCTTATTGTCTTCGCCGTGGGCCGAAGCGCGGACGCAGAGGCGTGTGTGATGCTCTCCCCGACGGTCTCAGGTGGGTTAAGCCCGTCGCCTCGCTTGACCACCCGTGAGACCTAGCCTAGCCGAACTTGAGCGTCTGGCCCTGGACGGCGTCCCCCAATATCCCGGCGATGTGGCGCGCCAGGCACGATGCCAGAATCGGTGGCACCGCGTTGCCGATTTGAATCCCGACATTGATCCTCTTGCCGCAGAAGGTGTGGTCCTCCGGGAAGCTCTGGAGCAGCGCGGCTTCCCGGTGCGTGATCGCGCGATCGGCAACGGGGTGCAGATACCGCCCTTTCTCGGGCTTGTAGAACTCCGTCCGTATCGTCACCGACGGACGATCCCACCAGAGCCGGCCGAACAAGTCCGTCCCGCCCTTCGTCTTCCTCTTCCAGCACTCCGGCATCAAGTGGGGTGGCAAATCCCATCGGTTCCCTCCGGGCGGGATGCACCGATAGCGTTCGAGGGACTTGGGGGTGGGGTTGCGGCCTATGTGCCAGTTCCTCTCTGTCGGCGCAAGCGGCATGTGTCCAATCGCGTCACGAACCGTTCGCCACGGTGCGAGCTGCGCCGACAGCAAGTCCTGCTTTGCGGGGTCCACATGCGTGGGTTCCGGGAAGGACGGCGCACCGACTCGTGAGCCAATCACGATTGCTCGTTTTCGCTGTTGCGGCACCCCGTAGTCCGCCGCGTTCAGGACCCGCGCGTCCACTGCGTAGCCGTAAGATTCCGCGAGCTGGCGTAGCTCCTGGTACTCGGCGGAACGCAGGAGAGGGGGAACATTCTCAAGAAGGAAGACCTTGGGCCGCACCTGATCGATGCAGCGCATGTATTGACGCCATAGCTGGCTCCTCGGGTCGTTCGGGACTCGCTCGCCGAGGTTGCTGAATCCCTGGCAGGGCGGTCCGCCCACGACCACATCGGCCGGAGGGAACGACTGAATCTCCTGGATCGCGCAGTTCAGCACTCGATCCGTAATGTTGGCCCGCAAGGTATCGCACGCTTCCGTGTCCCACTCGTTGGCGACCACCGTGCGGAACCCCGCATCCTTGAAGCCGGCCGCCAGCCCCCCGCAGCCGGCGAAAAGCTCGATGATCGTCGGTCCGTCGCCATCGGGAACCTCGCCGAAGTGCAGGATGCCGCTGTGCTCGCGCTCCCCCTGAACCTCGAACGGACCCACTCGATAGCTGTGCGTGCTGATTCTCTCTATCACGATCACATCGCCAGGCTGCACCCGGTGCTTCGTGAAGAACGCCCCAACCCACGCACGACGGCGGAAGAAGCGTCGCGGCTTGCCCGTGCTTGCGTCGCAGGGAATGTCGGTGAGAACGGGGTCGTTAAGACCGACGACATCGAGCGTCAGCAGCTTTCCGGTTCCTTTCTTGCTCGACGAGGGGCCGAAGCAGTCCGCAGGAAAGAAATCTGCGTGACCAGTGAGGTACAGATGGTTCTGGCGGATATTGGCGCTGCTGACGCAGATCAGCCGCTTGCGGTGTCCTACGCGACCGCTCATGGCCCACCCACCTGTTCCGATTGCGCCAGCCTATGCATCGGAACATGCACGGGGGCGTGCGTTGGGCCGCCGGCAGCGAGGCCGGGGACGAGCAGGGTCGCGTCTCCCGGCACGGCCTGATCGGCAGGCGGCGACCCGCTCGCTTGGCGGTCCTTGGGGCTTCCTGCTGGCATCGTCTCCTCCCTGAGAAGCTAAACTCCCTGCGGGTCGGCACGATTTCGGCAACTGCGCATCATATCCTAAAGCCGCTCGGACGACATGGCCTTTCCGACAGAACGCGCTCCCGGCAAGGCTCGCCGTGCGAGGTGTCATGGCCATCGCCCATGACCCCGACCATACCCGGATGCGCCGTTGCGGCCCGACCCTGTGAAATGTGACGGCGAAAACAAACCGACCTCAGGCGTTGCCCTCCGCACGAGGGCGGTCGGGCGTCTCGACGCTCCAGCCAACCTGCAAGCTTCCGCCACACCAACCCCCAACTGGTGCCTGGGGGTCGTCGCGACCTCAGTTGCCCCAACCGGGCCGACGGAGAAACTCGCCCGACGGGGGAGGCGAGGATAGCCGCACTGCGCCGGGTCCGAGTGTGTCGCGCAGAGGACAACGCCGCTTGGTTCTGGTCCGGGATCGACGGTCAGCGTGCCAGGATGGTCTTCCGGGGCGGTTTGAACGACCCGTTTCCGCCCTGTTAAGCACGAATACCCGATTCCTGGAGGCACGGAAGCCTCGTCCTTGAGGGCAGTCTACGGCGCGGCTGGGGATTGGATGAGTTTGTTGTCGGCAGCCGACAGCGCCTAGGCCGCCCCGGCAAGCCGGGGCGGCTTCTCGATGCGGGCGGTCGTCGGGTCGTGTCCCCGTGCGGTGGCCGTCCCGGATCGAGGACGGGGGCGTGGCTGCGCGGTGCGACCGCAACAGCGGGGCAAAGGGGCTGGCCTTGTCCTCAGACTCCCGGCGGCTGGGGGTCGTGACGACCCGCCGAGGGAGGTCGCCCGAAGGGCAACCCCGCGCTGGTCTGTCCGGCTCGGATCGTGGCGGTCATTCCTCTTCCGATTGGCTCGGCTCGGTGACCCAGATGATCCTGATCCGCATCCGACGAGCCTCCCTGTTCAGTGCGGGCGGGGGCTTCCCGACGCAAAGCAGCACGCACTCCGCGTGCGGGGCGGCGGCCTTCGCCGGCTCGAACGGCTCAAGGCCTTCATCCGCCTGGGCGACATGGACGAGCAGGAACGGCGGCAGGATCGGGGGGCTACCCCGCTCGGGACGCCGGCGGTGCCACGCGGCAAGGTCTACGCCGCATTCGTCCGGCCATCGAGCGACCAAGTAGGGCCTCGCTCCGCGTGCCGTGAGCAGGGTGTGATATGCGGCCATACGAGTCGTTTCCGCCAGGCTGGTCGCCCTCGCGTTTCGTCGGTCTGTGAACCAATGGCGGTACGGGGCAGACTCGGAGAGTCGCCGCCGGATGCTCCTGATCTGGCTTGGGGTCAGCCCTGATGTGTCTGTGGTCCCTTCCAACCGGGCCGTCACTGACCGCCAGACATTCTTCCCCCTGCAAAGCGGCAGGCTGACGCGGTAGGTCATGCACCGGCCCGGTCGCACCGGGTCCACGGGTGTCAGGATCGGCACGCCTTCGCACTCGTGTTGCTTCATCCACTCCTTGTAGACGGGATAGGCGTTTCCGCTACCCGCAGCTTTTGAGGTTCCGCCGCTGAGCTTCTTGAACAGCGTGCTGGGGATGGGCAGGCGGTCAAGGTCGCGGGGCTTCTCGGCCTGGCGCCTGCAATGGTTCCAGAATTTTCCGAAGAACCGTTCAATATTGGGGTGCTCCACGAGCGCCTCGGACAACAGGTTGGCAAGAGCCTCGACGCACTCGTCTCTTTCGACCCACTTCGCTGGCATGGCATTCCCTCGATAGTGGCTTGGCCCACTCCCTTCTTCATCGGCTGGGAGGTGGTGGCGGCAAAACTGCGCCACCATCGCCTGTTAGATATCTGTAGGAGGTATTCGCATCGAGTCTTCCGACGCGGCTTCGCCGCGTCGGCCATGACGGGGGAGGTGGTCAGGCCGAGATGCCGAGTGGCCACTCGCCCTGGAGGCGGCGGCTGCCAGCCTCGGGAATCACCCATCCCTTTGCCCCGCCGCGTTCCGTACTCGCCCTCCGTGCGGTCTCGTGGGGGTCCTCTCTATGCCCTCGGCCCCCTCCGGGGGCCTTTCCCTCAGGGGAAATGGGGATCGCGGCTCCGACACTCCGGGACCTGAGGCCGCGGGGACCCGCACGAGGGGGGTGTCGGGGGAGCCGTCGCCAGCGGTCGAGGCAGACAGACGCGGAATCGGGTCCCGCCGAAGGAAAGCCGCCCGATGGGCGGCCCGGCACTCGTGCGATCTCCTGGGCCGCTCAAGCCGCTCTATATCGTTCTGATAACAGGTAACAGGCTAACAGTGAATCGCGGAGGTCGGCGGCGGTGGCGGACACCGCACATCACAGGGATGGGCTGCGGACAGAGGGGGGAGCATGATCGAGATACCGTTGAGTGGCACATGCGCCGCAATGATCGACGAGGAGGACGAGGAGCTGGTCAAGCAGCACGGCCCCTGGCGTGCGTTGCGACAGCCGCACACGAGCTACGCCATCGCGCGGCTCCCATCCATCGAGGGAAAGCAACAGACCCTATACATGCACAGGCTCGTAATGCATGCGCGGCCGGGGCAGGTCGTCATGCACGCCGACCGCAACGGATTGAACAACACGCGCGACAACCTGCGGGTCCGGGAGGCAGCATCAAGTGCCATCATGCCGCAGGCCGACCGCCCTGCGGCGTCGGGGCAAGGTGAACAAACCCAGGCAACTGATCGACGAATCACGGAGGGGGAGAGATGAACACCTTTCTAGCGAGTGATGAGAGTGGCTGGGATGTCTTACGCGAACAACTGGCCGAGCTGCGCCGGGAAGGCGTGGACATGTTTGAGCGGATCGAGGTCGTGGAGCAGGAACTCCAGCGGCTGGAGAGTGAGGGCCGAAGGGTGGGTCGTGTTCTGACGAACTGGGAGGATATGCAGCAGATGCTCCTCGAGCTCTTTCGGCGCGACCAGGTGGGCTTTGGCTATGTCCGGGTGTTTGCGGAGATGCTGCACCAAATCGCCCGCGAACGGCAGCACGCCTCCTCCGCCGTCGTAGGCGAGACGAATGGCGCCGCGAAGCTGACCGAGTCCGCGGTGCGCGACATCCGCCGCCGAAGGCAGGAGGGCGAGACCACGAGGTCCCTCGCGGCGGAGTACGGCGTCGCCGACGGCACTGTGAAGGACGCGGCGCGGCGCAGGACCTGGCGGCATCTCCCGTAATTGGGTCGCCCGAGCTGCTTGCGCTCATCGACGCCCACGGAAACACGCTTCTTGCCCATCGCGGCCTCAGGCCCTGTGGACCCGTCGCCCTGGTTATCGGGTGACCACACGGCAGGGGATCGCGACGACCCTTTTCTCCGGACATGCAGGGGTCTGAATCCGGAGGTGAAGTAGGCGTGTGGCAGCCCCTACCGTGGGACAGCCTCAGCCGAGCTGCCGCATGGGCTTCGCCACGGTCCGCTGGCAGCGGCCCCGTCACGCGGTCACCACCCATGAGTCAGGGAGGCCCTTTCGCAATGCGGCGACTTGATGAGCGGTTGCTCCCCAAAGAGCTATCGCTGACGGAAACGGAGCCGCTGTGTCAGCCGAGCCGAAGGTGAGCCTTCCGCGCAAGAAAAACACCGTGGCGGTGCCTGCGACATGCTGGTGCCAGTAGCGCGTGTCGGTACGGGCCGGGATGAGGGCGACCACCGTGCGGGCGTTGCCGCAGTGCACTTCGTCCTTCGCCTTGGCCACCCACGCCTTGAGTCCCCGGCCATAAGGCGGGTTGACGAACACCGTCCCATGCCACGGCAGGGATAGGCCGTCGTCCGCCTCGGTGAAGTGGACGCGGGCCTTGACCGGGGCGGTCGCCCGGTTTGCCGTGGGCGAGCATGGATCAAGGTCGATGGCGCCGACCGCCTCGTAGAGAATATCGAGGACCTGGGCCGGCGTCTGCCACTTCATCGAAGTCGAGCTGTTTCCGGAGTTGACATAGAAGGGCTTTCGGATGCCCGGCTCCGCTAAGTAATGGCCGCTTCCAAGGACGGCGAGAACGCGGTCTAGGACGGTTAGGCGCCCTTGAGATCGTTTCTCAAGGGCAACGACGGTGGGCGGCGTGGTGGCGGCAAGCGATGCCAGCGCCCGCTGCGACAGGTGGCGTCTCCTGCGGAGGGCCGCGACGCGTTGGCCGATGGCCTCACCCGGCGGCAGATTCCGCCCTTCCACGACAAGCGAAAGAGCGGACAGGGCCTTTCCCCACGACGAGAGGTTTCCCCTGCCGCCCTCAAGTAGCCGTACCGTCGGAACCGAAAGGCCAGCTTGTTCGGCAAGCCCAAGCTGCGTGAGACGGCGCTTTTTGCGGGCCTCTCGTAGGCATCTTCCGAGGCGATTTTGGCAAGGAACTTTTATCACACCGCACCGATTCTCGGCCAAAAACCAAAGAGACCTTTAGCGACGGAAGGCCGGATTCTAGGGGTGGTGGGGTGCGGTCAGGGGGCTTCGGCCCACGCGGCCAGCCCCTTGCCTGCCGTTTCGTGTTACCGGGTCTATATCCTTTCCGTAGGCAAGTCATGGAGCAACCATGTTCTTGGCGCCCTGGGTGCGTTGCCATCGGGGTTGGCGAGTCAACCATAGAAGGAAGCGAAACAATGAACGACAAGCATGACGGAACACGAGAACCGCAGCCGCAAGAGCAAAGATTGGTTCACTGGGATCGAGTGGCGTGGGTGACGATGGATCGGCACATCCGGGCGCGGGAACCAACCCGTTTGGAGTGGGTCATCGGAACTACGCTTGCCAACGCCGTCGCAGTGGCCAACTCGGCTTTCTGTGGTGACGAAGCGCGGCCGGATGTGCGTCAAATGATTGATATCATTGCCGGCGGAACAAACGCGTGCATGCTGGATGACACGATTCTACTGCTCAGGGACACGCTGAAGCACTGCATCCGGAGAGGTGATTCTTCGCTATTCGCTGCGAAAAGTGCGGATGAGGAAGACATGGATATGGTCGTTGGATGACGGCACTCGCCGACGCTGCGCCGTCCCCGAAGACTTCCCCAGGACGCCCTCATCCCATAACCGGAAACCAAATCGTTTCCGTAGGTGAAGCGAACCTCGGCCAGCATGACCACAGCGACCAGGCCGCGCGCGTCTGGGGCGACGACCGCGTTCCCGTCGCGCGGCCCGGCCCTCCGATGCGTCGTCGGCGGGAGGTCGTAGCGACCCATTGGGGGAGCGACACTGGTATGGCACAGAGGAAGAAGCAGTCGGTGTGGGGCGTCCTCGCCCGTCTCGGTCTCAAGGGCGACCGGGGCGACCGGGACGAGATCATCCAGCATGTATTCGAGACGACCTCGCGCCTCACCGTGCGGTCGGCCAGCGGTGAACCCATCGAGGGCGGTGATTTCCTCGTCGGAGTGTTTGAAAGTCTGGGCAGCGCGAAGGACTGGCCCCCTGTCGGAGGCCGCGAGTGGAGCCGGCTTCGTTCAAAGGCGCTGGGGATCGTGATGAGGAAACTTGCGACCGAGGGCCTGCTCGACGCTATTGCGGTCGGCGCCGAGGGGGTGTCGCCAGCCCACATCCCAGGGACGAGCGCGGATGCGCGGAGCGAGGAAGGCGAAGGTAACCAGCAGGTTGGCGAGGGTGCCGACGCTGGCCAGGACTCACGCGGCGGGGGCGGGACTGAGGAGATGCCAGGTCTCGGGGTGGAGGTCGCGTCGGCGTTTATTCGCCGCGGCATGGACAACCCGGATGTGGGGTTCCGGTGCCTCGGACGCGACACTCCGATGCGGATCATCTGGCGCTGGGCACGGGAGACCTGCCCCGATGTGCCGCCGGAAGCCCTCGTGTCGTTGAAGGACCGTCTCGCCGAGGTGGCCTACCGCGACGACGATGGTCACCTGCTGGGCGCGGTGATGCTGCGTGCGCTCGAGGACGAGCTTGATGCGGGGAGCAACGACGAGAGGTGGCTGTTGACGATCACTTATTTCGAGGATGCGATAGACGCATTGCGGCGCGTGTTCGAGAGGCTGGCGTTGCTTTGACTCAGGGGCCGATTGACCTGCACGACGACACGGCGCGGGACGGCCTGCTGAGGGAAGGCACGCCCGCGTAAGCGGGCGTGGCCCGAGATTCAGGGGGTAACATGGATCGGGTGGATCGCGTCAGATGTGAGGCGTGCCGGACATTGGTACCGGCCGACGGGGACCTCGTACTCAAGGTGATGGTGACCACCGGAAATGATCGTCCGCTTGTGGGCGAGATGTCCATGACGACGGCCCGCCCGGCGTGCTTTTGCACCGGATGCGTCGTGCCGAGCGTTACGCTGACGGTAGCGCGGCTCATCGGCACGCAGCAGGCGAGGTCGCCCGTGCGAGGCTTGCGGCCGGCAGCGAGATGAACATGACGGATGACGGAATAATGTCACTATTGGACGAGCTCGGATGGCACGGCGTACCAGCCCTCACGGCGTTCAGTAACATCATGTGGCTGTACCTGGCGGCAGGCTTGGACCCGGATGTTCCTCTGCGCCTGATCGCCAACCGGGGCATCGGGGCAAGGGCGTGCTGCGGGCGAGCCGCCCTGGCTATGGCCGAAGAGGCCCGGCGTGTGGGAGTGCTCGATGTGCTTCGTCGTCCGCGTGTTCTCAGGCCGGCGGAGGCGCTCGCGCTTCTCGAGCGCGTGTATGGAGGTAACGGCAAGGCGTGATGAGAGGCGATCTGTGTTTCCAGAGCGGAATCGTCTGTTAGGTGTGACGAATCCCTGGCATTGTCGAACTCGACCGGAATATTCATTGGCTTTGAACGGCAACAGCATCCCCGTTCTTGAGTCCTAAACTGGGGTCCGAAGCTGCCGACATGTCGCCGAGGCGCGCGTAGATGGCGTTCGCGGGTGAATGAATGGTCCGTTCACAGGGCCCAAACACCATCGGGGGCATCCGTGCGGGTGTCCGGAGGAGCGGTTTACTGGGCGCCGGGTGCGTCTCCTGAACGGGATTGCCGTGTTCCCCTCGGTCTTCCGGGGATGGCGGCGTAGTCGAAGGCGGATGCGATGCTCCACGACCTATGCGGACAGCTAGCATTGGCCGTTACGGCGATGGCCACACTGCTCGCGGTCGCGGCGGCGGTTGTCGCTGCGTTGGCGGTCCGGCAGGCAGGGGCCAAGGTGGAGCGACGCGCATGGACCTTCTGCCCTGTTTGCGGGCGACCTCGACCCGACGGTACAGCGACTGCCGGCGCGCCTAGGCCACGAGGGGTCACGACCCTTTCGCCAGCCGGAGAACCGGACACGATTGCCCCCGCACGATGCATGTACGGAAGACGGATACCCGATTCGCCGCTCCCGTCCGACCTGCTGCGAGCCGGCTGGGTTCGTGGCAAGGCTCTCGCCATGAACGCCGTCGGCGACCGTTTGGTGAACACCACGCCTGGAGATTGGAGTGATCCAGTGGCCTGGTCCTTGGCCGGGGCCGTGCTGGGAGCGATCCGCGAGCCCAGGGTGCAGAGTGTGTATGACCAGTGCGCGGCCGATGTCATTCGACAGTTCTACGGCGTGTTGGACCCCGTCGAGTGGGCCTGTGACCCTGACCGTATCCAGGAAGAAGTGGTGGCGGTTGCGGCTGAGACCGAACGCAGGTTGTTTAGCCGGGTGGGACGAGACGCTTGACAGTCCGACCGAAGCTGCTGAAGGAAGGGCCGCCGAAGGCGGCCCGGAACCGGGAAATCGCAGGGGCGAGGGGTGACATTTGAAGTCCCGCGCGGCCAGGGGCCGTTCCCGGCACCCTGAGGCGTGATTCGGAGAGCCATGCAGCACTGCCGTTTGAACTGAACAATTCCTGTCGCAGGTTTCGGCGGCGGGACGGAGGGCAAGCGTGGCAACAGCCATCTACGCGAGGATCAGTTCACGGTCGCAGACAACGGCCTCGCAGCGGAGGGAGATCGAGCGCTACCTGTCTGCCAACGACATCACGGACGCACGGTGGTACATCGACGAGGGCATCAGCGGCGCGGTGATGGACCGTCCCGCACTGCACGACCTAAAGCGGTCGATCTTCCTGGGCGAGACGACGACCGTGATCGTCTACGCCTTGGACCGGATCGCCAGAAATGCTGTCGAAGGAATGGTGTTGCTCGCGGACTGGCTCAAGCACGGCGTGCGTCTGGTGGTCATTACCCTGCAAGTCGATTTCGCCGGTGAGATCGGTCAGATGATCGCATCCCTGCTTTTGCATATCGCGCAGATGGAACGGTCGCGGCTCCGTGAACGCCAAGCCGCCGGGATCGCGGCGGCGCAGGCGGCAGGCAGAAAGTGGGGAGGCCGGAAACCCGGCACCGGGTTGAGTGCCAATCCCCAACGGGTCATCGAGCTTCGCCGACGGGGACTCACGATCCGCGAGGTGGCGGCCGCGCTTGGCATTTCGACAAGGACCGTTTCTCGAATGGTCAAGCGTGCCGAGGGGAACGTCGACGCCTGCCGCTGATCCACATCACGAACGACCGACCAG
>Ga0307422_1001382_pt1 | contig 12686 bp, 11 predicted proteins | sample SalMarWE160290MG_FD_202153 | JGI IMG/M metagenome (GOLD analysis project Ga0307422, IMG submission 202153) | Salt marsh sediment microbial communities from the Plum Island Ecosystem LTER, Massachusetts, United States - WE1602-90 | ecosystem: Environmental > Aquatic > Marine > Intertidal zone >...
TCAGAAATTGGATGGAACGAACTTATTGACTAAACTAAATTATTCCAGAATCAGCCAAACCCGTTTTCCAGTGAAACCACCATCAGGTTTGAAATACCACAGGAAGTAGTTGATGCACAACTTTATATTTGTAATATGAGCGGGGTATTATTAAAAACCATCCAAATTAACCAAAGAGGCTCTGGTAACGTAACCATGAACGGGAATGAATTAAATGCCGGGATGTATATGTACACTTTAGTTGCCGATGGCAAAGAAGTCGATACAAAAAAAATGATTTTAACGGATTAAATTTGGTATATCTAACCTATTTAAGTTTTCAACCATGAAAAAAATATTAATAATAATTTGGATATCATTTATTTACTTCTTCTCCTATGGTCAAATAAATATTGGAGGAAAACCATATAGCTTTCAACATCAAATTAAACCGATAAAAATTACTAAAAATAATATCCAAAAAGTTGAAGTTTGCGAGCTTGACTTTTCCAGGTTAACAGAAGAAGACAGATATAATGATTCCATTGGAAAACCATTCAGATATGGCAAATTAATAGAAGTAGCTTATAATACCCAAAATAGTGGAGAATGGATTGAGCTTGAAAATGGCGATAGAATTTGGATCCTGGAAATTCATTGCCCTTCTGCAAAGTCAATTAATTTGGCTTACGATAAATTCTGGCTGCCCGTTGGAGGCCTACTTTATATATATACTAAAGATAAACATTCTTTTATTGGAGGCTTTAATTACAAAAATAATAAAGGGACACATGAAAATCCTTCAAAATATGCAACAGGGTTGCTTTTTAGCGATGATATTTACCTTGAGTATTATGAGCCAAAAAAGGTCAGTGGTGAAGGAATTATTTCAATTTCTAAAATTATATACGGATACAAAGACATTTGTAGCTTAGAAAGTGAATTATGCACAGTAGACATTAATTGCAGCCCGGAAGGTGATTTATGGCAGGATGAAAAAACATCTGTTGCCCTGGTTATTTCAAATGGTGCTGTTTTTTCAGGTTCATTAATGAAAAACACAAAGGGAAATGGAATTCCATATTTTTTATGTGCAAACCATAGTATGGAGGACAATGGACTTGATGCTATTTCAGATCCAGATGCCTCCGATTTTTTGTTCTGGTGGGATTATGAATTTGAAAACTGCAATGGATCTACCTATTCGTATCAAGAAACAACTGGTGCAACACTTGTAGCAAATAATTCCTCATCGGATTTTGCGCTTCTTAGACTCTTGGAAAGCCCGTATGATTTATCCCCTCCATATCAGGCTTATTTTAATGGTTGGGATAGAAGGTCTCCAGGAAATGGAAACATTTGTATACATCATCCTCAATTTTTACCCAAAAAAATATCAACAGATAACCATCCTCCAACTACTTCTGATAATAATTACTGGGCTGTTGTTTGGGATCAAACCACAAATGGATATTCAATTGTATATCCTGGTTCATCGGGTGCACCTCTCTATAATGTATACCGAAATAATAATATTATTGGACAATTAAGTAAAAGGGTGGGAGATTACTGTCCACATCAAAAATCAAAATTTGGAAAGTTTAGTATATCATGGGGTAATGGGTCTGAGCATAGGAGAAGATTAAAGGAGTGGTTAGATCCTGATAATTCAAACGTTCAATACTTAAATGGATCGTATTGTACAAACACAGAGTATATCTTTAATACTAAACTCGAAGACGATGCTGTGATTTATGGATGTGCGATCAATTTACAAAATGTCACAATAAACAATGGGGCAAATATTGTATTTCATTCGTATAGTGATTTAATTATTAATGGTGAATTTGAAATTGAACTTGGTTCTACTATGGAAATACAATAATATTCTGTTCATAACAACTGTTTAAGCTTTTAAACAGAATTATTACATCAATTAAAAAATCAAATGAGTTTAAAACAAATACCAAATGAAACGGATTATTATCATCTGCATTGTTATAATTAGTACATATCAGCTATCATCCCAAATTACACTGGATATTGGAAACGATTTAATAGCATGTTTCGATGTTTACAAGATCGAAGAAAAAATAACCTTAGGAGAATCTCCAATTGCTTATGGAGGTGTAGAACCCTATAATTTCACATGGAGTGGAAAGATGTTGATTGACTCAACAGAAAATACATGGATTTATGCTTCAGATATTCTGGACGATACAACCAAGAGTAATCCTATAGTTAAAATAATAGATATTCCAAATAATTGGTTTACTCTTCATCTAAAAGTTGAAGATACTGCAGAAAATTTCGAAATTGATTCAATCAAAATTATTCAATCATTTTTTGAAGATTATCCTGTGTATAGACCTCCTGTAACAATTAAAAAAGGGGATAGCGTTCAGTTTTTTGGAGATATTTATTTTAGCAGTAATTTCCCAATTATAAAATATATTATCAGCCCAATAGATGGATTAACCGATTCAACGAATATATACGGATGGGCAAAACCGGATGCTAGTATTACATATTATCTACAGGCAGTGAATTCTGTAGGTTGTGTATCTTATAAGATAGAATATTGGAGAATAAATGTTGATACAACCACATATTCAAATAATGAAGTAGGAAATACAGAGGCTCAATGTTACTTAAGCGATGGAATCCTGATAATACATGTCCCCTCTTTTAAAAACTCACCGTTCCAATTAACAGTAACTACGGTTGATGGAAGAATAATCCATTCGGGAAAATACAACAGCCATCCATTACGGCTTCCTGATTTAGGATTAAAGCCAAGACAATTGTATCTGGTTTCCATTCGTAATGGAAGAAAGAAATCGGTCTGTAAACTGTTCTTTTAGGAACCAAAGCAGGCACTCTATTCAAAAAAGGGTAAATGCCCGGATTTTTTGAAAAGCATACAGCACGGGGAGCAGGAGAATCCTCTATCCGGAAAGTTGCCGTACGGGAAATCAGGTTCCCAGATGCAGGGTTTGAAATACAGGAGAAGGGGCTGTATTAATAATAGATCAGTGAGTTTAAAAATATAACTGAAATAAAATGAAAACAACAATTCTTTTTGTATGCTGCCTGTTTTATACAATATATTCTTATGCACAATTTCCCCTCTATTCCGACAACCCGGTTTGGTATATTGAAGACCATCAAAACCAGGTTATTCAAAGGATTACTTACGAAAAAGACACATTCATGTGCGGATACAATTACAGCAAATTAAATAAAATGGAATATTGGACTGGCCAACAAAAATATTTCTTAAAAGGTTTTGTGAGGAAAGAAAACAAAAAGGTATTTTTCAGGTATTCGGAAAATTGCGAGGATAAAGAATACCTGATGTATGACTTTTCTCTCCTACCGGGTGATACCGTGTATTGTGGATATGACCTGATTGACTCTGAAAATCCATATCTGGATTATATAGATACCACAAAATTCTGGGTCGAAAGTATTGACTCTGTGACTTATTTTGAAAAAAAATATAAACGGTTAAATATGAAATTTATTTCTTTCCCTCGCTATCCCTCCACTCCAATGCAAATGGTTTGGACTGAAACCCTTGGATTCTATCATGGCCATCCGTTTTATCCTTTGTTCTTTTGGGAAAGCAAATCAACCTGGTATGATGTTTTAGCATGTATGGAACTTTCGGGAAAATTAATTTTTAAAAACGAAGAAACCAACTTAAACTGCGATTCCTTAACATTTTCTCCCATGATAAGATCTGATGGTTTTTCGGAAGAAAACATCACGGTGTTTCCTAATCCGTCCCGTTCATCGCTTACAATTCAGATAAATGGTAACAACCGGGATATCCGGCGCATTGAGTTAATGAATGCCCGGGGACAGGTAATAAAAACATTTACCCAATTGCATGGAACCCAAATTACCCTGGATGCCCCTGCTTTGCCGGGATTTTATTTTTTAAAAATCATGGTCGATAGGAAAACCATTACAAAAAAAATAATACTGAATTGAACGATTCTTAAAGAATGATAATTGTTTTGAACACAGGTTCGTGGCACGCGGGGGTAATTCATGTTTTTAAACCCATTCATCCGATGACTCGGAGTCATCGGATGAATAATCACGGCACGCTTTATAAAAGCACGCCAACGGGAGTAGGGATTAAAAGAACAGACCGATACGATTGTTTTTAACCTGTTTAATTCGTATCTTTCATAGGAATTACCCCTGCCCGCCGTTTAGCCCGCAGGACAACCAGGTACACAAATGAAATGCATAACAAATATCAAATCGTCTATCCTTATTGGCATTATCTTCTTTTTCACATGTTCTAATGCTCAAAATAATAAAATGGATCTGGTTTTCAATGGGCAATTAACTCATTATATTACTGAAGGTGGTTTTTTAAAAAAGATAAATATTCCGGTAAATCCGGGTATAGAAATCCTTTTAAATATAAATATCAGAGATGGGCTTTCAATATTATCAGGGGCAGGATATTATTGGGGTGTATTTAATTCTGTTTCTAAAAATGGAGTACCTTACAAAGCAAAAATCCAGGAATTTAATCTTCCGGTTTTATTAAAAAGAAGTTTTAAACAAACCTATTCATGTACATTTGGGTTATATCCCGGTTGGCTTGTCAAAGGACATCTTCAAAATTTTAACAGAGGGGAAGGAGAATGGTATGATATACCAAAACAATCTGATAAATATAATGATGAAAATTTTTTGTTAGATGTATATCTGGATATTGGAAAACAGGAAATGATTTTCATCAAGCAAAATATTTCAGTTTCCTTCTTCTTGAAATATAAATTTAATGATTATTGGGCAGGTCAATTTCGCTCAAAAATTAATTATGGAATAAAATTTAGTTATATTCTAAACCGCTAATTATGAAACATGTATATTTTTATTCTTTGCTTATATTGTTAAATATAAGTTTAAAAGCACAAATTAATCCAAGAATGTATAATGAAAATTATATGTGGACTTCCTTTTTTGATGATTTTGATGATAATGAAATTAACAGAAATGAATGGGAACCAGGACTTATTTATCGAGGTATTGGTGAATTGATTGATAGCGAATTAACTCATGATATTTCTAACTCAAAACTAGCATTATCAATGGTGCAATATCCCAATTATAATGATTCTGCAGATTATGTTGGGGCGGAGTTTTTTACAAAAGAAACCTTTCTTTATGGTAGCTTTGAATGTGAGGCTACATTTGCCAAAAAGATTGGCTCCTGGCCAGCATTTTGGTCATTCCATCGACAACCTTGTCCAAATAATGATGGGCCAGAAATTGATTTTGCTGAGTATTTCTGTAGGATTTATAGCTCTTCTTATCAATATAATGTGATGGGTCATTATGTTCATCGTTGGTTTGCCAGTCCATGTGGTGGGCCTGGTAATGGGAATGAGACTGTTTTTTCTGAAGAAAACTTTTTTGTAACATCAACAAATTTATATAAATGTATCTGGACTCCTGAACAAATTAAATTTTATATTGATGGAAACCTTATAGATGTTTTTGATAGAAACGGAGCGCAATGGTGGCCTTCAGTCCCAGTAAGTGTATATGTTAGCCAACAAATTTTACAACCAGCTACAATTAGTGGACAACTACTAACTCCAATTGCTCCACAAACTTCATATTTTTACTATGTTAAAGTGAAAAATTTCTTTTTAGCTCCGGAAATTACATGCCCGTCTGTAATTTGTGACTCTTCTTATGCATATTTAGATGTTGATACACTTGCATCTAATATAACATGGGCATTAACACCAGGGAGTTTATTTTCAGGGGCAACTTCCGGAACTGGTACATCTGCTACAATTATTCCTTCAGGCTCATACCATGGTTTAGGAAAAGTTACCTTCAATTTTGATATGCCTTCCGGAGAATCCTTCTCAGCTGAAAAAGAAATAAGAGTAAATGGGCCTGGTTACGAAGATATATCCTTTTATGTCTGCAAATCAACAGGAGAACCTGCTAACAAAATGAGTGGATTTTGGCTTCTTTGCCCGAATACAACGTATCATATTTATGTCAATAACGATGGTCCTTGTTCTACTTCTAACTATTCCTGGTCATTCCCTGAGGCATGGACCGATTTTTATACATACCAGAATATGATTTCCATTAATACAAATTCTTCTCCCGGAGGACCTGTTAGTGTTGATGCAAATACTTGTTGTAATAACAATGTAACCATCATTTCTGATTACATGGGCTCTGATTATAATTGCGGCTATTATTACATGACATTTACTCCAAATCCTGTCACAAATGAAACAACGTTAGAAATATTGAAGGGAAATGAATCAGAAAAAATGAATCCTTCCTCAGAGGATTTACAAGAATTGCAGAAAATAGAATGGGAATTAGATGTATTTGACCATGCACAGATAGTAAGAAAATCTTTTAAAAAAATAAAAGGAAATAAATTGAAATTGAAGGTAAACGGTTGGAAAAGTGGATTTTATTATGCACGCGCAAGAATGAATAATGAAATTATATATGGTAAATTTATTGTGAAAGAATAATCATAAAGAAACACATTAAAATATTTAATATTTTTGGGTAGTTTATGCTGTCTTCTTTAAATTTATAATGAATGATTAAAAAAGAAAGACGAATAAAAGGACTTCTTTTTTCGTTGATTATAATTGGATTAAACGCCTACATTATTAAAAGAAGGATAAACAATCCTTCAGCATTCAAAATACTATCCGTTTTAAAATGGATTGGCATTTTTAGTCTTGCTTATATTTTGTTATTGCCTCTTGGGGGATATCGTCCTTACAGGCCTGAAACAATCCGGTACGATACATTTATGCCGGTCACTGCTGCCCTTATTTTCTATTTTGGGTATTCAACCTGTTTTGTATTGAAACATTTTATTCATAAAAACAGGCCTTACTATATTGCTGCAATTAGTATAAGCCTTTTGATTTTTGCCTACAGCGATACAGGGGGATTAAAGAAAAACAGTTGTGAAAAAAGAGCTTTAAAGGTTATTGCCAGCTCTCCGGACAAAATAGTAAAGGTAAAAACCAATTGTACTGTTTTTTCCTGGTCCTTTATTACAGATTACAGGCAAACAGAAGAAAAAGGAGAGCTATTCTACCTTTGGAATATCACCGACGAAAAGAAAATGTTTTATTTGGAAAAAGAATGAAAGATGCTTTTTATCCTTTGCCCCCAAAGGATCAAGGCAGGTAATCCGGTTTATCGGATGAATTTATAAAATCTCAACAACGATCATACTACCGCTAACGCGGATCTGTGATCTGTGATCCGTGCTTTGTTTTGCAAAAACAAAAAAGGATGTCCGCTATTCCAGTAATTACATAATCACGGCACGCTTTACAAAAGCGCGTCAGCAGAGGGTAGGTCAATTTCGCTCAAAAACAAATGATGGAATGAAACGAGCATGTAAAGGATCTTACACGTTTGTTTCCGGAATATTTGGCTACAATACGGTCAAATACCCGACGAAGTGAAAATTATGGAACATGGTACTAAAAATATTGCAAATAATTGTATTGCATTCCAAGATTTTATACCTTTGAAAATAAAAATTCATGCAACAGCTATATGAGATAAGCAATCAGTTAATAAACAATGTAAACACTGGTTTTAAAAGAAGTTTATTTTCCAAGATCGACTGGCAGCAACGTTTAATAGAAATTACAGGTGCGCGGGGCGTGGGGAAAACAACGCTGATGCTACAAAAAGCAAAAGAGATATTCGATCAGGATCCAGGGGGGATTATCTATCTATCACTGGATGATGCTTATTTTTTCAACAACAGCCTCATTGAAACGGCCGAACAATTTCATAAATATGGCGGGAAATTTATGTTTATTGACGAAGTTCATAAATATCCCGCGAAATACAAAACATATGACTGGTCTGCCGAACTTAAAAACATTTACGACCGGTACCCCGGCTTGACTGTTGCCTATTCCGGTTCCTCTGTCATCGGACTTTATAAGGGACATGGAGACCTGAGCCGCCGTAAAACTTCCTACAAACTGAACGGTATGTCGTTTAGGGAATATCTTGAGATGAATCATACCATAACAATACCGGAAGTTTCTTTACAGGATGTTCTTACTAAAAATCCTGTAATTTCTGCTGATATTTCTGATAAGATTAAAATCCTGCCCCATTTCAGGAACTATCTGTCAACAGGATATTATCCATTTTACAGCGAAAACCCGGAGCAATATGAGCAGCGGATAAAAAATATAATAAATGTGATTTTAGAAGTGGATATCCCCTCCATTACAGATATTAACTACGACACAACAGGAAAAATAAAAACAATGCTTGCTGTTTTAAGCACTTCTGTCCCTTATACTCCCAATCTGACAAGATTGTCGGACAGTCTGCAAATTGGAGATATCAGGACTCTGTACAAATATTTTTATTTCTTGGAGAAAGCAGAATTAATCACCTTGCTGAATTCCAATGCAAAAGCAAACAAATTATTCCAAAAACCCAAAAAAATATATTTGAATAATACCAATTTAATTAATACAATCAGTCCCGGAAAAAAGGAAACAGGAACCATAAGAGAGACGTTTTTCCTGAATCAGGTACACTATTTACATGAAATAAATTATCCGAAGAAAGCTGATTTTATCATTAATAACCAATATACCTTTGAGATTGGCGGAAGAAATAAAACAAGAAAACAAATCAGGGATATTGAAGAGGCATTCGTAGTACAAGATGAAATTGAGATTGGCTTTGCCAATACGATTCCACTGTGGTTATTTGGTTTTTTATATTAAAAGTCAAAAAGACAGAATATTGGGCAGGGGAACCAATTGGTATGAGTGGGAATTACTCTCCCGGGATTTTTAAAACCACAAACGGTGGAACATCCTGGTCTGATTTAACAGAGGAAATAGCTGGACATCAATTGACCAGGTGTGGAAACACGTTAGAGATATTGAGTGAAAATATCAGGCATTGTGAAAAGTTATTCTCAAAATAATGGACAAGCAAAGGGTAAACCCATTCATCCGATGACTTGAGTCATCGGATGAATAATCAAAACGGGAACCGGAGAATCCTTTTTACTGCTCAATAACATAATTTAGCAAATTTATGCTAAAATGCACATTTGCAGCGATTTAGAAATAATAAATTCAGGGGAGGGGGTAATTTTACTCTTGACTTTTAGCCTCTTATGTCGTATCTTTAATAAAAATTACCCCTGCCCGCCGTTTAGCCCGCAGGACAACCAGGTACACAAATGAAACCTTTATTCCCCATAATGAACCGGTTTATTTTAATACGCCCTTTTTTATATCCCCGTAAAAAGGGCAATGACATTAAGCATTTAGGGGATGGAGGGTAAAAAAGTAACCCGCCCTCCGGAAAGAAACGGGTTACACCTATTGTTTTTAACCTCCGGAGAATTAAGGCCTCACCGGAAAAACATGTAAAATTATGAAAATTCAAAGAATATTATTTACAATTATTGTTTCTGTTTTTACAATAGTAAGTATTAAAGGGTACTCCCAACTAAAAGTAAACTCTTCGGGGAAAGTTGGAATAAACAAAACATCGCCTTCTTGCCAACTTCACGTATATGGAGACTTCTGTATTGAAGACGGCTCTTCGATATTTTTTGATAATAGCGACCTTTACACGGGCACTTATGCATCATTAGGCAAACAATATTATTGGTGGGATGAACTTTGGGCATGGTCTCCCAATTTTTATAATTACCCTATATATCATTCTGATATAAAATTGAAAAAAGACATAGAAGATATAGGTAATACTTTAGACAAGTTAATCAACCTCCGGCCGGTATCTTATAAATTATTTTCAAAAAAAGAATACAGTGAAAGCATTGGTAAAGATTCAAATTATGTCCTTCCAAATGAAAGTATAAAACAAGTAGGGTTAATTGCGCAGGAAGTACAAAATATTTTTCCTGAAATTGTATCCCGGGTAGACAGCCAATACCTTGGAATAAAATATATGGAATTGATACCATTACTGATTAAAGCTTTGCAGGAGCAACAAGAAATTATCGAAGATCTTTCTGCACGTATTGAAACCATAGAAAATGATTGTTGCAACAGCGATTCAAAAACAAAAAGCGCTCCTTATAGTCCCTCTAATGAAAATACGGATACAGGAGTTGCAAAACTATACCAAAACCAGCCAAACCCGTTTTCCAGTGAAACTACCATCAGGTTTGAAATCCCACTGGAAGTAGTTGATGCACAACTCTATATTTGTAATATGAACGGAACTTTGTTAAAAACCATCAATATTAACCAGCGAGGGATTGGCAACGCAGTCATAAGAAACAATGAACTGGCTGCGGGTATGTATTTGTATAGCCTCGTTAACGATGGGAAGATAATTGATACAAAACAGATGCTGCTAACCGAATAAAAACAACAATGAAAAACAAATTATTAATATTAACCTTAATTTTAACAACCTTGTTTTCTAATGCCCAGGATTACTCGTTTCCTATCTTTTTTGAAGATGCAGCAGGAAATAAAGATACCCTGGTATTTGGATTCGGCCCAACAGCAACTTTTGACATTGACGAAAACCTGGGCGAAGTCAATATTTTAGGGCAACCTTACGACTCAACCTTATTCGTTTTTTTTACCGATGCTGTTTCAAAGGAAGATTATGGTTGTGACTTACAAACAGTAAAAAATCCATCTTACTTTTCAAAAACACAATTCATCGATCCAGATAATAACTTTTTTATTGAAGCAGGAATGATTGCTGATAAAATGCCTGTTAAAATTTCGTGGGACTCAACTAATGTAAAACTGTTTGAACAGAACTATCCAATCCCCGATATGCATATCATAATGACCGGTTGGCATCCACCAGGTGGATGGTTTGACGCAATTTGCTGTTCAGGAAACTGGCCTGATGTATATATCCCCTTATCAGGCAACTCTCATATTGAATTGGGGGAAAAAGATTTCTGCCTATATACACTAAGTAACGTTAAAGATTCAGTGAATCTGTTTTATATAGGTTTATCCTGGTTTTCAGGAAATAAAACGGTATCTGAACAAAAAACGATTAATGTTCACTACGATCAGTATACTAGGACAGTAAAAATTTTTAATGCCAGCAATCATTATGCATTAAAAGTAGAAATTTTCAATATTTGGGGTGAATTGTTTTTCAAAGAAAATATTATTACGCAAGATATGCCCTCCACAACCTTTAATATAAATCCACTTCCAAATGGTATATATATATTAAGAGTAAATGGAAGTAATAACAATTACCCAAATAATAACTTAAAAATAATCATAAAATGAAATATTTAACTTTTATATTTACCTTGTTATTATGTTTTAAACTGCATGCTCAAGTATTTGAACAAGTTTGTTATGACGATGATTCACCACTCATCTTAAAATCTTCTGCTATAAGCTATGTTGATATAAGCAATGAACCTATAAAACATGTCAGGGTTAATTTTATTTATTTAAGAAGAAATGACGGAACAGGTGGGTTTCAGGAAAATAACTCTGACCACCAGCAATATATTAGTGATATGACAACCAATTTGAATTCTATATACTCAAGTATTCCGGGAAATTATGATGCCATATGTTATAACGGGGCCTATGGTGTATTTAGTGATTCGAAAATCCGTTTTGATGTAAATGTAATGTATTTAAATAATACATATGCCTGGAACAATCAAAATAGCTCAAGTCCTTATGGATGCCCGGGATTCTCAGGATATCATTTAACCAATATAAATAATCAAATTGCCCAGAATAATCCAGAACCTGCTATAAATGTATTTTTTACAGAAGATGGATCTGCTTATCAAGATATTGTATTGAATGGCAATTGTCCAATACCCGGTGACCTGGGATCATATTTTCAATCAATTTCTTGTTCTGAATATCCTGACAGGAATGATTATAGTTACAATCAAAGTGTCCATATGAGGAATAAATTTTTAAAGTATTATTGGATGATGAATTGTGCAGCTAACAATATTTGCCAGGAACCTACCTGGATAAATGATCCGCCAACAGAACAAGAGGTTTACCAATGGCTACAAGTAGGCAGGGGTGTTGCACATGAATTAGCCCATTCTTTTGGAATTGGGCATGTTAGTCACAATACCAATTATGATTGTTTAGATTATTTGATGAATAATAAAAGCGCCAGTTGGGGTGAATTTATTACTCCTATAGAAATTGCCTATATGCACTGGGCTCTTTCAGAAACAAGTATGAGGAAATATGTCCCTGATAATACATATTCATCTACTCCCATTTCAATAACACAGGGTAAAGTCTGGTATGATGATATCAGGATTTATAGAGGAATTGAAGTTGAAAAAGGTGCTGAATTACAAATTTTAAATAACCTTATTATCCCGTCTGAAACAGAAATTACAATATCTGACGGATCGATCCTGACAATTGAAAATGCAAATATTTCTACACCGCATACTAACTCTGTATTAGATATTAGTTTTAGCCAGAACTCGGTTATAAGCATCGAAAATTCTACAATAACCAATTGTAACATGAATGTTCAATCGTCAGAATTATTAATGGATAATTCTGAAATTGAACTTGGAGCAAATGGAGAGTTTGTCATTGAAGACGGGTTAGAAATTCTGATAACCAATAGTTCGATTATGTAATTATTAGTAATTCCTTTAT
>Ga0307422_1001385_pt1 | contig 12663 bp, 15 predicted proteins | sample SalMarWE160290MG_FD_202153 | JGI IMG/M metagenome (GOLD analysis project Ga0307422, IMG submission 202153) | Salt marsh sediment microbial communities from the Plum Island Ecosystem LTER, Massachusetts, United States - WE1602-90 | ecosystem: Environmental > Aquatic > Marine > Intertidal zone >...
TCTTTCCCTTTTTTGTCTACTTTAGATAGTGCTTAACCGCTTCTCTACAAACTTGCTCAACTCTCTTTTTACATTCGGGGGGCAGTGGCTTGCCGTATCTGATAGCCTTGCGCCTTCTGTTTTTGCTCACTCCCTTGAGGCTATTCCCCAAGTCAACAAAGAGGTTTACATAGGAACTGGATATTCTAACCTTTGCAAAGGGTGAAAGCGTTATACCGCTAACGGCCAGCCCGTCTAGGTAGAATAGAGGCTGATTGCCAAAAAAGATGTCTTGACTGATGTTATTGAACTGCCCCCGCAGGGGATAACGCCTTTCGCCTAGACTATGTAGCCGTAGCCTTTCGGCTTGCCAGTCGGCACTATCCTGCGCTTTGTCATCGGCTTTCCAGTCGGCTATTAAGCCCTCAATATAGTTTATGTAGTGATGGTCGGGGTTGGGGCAAGGCTTATGCCCAAAGACGCAAAAGCCCCCACTGTCAAAAAAGAGGTCAACAAGGTGAGCTTGACGGCTAGGCGTATTCCATTTTGGAATAGCCATTAGTCACCTCTCTTTCTGTCTTGTGTGCGGTTGAGTGTGCCACACGCTAGAATAGTTACGCTGTGACGGCGACCTTGTCGCCTTGTGGGGGGGCTTCGGGGGCGGGGGCTTCGGCTTCGGCCATAGACTTCTCCATAGCTTCGGCGATAGCCTTGTCCATATTCTTTTTGTCGGCGGTAGCAATCGGCTGGCCAGCTTTAGAGGCTCTTTTTTGGAGGGCTTCATAGCCTTTCGGGTTATCCTGCGCCACGCCTTCGGCATACGCTACAAGGTTAGCCGCAAAGTTTTCCCGTACCAGTTTAACGCTATCGGCGATAGGCTTGGCTACCTTTACCACTGGTCTACCCGACTTGCTAAACTTGACCGAGCCGTCTTGGTCATACCCAAGGCGCAGGGGTGCGCCTAGTGCATCCAGAGGTATGGCGGTATCACGCTGGAGATTGGTGGCCGTGAAGAACGGTAGCCAAATGCTCTCAAGGTCAAGTGACCACACACGCCTACCTCTAGGCTTATTCCCATTGGGGATAAGTAGTGACTTTATGTAATTGGGTGTATCTCCCATAGCTTTAATCTCCTTCTTTAGATTTAGCGTATGGCACACCCAACCGCACACAAGGGGCGTTTATAGACGGCTGACCGTTGCCTTTCGTAGCTACCTACATTATAGGTAGAGGTCAAACTATTCGGCGTCCGTATAACGGCGGTCACTGTCCCGATAGCTAGGCTGGTGGTCTAGCTTCGGTAGCCGTATTTTATGAAGGTGCTTGGCAGAATTATGATTTACTCAAAATTCATATCTGCTACAATAATTATGCTTTACAAAAGACCCTTTAGAAAAGAAAAAGAAGTAGTTACTTTTTTGATAAAAGTGCTAAAATAGAATTTGGATATAAATCTAAAAATTCAAAGCGCATAAGCTAGGCAAGCTCCCCGCTTCTCTCTCCCACTGAGGGACAGAGAAAGCAAGGCAAGCCGCCTGCTCCCTTCCGACCGGCACGGGCAAGACGCTTGTCCAGACTGGAAGAAGGGGCAGGGAGGATTAGATATGCGACACCATGAGGGCACAAGACTTTTAAGTAATGGGATAAGAGCACTGAAAGGAACATGAGGCTATGCCAAAGGTAGCAAAGTTGTATGTCCCTTGCCCTTACTGCGGTCAGTATGGAAAAGGAACGTTTCAACTAGTGCCTAAGCCGGGGATAGAAAAGCCAGACCGTCATGATCCGTCACAATGGCACCAGATATGCACGTACTGTGGCAAAGAGGTGGATCAAGACGAAGCGATAAGAAAGTTTAAGGCCAGCGGGGGAAAGTATAAGCCACTTAGATAAGTGAGGATTAAATAATGACACAACTGAGGCTTTGCGTGAGCTGGGATATCTTTAGAGATGCGACACCGTTACACGTTTAGCCAAACTCAGGGTGTGCCGTCCTCACCGGGTCCTCCCAGGCTTCCACCTCAACTTTACCCTTATCCGTCAGGCGGTAGAAAACGCGCTTCTGCAAGAAATCGTAAATGGCAGGCTCTCGCTTGTCAGTGCGCTCTATGAGTTTTAGTATGAGAAACCAGTGGAAATACCGGCTAAAACTGGAGTAGTTCGGCCTCCTAAATGGTGCCTCATCTATCTCGGCTCTGGCTACATTTAAGCGTTCTATCTCTTCACTTAAAGCATAAAAAATGTCGGCAGCGCAGCCTTCGCCTCCATGCTCGACAAAATACCTTTTTGTAAAGATACCGGGACGATACTCGCTAGCGCCTCTCCCCCAGGGGAGGGTTATCTGCGGAGGGTCCCTGGGTTTCCCCTTCCTGGTTGATTCTTTCCGTACTTTCTTAACTCTTGGTCTTCTTTCCTTCATCTTCTTCCCATACCTTATCGTAATCCTCGTGCAAGTCGGCCACCGAATACTGTAGATAGACTGAAGTGGTCGTAGGGCTTGAGTGCCCCAAGATTTTTTGCAATCTCTCTATGCCCATGCCGCGTTTGACACAGTGGATGGCGAAGCTGTGACGAAGCAGATGGGGGTGCAACTTTCTATGCTTGGAAACAGCTGGGTCGCCTATCTCCTTTATTCCCGCCCTTCTTCCCAGTTTCCAGAATACCTGGTCAACCCTCTGCCTAGTTATAGGAAACAAAAGGTCGCCCTTGTAGGGGAATTGCTTTCTCCACGCCAAGTACCCCTTGATCAGGTCTAGGGTGCCTTCGTCAACTGGAACCACCCTTCTTCTTTCAACTGTCTTGCCGTCTCTCTTCCTCATCTTCTGCACCTTGATGACGATGGCTCTGCTCACGAAGTCTATGTCAGACACATTTATGCCGATGAGCTCTGAGACTCTGATGCCGGTTCGCCACGGGATCCGGACAAGCAGGGCATCCCTGGGGTTGGGGGCAGCGGCAATGAGGTTCTCCACCTGCTCCGGTTCAAGGTATCCTTTTAAGTCGCGTATCGGGGTAACCTGTGTCATTTTATAGACCTTATCCTTTCTCTTTCCCCTCTATTTTTAATTAGTTTTGCTCTAGGTTCCCCCTTCGCAAAAGATTTGGTTTGCAAACGTCTTCCCTCAGCCCTCTTTTGCTAGCTGTTTTTGCCCTGATTTTGGGGCAAGGCTTTGCAAAGGCTGGCCCAAAATGTCCTCCAGCGTTTTATCCTCCCGCTGCACCCTTGTCTGCACAAACCCCGGGCTAACTTTTATCCCGGTCTCTTCAAATATCCACCTTGCCGCTGCCGAATAATTGCCACAGCAGGTCTGGAGGGCTTTACAAACAATTGCAAAGGGCACATCGTATCTTTTCCGACCAATCCTATTACCCGACTTGGTTCCGTGCCGTTTTGCATAGTCCATCCCGGCCCGGACTCGCTGACTTATCGTTTGCCTCTCGAGTGCAGCCACTGCCGCCATAATATTAAAGATAAATTCACCATGGGGGGTGGTGGTATCAATAGATGGCTCCGTGTAGCTTCGAAAGCCCACCCGGTAACCCCTCAACATGTTTAGGGTATTGGCAGCGTGAATAACGGAGCGGAAGGCGCGGTCTATTTTCCAGACGAGCAGCACATCAAACTTGTGTAGAGCGGCGTCCTTCATCAGGTGTTTCCAGCCGACTCTTCCCAAGAAGTCAGCAGCCGAGGCTTCATCAACATACTCTCGGTAAACAATCCAACCCATCTCCTGGCAGTAGTCCCGGAGTTTCGATAGCTGAACCTCCGTGTTTTGGTCTTTGTCTGTTGTTGAGACTCTAGCGTAAAGGGCAACTTTCATCTCGCTCAGCTACCTTCCTTGAAGCTTCCTGACCGCATAGTTGAATAGCCCCTTGTTGTAGTGCCTCCCGACGAATTCAGCTACGAGTCTCCTCAGCACCAACTCCTCCAGCAGCCTCTCCTTTCGTTCATTGCTCAGATCTACAATTACCCTTCCGGCAGCTGCCATCGAGTATGTTCGTGCCTTCAGAATCATCTTCTACCTCCTTTAGCCACACCTCTCACATATTGGCACGCTGCCTGCCAACTGCGCTTCCTTTGCCAGTAGCTCTCCCCTTCCTTCTCAGAGCGGTCTCACTATGTCTCAGGTCGAAGAATCCCCACACCTTGAATGGCAAGCAGTAATCATCAGCCTCGCTGAACCCATAGAAGTCAGTCAAGCCGCCGACCGGATATGCGCCATAGCCAATGACATGATTGTCTGGCGGGCCTGCCACTCTTGCCCTAAGGCGGTCAGGTTCGTAATACTCAGAGAAGTACTTGTGTAGCTGTCGCAGTTCTTCTTTACTGAATGTCTCCTCAATATGGCTGGCAACATAGGGGTCAAGGTGATTGGATCCGACAGTAAAGCGCCTTGCCTCTTCCTCCGGCATATCACGATGAAACAGGTGGAATACGACCTCTTTGTATCCCGGGTACCTGTTCGTAACCAGGTGAACATAGTACCGTGGCTCCGACTGTGCCCATAACTTGGCGGTTTTTGCTTCGTCTATCAGCTCAAACCTTTGAAGGAATGACCTAATGTGGTCTTTGCCCTCCGGCCACTTACATTGCTCCCACGGCATTACGACCGTACCGCCCAAGTAGTACCCTTCTTTGTCAGTGGCGGTATACTCTCTCGGTCCCACTATGCCGACATATACTCCCTTAGCGTCCTCTGTGCAGTGCTCGCAGTTGTCACAAATCCTTTCCACCGTTTTTCCTCCTTTTCTCATTTCGCCTTCTCCTCCGCAATAACTACCTTCAGCCGCCGCGGCGCCGAATCTCCCAGGCACTCTTTCTGGATATAGAGACTGCCAACGGCGATATCCCGGCTGGTGTGGGCCTCATCGCCAAGCTCTTCTTTATACCGGATGGTATTCTTGGTCTCCTTCTCATGGCTAAATATCAGCTCTAGCTTGTCCATCAGTTGCCTCCTTCAATGTTTGTAACTTTGGTTGTAACTTTAGCCCCGGCCAGTTTCTTCGCCTCATGGACCAGCCGCAGGTGTGCCTCACTAACACCATCCTGGCAAAGCTCCTCCAGCTCTGCCACTGTGTAGACCGGATATCCCTCTGGCGTACCCTCCGCATCCTCGTCTAAAACCACGGCTATAACCTCACGACCCAGGGCGATGCACTCCCACAGGCACCAGCCCTAGGTGGCGAGCAATTCCCGGGTGCGCTGGGCTACCTCCTCGGCCTGGCCCAGCTCTTTAATGCCGGCCTGCCCTGGTATTAATCTTTCCTGCCACTTTTCCATCGGTATACCTACTTTACCGTTTTTCTTTACCTTTTTACCTCAAGGGGTCAAAGCTAGAGCAGCTTCGCTTTACCTTCTTTACCTTTTCTGGCAGAGATACACAAGAGACGCATTTATATATTCCCATTTCTCTTTTTTTCTTCTTCCATACCTTTACTTCTAAAAAGGTAAAGAAGGTAAACTCCTATTTGACTCCTCCTCAAATTGTATCTAAATTTCTTTACCTTTTTTGAGGTTAAGTGAGGTAAAGAAGGTAAAGTCAGTCTCCCACCGGTTGTTCAAACCCCGAGGTATCAAATGGTAGCCTCTCCAAATCAATCTCGATACACTTTCGGACCTTCCCCTTACTTCCTTTTTCAGTTTTGAACATCTCAAACCACTTCGCGGTATTTGTATTCAGTACATAGCCCTTTCTTTCGCAGACTTCTCGCGCCTGTCTCCGGTAGGCTCGGTCATCCAGAACCTCGACTCGCGCATTGGTTTCACGGACAAATTTCCGAAATTCAGCGAGGCAATCAGGGAGATGAATATAGAGCTTCGTATTAATATCATCGGTTGTATAGTGGATTCCGTGCTTAATGCGTGCCGTCTGGGCTAGGGTTGCTAGGGTCTCTAGAAAAATCGTTAGTCCAATTTCCTCGTGTGCCCCCCGCTCAAACAGCTCGGCGAGCAACTCACCTATCGACTCCCTTGTCCCAGCCCTGAAGGCATCCTCGGCAATTTCAACACCATAAAGTCTGGCGAAGCGCTTGAGGGCTATTAGTCCGGTGACCATAACCAAGACATTGTCCTGGACTCGGGACGGGACCTCTCGCAATGCCGCCGGCAGGAGTACCCGTGCTTCGGTCATGAGGTTATCAAGTTTAGCGCCCAGGCACCACCGAATATAGGGGAGGGCGAATCCCCCCAAGTCCAAGCCGGTCAGTGAGCTGAAAGCATGGACATAGTTTGGATTGTTGGTGAGCGTGTCGGGGTTTAAATTTACCTGAATTACTCGCTCAACTATAGCGCTTTCCAGGGCAATAGGAGTCACCTCACCGGCAAGGGCTGTTGGCGCCTGGAGATGATAGGCTTTTAGGGACAGGTCTGGTCGCCCCCGGTGTTCTATATCGCCATCATAGAGTCGCTTCAAGAAACGGATGAGCAGTCTGCTCTCGTCCTCTCTCATGTTGAAGGGCTTAAACTCGTCGATGATGATAGGTATACTGCTGGTGCCACTGAAAAGTCGAAGGAAAGTGAACGGTGTTTCGGTGGATGAGAAAAGCTCAGATTCTAAACCGAATACTCGCCACAGTAGGCTTAGCAATGATGACTTTCCACCGCCATGAGTCCCCCAGAGAACGAGCAGCGGAAAGTGGTGCAGCCGGCGCCTTATCTCGGGGACAAACGGCGTGGCGAAGAACCAGCCCAGAACCGGGAAGATCACCTTCCCTTCGTTCAGCATCAGCAGCTGGGGGACCACCTGCTTAATTAAAACTGACTCATCTTCGGCAGTGAGGTACTGCACGCGACGGTCGAACTCCACCTCACTGGGGATATAAACCAGCTCGGGGTTTTCCACCCACCCATCTTTCGACAGGACACCATCCCGCACAACCCACAAGTCCCCATTCCTGCCCAAAACTGTAGTTCCTCTCCGTATAGGCAGCTCCTCAGAGGTAACCATTGCCAGGATGGGCTGGATATCCTTGTCGGTGCCATAGCACTGCAGGTCTACATTGGGTAAGGCAGCCAAGAACTGGCGCTTCGAGTTCCATGCCTCACGCTTAAATAGGCAAGAATACTCCGCTTCACCTGTCTTGAGTATTGTATCCAGCCGCTCGTTCTCGCCGTCCAGGGTGATACGCATCCTGGGTTCAATGATAAAAGACGCTAGGGTTTTAGTGGTCGGCGGTGCGTCCTCCCTTGCTTTGGTTCTACTGATTATTCTTTTCGTGTCTAGACGCTCAAGGTAGGTTGTGCCGTCGATTGTAACGTGTAACCCCCCGGCCGCCAGCCGGTCTTTATATCCCGGCTCCTTCAGCTCGCGCAAGTCAGGCCATTTCTTATCCGCGCACCCGGCGTGTTGGCATTTAAAGCCTATCCGTCCGTTCCCGCCCTGGATGATAGCAACGCTGGTACCGGTGTGCTCTGGATTGAAAGGGCATTCCTTTAGAATGTACCTGGTGCCTCCTTGGTACGGGTCGCTAGACTTGACCTCAATGCCGTGCTCTTGCATCCAGGCCATCAGGTCAAAGCGGTGTGCAGGCCCGTGGTAGGGCCGTGTAGGCGGTGTTTCTTTCGCTGGAAGTGTGGCGGCCAGTGCCTCGAGAGCTTCTCCCGACGTTATTACCGGGGTAGTGGGCACGTCCAGAAGCCTCGCAAGTCGGTGTGGTCTGGCCGGCGTGCTATCACCCTTCCTGGCCAGTGTTCCTGGCAGCTTCCAGATACGAGCCGCGTTAAAAACGCCCGGGTCAATGGAGACCGCGGCGTCATCGAACCGCGTAGCCAGCGCGTCAAGGCAGGTTTTGATGAGATTTGTGCTAGCTTCATCATTGGGCAGGTCTACCCTCACCAGGAGGTGCGCCCCATTCCCCGAATCGCCGATTATGATGGCATCGGCTGGGAACCCCAGCCCGACCAGGTATTCCTTGATCTTCCCGGCTACTTGGATCGCAGCGTCATGTTCGGCATCGGTCGAAGATATGCCTGACGGGCGCCTGGCATCAACGTCTATGGGAAGATACCGCCGGCGGATGATATCTTTGTCCTGCGTCAAGTTCTTGGGTCCGATAGTGATGCGATTCGCGGACCGCGCCAGAAGGGCTGGGGTCAACTCATTCAAGACAACATAGACGCCGGCAGCCGAGCCGCTGAGCTTGGCGGCGGCTTCAGCAAGCTTGCTGTGATCGTCGAAGTACCCGGCCACCGTCTTACCACCAACATCAAGCGCGCGAAGTTCTACTAAGTCGCCGGGCTGGTATAGCACCGTCAGTGCCCGTCTGATTTCGGGAAGGTCACGCGCTTCACCGGTCCGCGTGGTGATCATCAGCCTAGCCCTCTATCATTGTGGAGCTTTTGAAAATGGTGCGTTAGCAAAGTGGGGCACTCTGGGGAAAATCTTGTTCCTTGACTTTGCCCCTGGTTATGATTTATATTGGTAGTAGAAGTAGAGTAGTCCATTAAGTCATCTCCTCGACCTTCCTAAATAAAGCCCCTGAATCAGCCTCAGGGGCTTTGCTCATTATTGAGGCTTGGCGCCATTTTCCCCAGCGCCACTGAGCCACGCCAGGAAGGCGGCGCGAGGAATGATAATTTTACGAGGGGAGATCCTGATCGAAGGTATGGATCCATTTTTCAGGCCCGCATACAAAACCGACCTGGAACAGCGTAGGATTTTCCGTACTTCGCTGGGGGTCAGCACCAACGCTTCACTATCGTTTCCCACCGCCCACCTCCTCACTCAGCTTGACGGGATGCCTTTGGAGCTCGCCTTCGATTTCCTCGAAGGTATAAAGGACCCCCTCAAAACTGTTGTACTGAGCTACTGCCTTAAATTGCTCTAGGAATTTCGTGATAGTTAGTCCGCGCTTTTCTGCTTCCCTCTCAATAACTACCCTGGGGATTGATACAACAATATTTAGACCATTCTCACCAAGGGCACGCATCTTGTAGCGTCGCTTGTAAGCATCTTTGATCACGGTCATAACTCCCCCCTTGACAAGCTTATCCCATTACTTGTATCATAAAACGTAGCAGGAATGAGTGTCAATAGTGATAGCTGATGATTATTTACTCCTATAAGCAGACATAATTGTCTGCTTACTAATAGTGCCGATGGTGAAACTGTCACGAAATGAGGAGGCATTAAAATGGTAAGACGCAGAGGTAATCGGGTGACTGATGACCAAGTTAGGCGAATGGTCGAGCTCGACCGTCAGGGCCAGTCGATTTCAGCCATAGCCCGGGCCGTCAGGTGCCATCGTCAGACAGTTAAGGCTTATCTGGCGGGACGGCGAGGGGATATTCTTGCTGACGAAATTAAAAAGCAATTGCTGACAAACGAGCAACTGAAGCACCTGGATGATCTCACCCAATTTGCGGTTTCCCTGGTAGGTCATCTCACCATGCCCGATTCACCTGCTGAGGATCGGGACGTTGTGGCAGTACTTGATCCCCTGTTGCCCAAGGATTTGCCTCAGGGATTTGATTCGGCTTCTCGGGAGGCAAGGAGAAAACAGCGGCAGACGGAGCGCCAGAACAAAATGCTTTTTGAGTCCCTTCGACAGCATACCGGTGGAAAAGGGTGGTGGCAAGCCTTCGAGGAGTGGCAACAGGCTTGGGGTACCTGTGTTAGTGCTCTTGCAGAAATCAGAGAAGAAGCCCCCAAAGTGGTGGAGGATTTTATGAACCAAAAGCCGGGCCTCAAAGAAAAAGTTGAGGAGAAAACCGGCGAAAAAGATGTTCTAGAAAGGATAGTAGAGGGGGTCATTTGGGCAGCATGGCAAGTTGCCACGGCTAGCAATCCCGAGGAGGAACTTAAGCTTCGGAATTTTCGAGTTCTACCAGTTGCCCAACAGCTTAGAGTTACAACCGGCCCTTATGAGTCAAGACTTATATTTAGTGAAACTGAGGCTGCGCTGGCTCAAGAGGTGGCAACGGTGTGTAACCTTGCGCTCCAAAACTTGTACCCGCGATACATGGCCGACGAGATACAGGAGATGCGTTACAGGATGGATGAAAAAATTGAGGAGATTGACGACGCGTTGGACCCGTTCATACTGCGCCCCCTATTAGTTCGCACGCGGTGTGAGTTGTGTCCTGTATAATGGGGAAGTCGAAATTTAAAATCTAAAGAAAGGAGATAGCTATGAGAGGACACATTCGGAAAAAGGGACAGCACTCTTGGCAGGTAAGCACTGATGTCGGCTCTGGGCCAGATGGCAAGCGGCGCCGGATCTATGAGACGGTCAGGGGTGGTAAGAGGGACGCACAACGCCGACTCCACGAGCTAATTGCCGGCCTAGAGAAGGGTGTTTACTCCTCGCCCGGGCGGCTCACCTTGGGAGAGTATCTTCGCCGGTGGCTTAAAGATTATGTACAGCCCAACCTCAGCCCCAGGACTGCCGAAGGTTATGAGCACATCTGCAACCATTACTTTTTACCAAGCCTGGGGAATATAAAATTGGGCGGATTAAGGCCGGAGCACTTACAGCATTACCAGTCTGAAAAGCTATCTGGCGGCCTGAGTGCTCAGACGGTAAGACATCACTATATGACCCTTCACAGAGCACTGCAAACGGCTGTGGAGTGGGGATTACTGGCCAGGAATCCCACCGATGCTGTAAAACCGCCTCATGCTCAGGCCGTTGAAATGCAGACCTGGGATGAGGATGATATTGGCAGCTTCCTTGAAGCTGCCAGACCGACACCCTACTTTGCCTTATTCCACACTGCCTTTTTTACCGGCATGAGGCGAAGCGAACTTTTGGCTCTCAGGTGGTGTGACCTTGATTTACTGCTCTGCCAAGTTTATGTTACCCGGAGCCTGCATGTGTTGAAGGGTGGCCGTGTAGTTGTCAGACAGCCAAAAACAGCTAAGGGGAAGCGTAAGATAGCCCTTTCACCACTAGCCGTATCAGTACTGAGAGAGCATCAGGAAAAGCAGAGACTGGATAGGGCAATGCTGGGGATATCACTAAAAGATGACGATTTAGTTTTCAGCGACTTTGAAGGCAAGCCGCTTCTACCGAATACCGTGACTCATGCCTGGATTAAGCTGGTGAGACGCACCAGCCTAAAACCCATACGCTTACATGATGCAAGACATAGCCACGCGAGTATTTTGCTAAGGCAGGGAGTACACCCAAAGATTGTCCAGGAAAGGTTAGGGCACGCCTCTATTCAAGTAACGCTCGATACGTATAGCCACGTAGCACCCGGACTTCAGGAGGCGGTTGCCGCTCGCTTTGACCAGGCTTTCATCGCAAGGTATAATGAGCACGAGAAAGAGGTGGCTGACAAAAATGTCGCCTATTTGTCGCCAACTCCTGATATTATGTCCAGTAGACCATAAAATTTAGCTTCAGGCGCCTATAGCTCAGCGGACAGAGCATCGGTCTTCGGAACCGAGTGTCGTGGGTTCGAATCCCTCTAGGCGCGTATCTGAGCCACCCCATTTTGGGATATTCTACTTAAGAAAGGAGAGTATCTATGAACTATCACACCACCATGAGCAAGAAAACCTTGATGAATCTATTTGGACTGGCAAACACCGGCGCCCCCGGCAAAGCCGCCACGCCTTACCATGACCTTGACGAGGTCAAGTCGTCACCGGCAGCGGGGAGGAAAATGCCCCGATGGATAAAGGAGGTCGATAAACCCACCGTGGAGATTGACTGGAGCCTGATGAAGCGCTTCAACTGCAGCAATATCATGTTTAACGATGGCTTTGCCCAGGCAGTCGGCCCCGATAATGCCATGAAGCTGGGGGGACGTGCCGCCGAGAAGAGTAAACAAAGCATACTTAACCAAGAACCGGGGTTCACCCTCAGGGACAAGGCACTGGGTGCCGGCGGATGGGTAACATCACTCTTGTCAGCAGAGCATGCCTTCCTCGGCCCCGGGTTCAATGTTCCAGCAGAATTCTGTGCCATACCCGAAGACTTTAGCTATCCCCGCTACGAGGGTACACCCGAGGAAAACACGCGGATGGTCCGGGCGGCGGCTAAAATCTACGGGGCCGCCTCGGTAGGTGTAGTCGAGCTTGACCAAAACACCCGCAAGCTAATCTATTCACATGATGGTTGGGATGGCAGGGACTGGGAGTTTGAAGATGTAGACAAGGCCTACGAGAATAAAAAGAAGAAGGTGATACCCTACAAGGCGCAATGGGTCATTGTCTACACCGTCCGGATGTCCCAGCCATCTATGGCCCTGGCACCCAGCGCATTGGAAGAAGCCGCCACCTCCATGGGTTACTCCGAGGGCACCTCGGTCCAGCTCCGCCTCCAGCAGTTCATAACCAGGCTGGGCTATCAGTGCCTGGCTGACGGCAACATGGGCACCTTGGGCAACAGCCCCGGCTTCGGCGTACTGGCCGGGCTGGGTGAGCTGAGCCGTCTGAACCGGATGATTTCGCCCCGATGGGGCCCCATGGTGCGGGTATTCAAGGTAATTACCGACCTGCCGCTGGCTCCCACCAAGCCGATAGACGCCGGTATATTCCACTTCTGCCGCACCTGCAAGAAGTGTGCCGAGTTCTGCCCCACTAATGCCCTCAGCATGGAAACGGAACCTACATGGGAGGTACAGGGGCCATGGAACAACCCCGGCATCAAGACATACTACGAAAAAGCACCCAACTGTTTTTCGGGTTGGCTGAGTCTGGGCGGGCATGATTGCGGCATCTGCCTGGCCAGCTGCCC
>Ga0307422_1001387_pt1 | contig 12653 bp, 11 predicted proteins | sample SalMarWE160290MG_FD_202153 | JGI IMG/M metagenome (GOLD analysis project Ga0307422, IMG submission 202153) | Salt marsh sediment microbial communities from the Plum Island Ecosystem LTER, Massachusetts, United States - WE1602-90 | ecosystem: Environmental > Aquatic > Marine > Intertidal zone >...
CATATATGATCACATAGAGCTTTCAGACGGAACAACCGGCTGGGTCGCTGAATGGGCATTGGTGAAGGATGCCCGGACAGCAGTTGTAACTGACACCACTTCAATTTATAAACGGCCTGATTTGCTGACATTCACTGCTCAGCATTTTAATCCAATGAATATTATTGCCATAAATAATAAGAAAGACCAGTGGATAAAAGTAACCGGTGAACGCAAAAGACTGTATGGCTGGATTGAAATGAACAACGTATCGTCCGATAAAACAGACATTGCTTTGGCATTGCTAACGACCCGGAAACTAAAAAACAAAAAAGATCAACCTGTTTATGAAATTATCGATGATATTTTGAAAAATAATCCTTATCCGGCTTCGTTATTCGTTGAAACGCTAAAACATTTCTCCAGAAAAGAAAAGGAAAATGCCAGGCTTGAGGAAAAAGACAAGCATTCCCGGGACTAAGTATTTTATCCCCATATGATCTGAATTTTATATTCCCGAATGGTCAAAAAAATAAAAAAAGTAATAAAGCAGATCAACAAAAGAAGATTTCTCTTCATCTTCTTAAAAGCTTTAGTGGCTTTCATTATACTAGTGGGGATATTATTTTTTTTGGTGTACACTGGATTATTTGGAACCCTCCCCACGAAGACCGGGCTGAAACATATTCAAAACTACGTTGCCTCTGAAGTTTATTCTGATGAAGGCAAACTCCTTGGCCGGTATTATCTGCAAAACAGGACAACAATTTCTTATGAACAAATACCCGAATTTTTCATTCATGCCCTGATTGCTACTGAAGATGTACGATTTATGAAACATAAAGGTATTGACTGGAGGAGCATGCCGCGGGTACTTTTCAAAACAGTATTACTTAGGGACGAAAATTCAGGCGGTGGCAGTACAATTACACAACAGCTGGCAAAAAATCTGTATCCAAGAAAAGATTACTGGATCATAACTGTTCCGGTAGCTAAATTTCGTGAAATGATCATTGCCCGGCGCATTGAAAAGGCATATAGTAAAAAGGAAATACTTGAATTGTATTTAAATACTGTTTCATTTGGTGAAAACACGTATGGCATAGAGACGGCTGCAACCCGTTTCTTTAATAAAAATGTTCAGGATCTGAAAATAGAAGAATCTGCCGTGCTGGTCGGAATGCTGAAAGCAACTGATTATTATAATCCGAAAAAGCATTATGACAGGGCCCTGGCAAGGAGAAATGTGGTATTGAACCAAATGGTAAAATATCATTTGCTCGATACTGTTGAGGTCAGTGTATCAACAGCGTCACCTATCAAGCTGGATTATGTCCGGTATTCACATTATGAGGGCCCTGCACCCTATTTTCGTGAACAACTCCGGTTAAAACTGGAAAGCTTTCTTGATGAATACAATAAACAAAACAACACAAACTATAATTTATATACCGACGGACTAAAAATATATACTTCTCTGAATTATGATCTTCAACTCTATGCCGAGCAAGCTGTGTATGAAAATATGGCACGCCTGCAAAAGCTATTTGACAGGCACTGGAAGACACGTGATCCATGGGGAAGAAATACGAATATCATTCTTAATGAGCTAAAGAAAACAAAACGGTATAAGCAGCTTGCAAGCCAGGGAATGAATGAGGATGAAATTATGACGCATCTTTCTGCACCTGTTAAAACAGAAATTTTTTCCTGGGAAGGAAGTAATATACAGGAAATGAGTCCGTTGGATTCAGTGAAATATTATCAGAGGTTCCTTCATGCAGGTTTGCTTTCCATGGAGGCAAAAACTGGATTGATCCGGGCATGGGTCGGTGGTATCAATCATAAATATTTTCAATATGACCATGTAACTTCAAAACGGCAAGCTGGCTCTGTTTTTAAACCTTTTATTTATGCGGCAGCGCTTGAAAACGGAGCTGATCCCTGTGATTTTTTCCCAAATGACAGTGTAGTCTACGAAGATTATAATAACTGGATACCCCGGAATGCCGACAGACAATACGGAGGATATTATTCATTGAAAGGGGGATTGACACAATCCGTAAACACCGTGAGTGTTCATCTGCTTATGAAAACAGGATTTGATGAAACAAGCAAACTTGCCTCAGAAATGGGGATCCGTTCCGACCTGCCAAAAGTTCCTTCCCTGGCATTGGGTGCAGCTGAAGTATCCCTGTATGATATTGTAAAGGCTTATGCAATTTTTCTAAATAGGGGAAACAAGGTCCAACCCCTTTATCTGAGGATGATAAAAGATAAATATGACAATATCCTTTATTCAAATTCCCTATCCGCGAACAGCACAAGGATCATTCAACAGGAAACAGCCGATATTATGGTAGCCTTGCTGGAAAATGTAGTGAACAATGGTACTGCTTCAAGTCTGCGAACAGTATATGGTTTTACAAATGAGCTGGCTGGAAAAACAGGAACAACGCAAAATCATTCGGATGGATGGTTCATTGGATTCACTCCCGATCTGATTACCGGAGTATGGGTTGGCGGAGAAAATCCCATTATCCGCTTCCGTTCACTGGCATTAGGACAGGGTTCAGCAACTGCTTTGCCATTATGGGCAAATTTTATGAACAAAATCTATGGTGATCAGGTCTACAGGCATTCGAGGCAGTCAGCCTTTCAATTACCGGAAAATATCATGGAAAAACTCGATTGTGAAGAATTTTCAGAAACAGAACCAGATTTTCTTGATAAAATCTTTAAAAAAAGCGACAAATCAATTATTGAGATCATCAAAAATATATTCAGAAGAAAAGATAAAAATGATAATAACATAAATAATAACGATGACAAATAATTAATACTCCGGAAAAATCCGTTAATTTTATAAAGAGCATATATTATTGATCTAACATGTATGAGTCATAAAGACTAAAACATTAAACTCTATTATGCGAAAAATCAAGATCATTGCAAATGGCCAGGCATATTTTGCAGAGCTTTATGAAACGCCAACCGCCAATGAGATATACCATTCCCTGCCGTTATCAGCACCGGTGAGCACCTGGGGGGAAGAGCTTTATTTTTCTCTTCATGTCAAAATGCGGCTTGAACCTGATGCGCGTGAATTGGTGGAACACGGAGACCTGGGATACTGGCCGGTTGGAAGTGCCTTTTGTATATTTTTCGGCCCTACACCTGTAAGTACGGGCGAACAACCCCAAGCCGCCAGTCCGGTAAATGTATTCGGGAAAATGAAAGGTGATTATTCTTTATTGCGTGAAGTCCGCCCGGGTGTAAATGTTATTGTTGACGCGGCTGAATAAATACTTTTTTTTAATAACTGCAATTTCAATTACTTTACAGTTGGATGAACCATATTATCATGTTATGAAAAACCTGTCCGGAATTATCGGAATAATGATCATACTTTGTTTTCTTTCATGTGAAGACCGCAAAGCAGAATACATACTTGCTATAGTAGACTCTCATGGCGCCATTGAGCAAGGATGGGTCGACCAGTTAAGGGAACTACGTCCAAATGACTCAATACTAAATTATTGCATCAGCGGCAATACCATTGGATTTGACAATCTTAACCGTGATACATTAAATACAATTAAAAACATTAATAAATATATAAACAAGGCTGTAACATCATCAACGTTCATCATCCCCTATCGAACAAATTCACATCAATTACTGTTGATGTTATTCATCTGAATGAAAAAGGGTACAGAATGATGGCCGGTATCATAAACAAAGAACTATCTGAATAGATCCACCCGTTCCCACGCGTATTTTAATAATTGTAAAAACACCAGGTGACTGCTATAACCTAAAAATAAAATTGCGATGGTAACTTACCACTGTTTTAATAAAACGAATATTTTAAGTCCGGTTATCCTGACCGTTATATTGTTCCTGTCAACATTCAAACCGGTATCCGGGCAGGATAAATTACAGGAAGATGTCCTTTATATCTATGCAGGGTCTGTTGAAAAAACACTGAGATCATATTAAAAGTAACCTGATCCGAATTCGTATTTTTACCGTATGTATGCCATTATTGATATAGAAACTACAGGTGGAAATGCAACCAGTGATAAGATCACTGAAATAGCCATCTACATTCATGATGGTGAAAAGATAGTGGATGAGTTCGTTTCACTTATCAATCCGGAAAGAAAAATCCCGTATCATATAACAAATCTCACTGGCATCACCGACGGGATGGTGGCAAATGCACCCAAATTTTATGATGTTGCCAGGAAAATTGTTGAACTAACCGAAGGAAATACATTTGTTGCACATAATTCCAATTTTGATTACAGTTTTGTTAAAAGTGAATTCCAACGGTTGGGATATCAATATAAACGTGATCAGCTATGTACAGTCAGGCTCAGCCGAAAGCTTATCCCCGGGTTACGTTCATACAGCCTCGGCAAACTTTGTAATGAGCTGGGGATAAGCATAAACGGCAGGCACCGTGCCGCCGGTGATGCCTTTGCCACAGCAAAGTTGTTTGATATCCTTATCGGCCTTAACAGGATAAATGGTTCCTCCTTTCTGGAAATCCCGGGTATTAACGACAAAGATATCCACCCTAAGCTAAATAAGGCACTTTTTAAAACCCTGCCTGAAGAGCCGGGAACTTATTATTTTTTTAATGAAGACAATGACCTGATCTATATCGGCAAAAGCAAAAATATCAGGCACCGCGTATTGCAGCATTTTAATAATAACACTACCCGGCGTGCTATTGAGATGAGGCAAAACATTGCAGATATCGGTTATGAAAAAACCGGCAGTGAACTGATAGCCCTCCTGAAAGAATCGGAAGATATCAAATCACTAAAACCGCGTTATAACCGGTTACAGAGAAGAACCCTGTACCAGTACGGACTGTATTACTATTATGATAAAAAAGGATACCTCCGGTTTGTGCCCGACAGAATTTCCGGGAGAAACGAAGCTCCGCTCATTACCTTTACGTCAAAAAAGCAGGCTGTTCAAAATATAAATCATCTGATCGAAGAATATCATTTGTGTCAGAAACTTGCCGGTGTATATACATCGTCCGGATCCTGTTTTCATCATGAAATAGGAGAATGCAACGGAGCCTGCGTGGGTAAAGAGCCTCCCGGACTTTATAATACCAGGGCAGAGGAAGTTGTCCGTTTATTTCAGTATGATACCGATAATTTTATTATCCTGGACAAAGGCAGGAATGAAAGCGAATATTGCGTTGTAAAAATTGATCATGGTTGTTACAAGGGATATGGCTATGTTGATTCCGATGCGATCGGACATGATCCCGGACTACTGCACGACTGCATCAAACAATCACCTGATAATAAAGACATACAGCAAATCATTCGGAATTATCTCAGGAAAAACAAGGTGAAAAAAATCCTGCCCTATGATTAAATGTCTTGCAGTCAAGTCAATAATTATGGTGCCTGCCTATAAAGCATCATCCAGTTTCCGGTTTTGCTTTTTGGCATAAGCTCTTCCGTATTCATTATGTTTACGGGAATTTTTAATGATATAAGTCTGGTCCCACGGACAATCATCAGGGCCCAACTGAATGATCCTGGGTTCAGGATAATTTTTGTCAAAATAACTACCTGCATTCCGCCTGCTGCTTCTCTGTATGCCACAACCGGCAATACCAAATATAAAGAAAAAAACTATCGGAACATACAATTTGTTTCTGCTCATCTCTTTCATGCAACATTTTTTTATATGAATGCTAATTCTGATTAAAAGAAAATCTATTGTTGAATAACATCATTTTGCATATAACTATTCAAAATTTAAGCCATTCTGATTTTGTTACCCGGGGAATTCATTTACCAGCTAAAGATCATCCATAATTGTTCCATTTCCTTCCCAGGTGTAGAATTATTCTACACTTTTCATCAAGGTTTACCGAACTAAAAAAAATCCGGAATCCGCTTCATTTTATTGTTTCAAAAAAAATAAGCAGCTGTCACCCTTATATAGAGTGATCATGTAAATTTTCTGCTTTACAGTGCATGTTTCACATAATCCTATTCTGCAAAAGGATGTATCCTGTTGGTATAAATATTGTCCTGGTAAGTAAAAAAACATTATGCCTGAACTACCGGATGTTGAACTGATGAAACAGCGTATTGACAAAAACGCGTTAAATAAGACCATTAAAAAAGTTACCACACGTTCATCACGTGTATTTAAAACAACGGCCGGTGAAATAGAAAAGATAAAAAACGGGAAAATAACAGCTGTATCAAGAACAGGCAAATACCTTTTTTTGCATATTAATGAAAACACTGTTATTGTAATGCATTTTGGAATGACCGGTAACATGATTACAGGACAAACAATAAAAGAAGATGAAAAGTATATTCCCCTGCTTCTTGAACTGGGCAATGGCCGGCAACTGGCTTACTATATTACAAGAAAGCTTGGCAGGATTGACATCACAGAAAACAAAACAGAGTATCTGAATAATAATGATATTGGCCCGGATGCTATGGAAATATCAGAAAAGGAATTTGCCGAATATCTTGCCGGATCAAAAAAAATGATCAAACCTGCATTGATGGACCAATCATCTGTTTCCGGCATCGGTAATATCTATGCAGATGAAATATTATTTCAGGCAGGTCTTCATCCTAAAGCAAAAGCAAATAAGCTTACCGGTAAATCAGTAAAAAAACTGTATGATGCCATGCATGACGTGCTGAAAAAAAGTATTGACAGTGAAGCTGATCCTGAAAAAATGCCTGGAAATTTCCTCATTCCTCACCGTGATGAAGGTGAAAATTGTCCCAAATGTAAGGGACAAATAAAAAAATATAAGGTTTCAGGACGGGGAGGGTACTACTGCCCCCAATGCCAGAAAAAATAATTCACTATGCCTATACATAACCAGGATATCGCCAGATCATTAAATCAACTGTCAGACCTGCTGGAGATTGACGGTGCCGACCCTTTTCGTGTGCGTGCTTACAGAAACGCGGCCCATGTAGTTGAAGACATGTCAGAAAATATTTCCGGCATGGTGGAAGAAGGAAAAGATCTTTCCAAACTTCCCGACATTGGTAAAAGCATGTCGGATAAACTCGTTGAATTCGTTAAAAAAGGTAAGCTTAAACAGTTGGATGACATGAAAAAGAAGGTGCCGGTAGACACGGATGAACTCATGCAAATTCAGCAGCTGGGAGCAAAACGGATCGGGATCCTGTATAAAAAACTAAAAATTACAAATATTAAAAAACTAAAAAAAGCAGCAGAAGATAATAAGATCAGCAAACTGGAAGGATTCGGGAAAAAAACACAGGAAAAGATCCTTGATGAAATTGAACGGTTTCTGGAAAGTGGCGGAGAAAAACGTTTCAAATGGGCTGTTGCAAGTGATATTGTAACGTCTTATTTGGAATATATCGAAAAATACAAGGGTATAAAAAAACTAATCCCGGCCGGTAGCTACCGGAGAAAAAAAGAAACAGTGGGTGACGTGGATATTCTGGTCGTCTGTGATGATAACAAAAAGATCATGGATCATTTTGTACAATATGATGAAGTCGATGATATCATAGCTCAGGGAAAATCCAAAACAACCGTCCTGCTGAAATCAGGCATACGGGTTGACCTGAGAGCTGTCCCGGATAAGGGATATGGTGCAGCCCTGCTCTACTTTACCGGTTCCAAAGAGCACAATGTGGCTTTGCGTAAAATGGGACAGAAAAAAGACTGGAAGATCAATGAATACGGAATTTTCAAACAGGACAAACAAATTGCCGGTAAAACAGAAAAAGAAATGTACAAGAAGCTGGGGCTTAATTATATTGAACCTGAGCTGCGGGAAAACAGGGGAGAAATAGAAGCATCGAAAAAAAATAAACTACCCAAACTCATTACCCTTGAGGATATAAAAGGTGATCTGCACACCCATACAAATGCCACGGATGGTAAATATTCATTAAAGGACATGGTGAATGCCGCACGCGAAAAAAAATACCAATATTATTCCATTAGTGACCATTCAAAAAGGGTTACCATGGCTCACGGGCTGAACGAAAAGCGACTGGAACAGCAGATAGAAGAAATAGACAAGCTGAATGAAGAATTTAAAGATATCCGTATTTTAAAATCAATTGAAGTGGATATTCTTGAAGACGGACATTTGGACCTGGATGATTCGGTGCTGGAACAGCTTGACCTGGTTGTTTGCTCTGTCCACTATAACACTAATCTTTCGCGGAATAAACAAACCAAACGGGTATTACATGCAATGGAAAATCCTCATTTTAATATTTTCGCGCATCCCAGCGGAAGACTTATTGGCGAACGCCACCCTTATGATATTGACATGGAAAAAATTATTAAAGAAGCCAAAAACAACGGGTGTTACCTGGAGATCAATGCAGACCCCAGGCGTCTGGACCTTTCCGATATCAATGCAAAAATGGCAAAAGACCATGGTGTGAAGATCGCCATATCTACCGATGCACATTCCATAAGCAACCTTGATAATATCCGGTTTGGAGTTTTCCAGGCGCGCAGGGCATGGCTTGAAAAAAATGATGTGCTCAACACCCATACCTGGAAGCAACTGAAAAAACTGTTAAAACGATAGCTTATGGCCGGAAAAAGTAACAAAAATCCTTATATTGAAAAATCCGGGTTTTCTTTTAACCCTGTATCAAAAATATCAAAAAAACAGGCTAAAGAAGAAATTGACCGGTTGCGCGTGGCCATTGAACACCATAATTACCTTTACTATATAAAAAACCAACCCAAAATTTCGGATGATGCCTTTGATAAACTTTTCCGGCAGCTGGTGGAACTGGAAGAAAAATTTCCCGGTTACGATTCACCGGTTTCACCTACCAAAAAGCTTGGTGCATCTCCTGTTGATGAATTAAAAAAGAAAAAACACCAGGCTCCCATGCTCAGCTTGAATGCTGTCCGGGAAGAGCAAGAAGTAAATGAATTTATTAATACCATAAAAAAAAATACTGAACAAAAAAATCCCGGGTTTATGGCCGAACCCAAGCTGGATGGCCTGTCTGTGGAGATCGTATACAGGGATGGCAACATGGATTATGGTGCCACACGGGGTGATGGCGAGACAGGTGAAGATATATCGAATAACCTGAAAACCATAGCTTCTTTGCCTTTAAAACTCAATAAAAAAAATCATACCCCCCCTCCTGCCTTTCTTGCTGTCCGTGGTGAAGTTCTAATGACAAAAAATGGTTTCCAAAACCTTAATAAAGAACGCGTAGAAAAGGGGGATCAACCCTTTGCTAATCCCAGAAATGCAGCATCCGGACTCACGCGTAACCTCAATCCGAAAAAAGTAGCAGGAAAGCCACTGGACATATTCTTTTATGACCTGTTAACATCTGATGAAGAAATAACCGATAACCAGGATGAGCTGCAAAAAAAAATTGAAAACTGGGGATTAAAGATCAATCCGTTAAACAAAAAAATACAGGGATTTGATGCTATAAAAAAGTATCATCACGAATTGGAAAAAGAACGGGATAATCTTGATTATGAGCTGGATGGTATTGTTATTAAACTAAACGATCTGAATGCAGGAAAAAAGCTTGGAACACGACAGCGTTCGCCACGATGGGCCCTTGCCTGGAAATTCGAACCAAAAAAAGAAGTGACAACCCTGAGGAATATCATTGTACAGGTGGGACGTACAGGCATTTTAACTCCCGTTGCCCTGCTTGATCCGGTTGATGTTGGCGGTGTAACGGTCAGCCGTGCATCTCTTCACAATCTTGATAAGGTAAAACGTGAAAAAGTTGCAGCGGGCGACAAGGTGAGGATCATCAGGGCCGGCGATGTAATACCCGAAATAAAGGAACGGGTGGAAAAGAAAAAAGGAAAACGAAAAAAATTCAGCATGCCCTCGCGTTGCCCTGTATGCAATACTGAAATCGTGAAGGAAGGAGCATATCATGTTTGTCCGGCAGGACTTGCATGCCGTGCCCAGCTCGAAGGACACATCATACATTATGTGTCCCGCGAAGCCATGAATATTGAAAACCTGGGAGAAAAAAATGTGAAGCAACTTATCGAAAAGGAGAAAATCTCAACCATTGCCGATCTGTATGCCCTTACGGTTGATGACCTGGAAGCTCTCGAAGGATTTGCAAAAAAATCGGCAAAAAAGCTGTATGATTCAATACATAATCAAAATTCTCCCACATTGACAAAATTTTTGTATGCATTAGGGATCAGGCACGTGGGAGAACATATTGCCAGGGTGATAGCCAGGGAATTTTCCACACTTGAAAAAGTACAGCAAGCCTCTTATGATGATCTGGTAAAGATCAGGGAAATAGGACCAGAAATCGCGGAAAGTATTTCTGATTTCTTTGACTCGGAAGAAAATAATAAAACGATAGATGCTATCCTTGATGCCGGGGTAAAGGTTCAAAAACAGAAATCAACCGGTAAAAAAAGTGACCTGGCCGGTAAAACATTTGTAATTACAGGAGAGCTTGAGAAATACACCCGCTCAGAAGCGAAACAAAAGATCGAGGACCTGGGAGGCAGGGCAACTTCGGACGTCAGCAGCAATACCGATTACCTGGTAAAAGGCGAAGGCCCCGGAAGCAAGCTGGAAAAAGCCAAAAACCAAAATGTAAAAGTAATTGATGAAAAAGAATTCCTGGAATTACTGGAGAAATCCTGAAAAATTGCGGAAACGCTGAAATTTTTGTATAATTCAATCAGTATATAATAAAATCCCAGGTTACCCAGGTAAAGAATGTGGAAATATATCCACAGCTAAAACTACCCGGCAAAAAATTTCCTGTACTCATCCATCATTTCAATATATTTCATTACATCCGGTATGATTTTTTCCATATCGGCAGTATCGTCTTTTAAACGCAGAAGGCTTACTTTAGCCCGGACATTTGCACGGTAGCATTTATAATAAGCCAGCAAACGGTCCATATCCGCGGTGCGCTTAACTCCGTATGCATCCGTATAATCATTATAGAACTGTTCATTGAGATCTGTTAATCCGTAAAAATCAAGATCAACAGCTAAAAAGGCTATGTCACACAATACATCCACTTTTCGGAAATCATCATTAAATTCAACACAATCAATGATCACAGGCTCATCATTTATAAAAATATTCCGTATGTTCAAATCACCATGGCCGTCACGGATAAATCCTGAAATCACCCGCTGGTTCAGATACATTTTTTGCCTGTTCAGGTAATGTTCCGACGCTTCAATACAGTTCTCCACTATTTCTTTATATCCGGGTTCCAGGTATTTATCCATCACCCCAGATACATTATTGATATCATTAAAAACCCTGCTAAATGCAAGACTGTCAAATGCATTTTTCAACACGGGCGATTGTTTATGGAAAGCAGCCAGCTCGCGGGCAATACCACTAATATCCTCACCCCGGATCATATTATTTTCGATCATCCTGTCAAGTTGCTTTTCCCTGTCCAGTTTATTCATCATCACTGCATAGTCCGTGATATCAACTTCATCCGCATTTTCGGTTATACCCTCTTCGTTAACAGCAAGCACATCCAGGTATACCCCTTCTGTTAACCGCTTGTTCAGTTCGATCTCCTTATAACAATAATGCTTACGTTTTTCAACAGTTGAATAATCCAGGAATGAAAACCTGACCGGTTTTTTTATCTTAAACACATACCTGTCCGTTATCAGCAACCATGAAATGTGTGTTTCCACAATCTCCTTATTATTACATGAATCCGGCAAATTACAATTATCAATGATCCGTTCAACTTGTTCCCTGTTCATGGTTATTATGTTTTTGTAGTATATAATCTTTTGTTTTTAATAACATGTCCGCCAATGACTCTTTATCCGACCATAAGGTCAGATGCTCTTCCATTAGCGGATCAAAATCTGCTTTAATGATCCGGTAAACTTTATAATCAGCATCACTGTATTCACGATCCCTTCTCAAACGATCTTTCACAGTCTGTTCCTCCGCTTCCATTTTTATAAAAAATACAGGTAAATTCATTTTCTTCGCTTCTTCCTCATACTTAGCCCTGAGCTCCGCCTTATAAAAAGTAGCATCGAAAACGATACGCTCATGAACATCTTCTTTTAATATATCCAGCATTTTATCATACACTCTTTTTTTCCCCGAATCTGAATACATTTCATCCTGATCTTTCCCGCGTATCCTATCGGTATTAATATAAAATGCACCAACATGCTCAGACAGCCTTTCGCCAAAATATGATTTCCCCGTGCCGGGTAACCCGCAAACAATAATGATAAACCGTTCCGGCAATGCTAAAGTCATTTATTCAATCAAATTATAATTTACTTTTACTTGTATATATCGCGCCCAAATATTATTCCATTATTAGTTCAGCTTTAGAGGATTATTATATGCTTGACACGAACAGATATAATTTATACATTTGGTCATGGTCAATTAAAAAAAATGAGACGTTTATTTATAAAAAAAAATAATCCGCACTGCAAATAAAACACAGCTAACTAAATGTGAAGGAGCAAAAATAATAAAACAGCAATTTTTACAAGGTCCGGTATACTGGGATATTTGCCAATAAAATGCGCGAACTTATGCTGGGAAAATGCCTCAAACTCCTGGCATCGCTATTGGGGCAGGAGCTGATAACGGAGGTGGCCGCGGAGCG
>Ga0307422_1001389_pt1 | contig 12645 bp, 26 predicted proteins | sample SalMarWE160290MG_FD_202153 | JGI IMG/M metagenome (GOLD analysis project Ga0307422, IMG submission 202153) | Salt marsh sediment microbial communities from the Plum Island Ecosystem LTER, Massachusetts, United States - WE1602-90 | ecosystem: Environmental > Aquatic > Marine > Intertidal zone >...
CAGTCACATGGTCTTGTCTAGACCATGTGAAATCTTTATTATAAAGTCTTTATTATATGTGTCGTAGATGTTTGTGCCACTCCCGTGCCACTCTAAAACACCAATTAAAAATTTATGTGTTTGATTATTTGTGGCTTATGATATATCTATTGTGGTCTGTAACAGACCACAATCAACGTAGAAACGGTTATATATTGAAACTTATAATTATTGTTAATAATAAAATTATTGAACTAAAAATAATTATCATGGCAAAACCTATTCATGGCGATAATAACATCGACCAAAAAGCAAAAAGCAAGCTAGAGGAATTTCGCAAATTTTTCGCTGCAGAAAACAATCTTAAAAACTTAGACTTGGACACTATCAGGGAACTAAGAGATACAACACTTGATATTCTTCCTAAGATCATAAAATGGGAGGATGTTAGGATTAAACAAAAATTGGGTGGTATAAAAGGTAACAGTATTAAAAAAGAAAACTAAATATTATGGTAATCAATTTCATAGAATACACAGAACCGCTCACAGAGAAGGAACGCAAACTTCTGAGACCATACATTATGTACCTTCTAAATTATGCTTTTGGAAGGGTAAATGCCAAAAAATCCAACTATATCGTAAAACACTTGAAGGAGTATAATTCAGCGTTTGGATTAGATGTTGGTTCTATTGATGGTGTCCTTGTTGGCAAAATGTCACACGATTTAAGGGCTTCTATGCAAATACCAAATCTTGTGGCTACCAGCGATGGTTATTTTATAGCAAATAAACAAGAATCTATCGAAGTAGATAATTGTATTGAATCATTGAGACAAAGAGCCAGATCGATTAATTACGCTGCTGATATAATGGAGGCTGGTATTGAAGCAGGTCTCCAGAAATATACTAGTGGCTATGTTACGGAGGATGATATCGAAATCAAATTCTTTTATGATTCAGAGGAAGAAAAGAAGGTAGTAGGTATATTGAACGAATTTAAATATTTCGATACCAATAACAATCGGATAAAAGACCGGATAAGTGCATATAGAAATTATGTCAGGTCAAAACATCCCAAAAAGAGGCTTATCAGAGACGAATTAAGTAGGCTTACAAACAAGGAATTTTCAGAAAATATGATCATTCTACATGATGCCAACTTATATAAACGATGTAGTGTTGAAATTGTGATTAGGGTGAGAGATATGATGGACAGTATTGAGGCTATGTTTATTGCTGCACCGAAACCCAATACAACCGTAGCAAACCGGATTAATGAAATAATCCATCAGGCCAATGATATTATGGATGTCTGTAATAAATGTATCAGTAATCGTAAAACATGACATTATGTCAGACCCTGTCTATCGGGGCTTTGTGTCATGTCCAAACTGTCATGCTGTCATATAATGCCCCGAAATATTATCTCTACATGTCGCTAGGGAAAAGTATTTCGGGTATTATATATCGAACGCTTTACGGAAAAAGTTTGGCACGTTGTTTGTACTATTTTATGTAGGAACAATTAAAAAATAAGACATGACAACAAAAACAGCAAAATTACCAGAAATACAGAGTATCAATTATTTTATTGATAATCAGTGGGAAGAATTAAATAGACATAACCTACATGGTACGGTTATCGAAACTGTTACTTGTACAGACGAAAACATGAGAAACCTACACGATTCTCAACATGATAATATCCTTTATGGTGAAGTGTATAGATACAGCAAATACGTTCCAGAGACCAATAACAAAACAGAATTGGTAATGAATGGTCAGAAATTGGAATTCAACTGTTCCAGTGGAATAGAGAACAATGGTAATGGTGATTATTTTGACACTACACCAAACGATTCATCCTGTGAATCAATGGGAGAAACAGCATTATGTAAGCTTGCTTATATGCTTATCAATGGTTATCCTAAATGCTATGATGATATCGGTAATTATATGATAGACTGGTCTATGGATTTACCTTGGACTGAAAAACAGAGGGTTATATCTCAAAACCACATGAAAGCTCACAAACATTTTAGTGTTATATTTGATGAATTTAATAAACAATTTCCTAATTGCGAACTGATATGAAAAACTTAATATTTAGCCCCATTCGTTTAGTAGACCGTGCCAAAACATTAGAAGGTTTTGATATGATATATTCCAAACTGGAAGATAAATTCGCACTGTATGAAACTGCAACAGAAATTGCCGAAGAATGGACTGATGATTGGTCAGAAGATCAAGGTTTTGGTTCATCTGATTTCACTTATGCATTAAAATGTTTTATCGATAGGATGATTTCACTGGTAGGTGGTGGATATAAGACCGATTTCACACCCCGTTTATCCATATTATTAAACAAATAGGGGAGGATAGGGATATGATATCAGAAGCAACCAAGAAAAACGTACAGAATCTCATTTTTGAGAGAGCGTTTGAGATAGAACAAAAATTATCAGAGGACGATTTCTTTCGTGCTAAAATGGCAGGTGTTAATCCTAAAGATGTAACTGATGTTGCGCTAAAAGCTGCTATAATGTCAATCAAAAAAGATTTAAACGAACAATCATGATAACACAACAATTTATAAGGTTAAAATTAACCATCGGTGTAACAGACGACATCGAAAAACGATTGACCGATTTTTGTAATAAAATCGGTATGAGAGATGGTGAGGCATTAGAGATGTTGGATATTATTTCTGATATCACCGATGATGCAGTAAAACTCCATAAATAGATGATATGGTAGACTGGAAAAATACTAACTTAAAACTGGTGTCAATAAGCAGACAAAGCATAATTGATGCCAGTTATGTTTGTAAGTGCGAACATTGTGGGCAATTGATAGTAAATATTGCCACTGTTGAGGATACCGATACCGGAAAACAATATGAGATAGGTCTCGATTGTAAAAAGACACTCATAGATAAGAAAGTATTGGATTGGATGAAAGAAAAACATGAGATAAAGGAATATAAGGCCAAAACAAACAGAGCACAAAAATTCCTGCTATATCTTAGTAAACCGGAACGATATGAAATAACAACAAATAATGAAATAGTCTATGTCAATGATAAGACTGTTGAATGTTTTCCTGATTCCGGTATTATGGGAAAAACTGTTGATTCAGAAAATCTGGGATATCTGTTCAATATTGGTATGAAGGATTTCCTGCAAGAATGTGTAAATAAAGGCATAATAAAATATAAAAGATAAATGATTAACCAGAAAGAATTGTCTCGAAAATACAACTCCTTGAATGGGCATCATATAACTCTCAAGAAGTTTGTTGTGCCACATGGTAAACTCAAGATGATGTTGACAATTTTCACTATATATGATTACTTTAATTATAATCATTGCTATTATACAGATGGTGAAATAGTGGAATGTAATATCAGGAAAGCCAGATACAATGGCAAATATGTCACTTTTTATATAAACCACCATGATACTGTTGTTATAGCTGATTTTGTTGTGGATGCCATGGTGTTGTGTATAGGAACTGAACCAACCAATATTGATAAGAAAGTAATAAGTAAGATATACATTAATAATTAATACTATGGAAGCATTAAGCCCGAAAGTTTTATCGAAAAGAAAAATTAAGGTAACAAATCGCAGAATCGTTAAATTTGTTGTAATCAAATATAGCGGTACTCATTGTGTATTGGCAACCAAAAGACGCTCAATATGTAATCGCAACAAGTATGTGTATAACATAGCTACCATGAATGGTATTCCTGTTATGTCAACCTATGAACATTACATAGAAGATATTTGTAAAAAACATATTGAAAACCTTAAAGTAAGTATGTTATAGGTAATATATAAAGAAAGAATAGTCATGAAGAAGCTGCTAACTATAGATGAACTCAAGAAAACCAATGAGGCTAAGGATGCCACATCATTCAGTTCGCTTGATGATTTAAAAGATTATGTGGAGAAACAACTCCCTAAAGAAAAGGTAGGCTGGGATAGCATGGCAAAGACTGGTGTGGTTATAGGTGGTAATACCGGAAGTGTTAGTCTCAATATAAAAGATGGTGTGTTAAATCTGTCAGGTTTCAATGGCTATGATTTGGAAGATTTGGCTAAAAAATATGACATGCAGGAATATCATAGATCACTTGGTCAGACATATTACCAATCGCCATCATCCCGGAAGTACACCACTGAAATATCATTGGAAGACTTAAAATATATCATTGGTAAAGTAAACGATGGTATAGGTAGGGAGTCCACAAGACAAGCAGATTTTTATAAAGACAGACAACCCGATTGATACAATCATGAAGAAATTACCAACAATAGAACAGCTTAAGGAGCAGAAAATGAATGAATCATTATCTGTAGACAATATCCGTGCTGAAATACGCACAATAGCTGGTAAGCTAACTACTGGTAATTATGATGCTACTCATGAAAAAATAGCAAATCTTTTACGGGAAAATGGGTTCGAATATAAAAGTTCTGATGGAACTATCGGTATCAAGGCATCTCATTGGGATATTTGGAAAAGAGGTAATGAAACCATAAAAGTAATAACTGGAAGCAATGCTGATGGTAATGCTTATATATCTGCATAATTATGAAAAAACTACCAACAATAGAACAGCTTAAGGAGCAGAAAATAAACGAAGAGGCGTTTAAAAAAGATGTCATAAGTAAACGTGCCATGCAAATACTGAGACAATTGGTCAAGGACGGTAATATAGCATCTAAAGATTGGTCATATCCCGATGCACTTGCTTATCTCGAACAGCTTGGATATGTTTCAATCGATGGGAAAATAGCTGCTGGAAAATATACTACCACATTAACCGATAAAGGTAGGAATTATCTTAATATGGCTAATCCTCTTGATGATGATGAAAAATTGGCTATGTCAATAACAGACCCCATCGGGAATGCAATATCAACTCTGGAGACCAGTATAAGAAAACAGTTTCAGATGCTGGTAGACAAAAAACAAGAGGCTGCAGAAACATTGGTTGAACTGGCTGCAGACGTTATACAAAAAGAGGTTGATGCAGGTGAGAGATATAGGGTAACAGGACATACGTTGAGTGACCCCGGATTTAGCCAATATGGTACTAAGATCATGAATAAAATAAAGGGTATACTTGCCAAAGGTAGAAATCCATATATATGGGGTCAGGGATATCAAACCAAGGAATCTAAGGTAAACGAAGCTATCACAACGGTGAGTATTGATTCTGCAAAAACCCTATTCCAAGAACTCAAAACCAAACTGGAATCATATCCTAATGTGGCCAGTGTTGCAACATATGAACCAACAGAGAATAAAAGAAATTCTGATGTGATAATCGCTGAGATTGTTGCAAAGACCGATGAAATAAATGGCACTAAATATAGCCCAAAAATGAATTTATCTTTCAATACGAAATTACAGCAGACAACACTTTTTATTCCTGATTCCGGATATACTCCATGGGATGGTGTTCCTATTGCTGATGAAATATTGAAAAAACTTATAGATAGTCCAACATCTTGGAAAACTGTGTTATCATAATATTTTAGTTGTTTCCTATATTGCCGACCCGGATAGTCTGACATAGCTATCCGAGTTTTTTGTATATACCTGCTCCCTGAGGGTAAACCCTACGTGGTTTCCATATGCTTTTCGCATATGAGTAGTTCGACATTCCTGAGATATGAAACCAATACACAAAGTTTTGATTAGTAAATATAGAACATATATCAGAATAATGCCAACAAGAGAGCTTAGAAGAATATGGTGTAAAACATGTAATGAATTTGAACTGCACTACCAAAATTTTCCTAATTGGGAAGACTTTTTTTGTAGTACATGCGATACGAAATATAGCTCTATTTTATTGAAGGATATCCCACCTAAGAAAATACAGGAACAACGAAAAAGATATAAGGAATCAAACAAGGGAACAATTTTTAATTATATGCTTACAGGATTGTTGTTTAATAGTCCATCAATGGGATTATTTGAAGATGAAACCGTTAATATAAGAGAAAGTGATGCAGGTCAGAGAGTTATCGATGAAAGAGAAAGGCAAAAAAGGGCTGCTATTTATGAAGAGAGAAGACTTTTACGGGAAAAGCGATTAGCAGAAGCCAAAAAATATAGTCATCTTGGTAGGAATGATACCTGTATATGTGGCTCTGGTAAGAAATATAAGAAATGTTGTTTAGAACGAATTAGAACGATATAGACATGAGTGAATGGACATACAGACAATGTACTTGTGGTTTACGTATCCATATTAATATGAAATGTGATTGTGGTGGTGACCCATGGAAGATAGCAGAAAAGGCGAAAGCCCGGATAGAGGAATTATTGGCTAAAAGGGGAGAACTCATGGAAGAGGTTGAAGATATAGACAATGTTGTGGAATCACTTAAAAAAGACCTATAATGGAAAAGTTTAAAATAACTTTAACCGATGCTAATATAGAAATACCTAGAGATAAGGTACAAGAACTGGTACGATTTCTTGAAATGGATGAAATAGTTGATTCCATGGAAGATAAAAGCCAGATAAAAGCATTAATCGAAAGATTGTGTATGGATTATTGGCAAGAGATAAGTGATTTATTGCATGATTTCCTTCTAACCAAGCCACACATCAATGAACACATACGGAACTGGAAGCATGAGGGATTTATGGATGAATATAAGGAATATTTAATGAACCGCTATAAAACGAAATAATGGAAACCTATCCTAAAATAGATGAAAGCCAAATTACTTAAAAAGCTCCGGAAACGTTTTCGCTGGTATCGTGAAATAAAGCATAATTGTTGGACTCTATATGATAAGAAAACCAAAAAGGAATCATATTGTTATGTTATCGGATTACATTATATCAATGATATGGCCATTTATACCATGCTTGAAAAAATGGATAAGTTGAAATTGTTCAAATTGTTGAGAGATAGAATAGATGAAAGGCATGAAGCCAGACGATTGAGGGATAGAATACGGAACGATAAGATATACAGATAATATGAAAAAGTATACCAAAAGAAAAGTCAAGGAACGGCTATTTACGGGATTACTGATTATATTGGTTTTATTTCTTATATATGCTTTACTCTGTATTGATTCTAAAGCTTTCTATAAATATATGTTTTAATGAAAAAAGCAATAATAGAAATAGTTGAAGATTGTCTCCAATGTTCCAAGTTCAATACATGTAAGGAGATAAAGAAGTTAACCCCGGAACAGAGATTTGCTATAAAAACATCACCTGCTTATAAAGGTATATTAAAAACTTGTCCATTACCTGATTATAAAGAATAATATCATGGCTAGAACATATTACCTTAATAGATATCAATTCGATGAAATTTATCATAGGTTTGCTGAATATGCTAATCCCGGAAAAATGGGTATGTCATATGATGAATGTGCCAAGAACGCATTGAAATTTATTAAAGATAACAAAATAATTGATAGTCTACCAAATGAAATAAATGAAATGTTTGGTGAGGGTTATCGATTAGTGTTTAGAAATAGGTCTGGTAATGATACCATTAGGGTTATATGGATTACCCCAAACATGGATAGAATATTTTATGAAGGTGTTACCAATTTGAGATTTATAAATGATATTAATGTGATTGATTATTTCACATTATTAATTGATGAAATGGAATCTCTTATTGAAAAATATCATCTTGTTATTGAAGATTCCATCAAACTATTGCTCCGGGAGGTTATTATGAGAAGTAACTTGACATTTCCAGAAAATGAACAGGATGAAAAATGGTTTAATGAAGGTATAAATGCAAGGGAAAAGCACGGAGCAGAATTGTTTATCAAAATACATGAAGCACTTGGTCTTAGTGATATCTCTGAAACAAGTAAGAAAAAGGTAGTATTAAAATATCCTCTTTCCGGAAAAAATAAAAACATATAAGAATAAGATATGAGAATGTGGGTAACAACAATAAGGGCGATTGACCCAAAGGATGGTCAATTAAAAACATGGGGCGGTCAATATGTACCCGGAATCACAAAGGAGGATGCAGAAAGATATTGCCAAGAAAATGAACTTGGGTATTGTGAGGTTGATGGTGAATTGATAGCTGTTATACCTACCAAATCTGATGGTGTGACACCAAATAGTAGTAAATCGATGGATTATTCATTATTACAGCAAAATTAAACACAGATGATATGGTAATGGTTAAAAATAAAAATATCGACCCCATAAAACTGAAAGACATAATACGGCTAATTATATTCATGGCTATATTAGTTGCTGGAATGATGGTTGTTGCACTTGTAATGGAAAAATGGGGGGGAATCATTATGAAAACATATGCTGGAATAGGTTCTAGGGATATACCCCTTGAGGAACGCACAAAAATAATAGCCATAGCAGATAATCTCTGTGGACTTGATTATATCGTTTATAGTGGTAATGCCAATGGTGCTGATGTTGCCTTTCAACTTGGTTCAAATGGCCAATGTGTTGTATTTCTACCATGGGCTAGGTTTAATTTCGGTGTATTCGAGCCAACCCCTAAATACCATCTCGATCATTTCATAGTTGGAGGTGAACCGGAAGGATTGGAAAGTGTATATGAATTTCATCCCAATCCAAAACAATTGACAGCAGGTGCTAGGAAGTTAATGGCTAGGAATTATTATCAGATACATGGATATAAGGATTATCCCAAAGTTGATTTTGTTATGTGTTGTGCCGATCAAGATAATCTAGGAAATGTTAAAGGTGGAACTGGTCAAGCTGTTAGGATAGCAAAGTCAATGAATATACCCATCATTAATATCAGGACGGAATATTGGGAGGATGAATTACATGATCTATTGAACCCGATATTCTAAAATGAAAATGCCCAGACCTTTCGATCTGAGCATTTTACCTAAATCCAACCAAACCCTACATCAAAGTTGTTTTTACGTTCCTTCATCTTATTTATTGTTTCGTCATGATATCGGTTTCCAGATATGGAATAGGCCAAGAGTTAGGGTTCTTGGCCTATTAGCGGTATTATGGGAATTATGGAAAATTTTACACTACACCTGAAACATTTTTGCTTTCTAAGACAACTAATCGGTAATTTCCACCACCAATATCAGTCCATTGTGCAACTAAATATGATTGATTATTTGGGCTTGCTGCTGGTTCGAAAGCTGGTTTAACTGCAGATGATATAGTTTGAAATCCTACACCGTTTGCATCGACATAGGCAAAAACTTCTGTACCTACACCACCATTATTTAATCTTTGCGCTCCACCAACATTTGTTCTCATACAAATCAGTTTGATAACTTGGCCATCCTCAAGGAGAGATGTATCAAGTTTAACGTCTGCATCTCCACCAAGTGCTCCACCACCATTATTGTAATTTAGGTAGAGAACATCGTCAAAGGTTACGTTTACCGGGTTTGTAGCAGCATTGCCAATATTGGCATCACTTACTGCAAGAGTACGATATTTTTTGGCAACACGGCTATTGGTATTATTCAATTTTAACAATCCATCGATAGATACTTCACCTTCTGCAGCAACATCACCAGTAAATGTGGCATCACCAAATGAACTACCTTCTACACCGACACCAGTAGCGATTATATTCCTACCAGAAATTTGACCTTCTGCATCGATTGAGGCAACTGCTCCACCACCATCAGGACTTACAATAAGGGCATTTCCAGTGGATATAACCAAGGTAATGGCATCACTTTCTATGCTATTATTGGGAATAGTGGCCTTGTTCGTCAACTTAATAGTAGATGAATCGGTTTGAACGATTTCTTCTATAGAGTTGATATGCTGCTCAATTGATTGAAAGTTCTGGTTCAACGTAACCGGACCATCCGCAATTATATCATTGTCAGCATCTATGAGTGTTAAATTTATAGCCATTGCTTTTATTTTTAATATTATCGGTTTATTTATTTATTTCCGTATATTATTTATTAATCTGAAACTATTACTGGAAATGGATTATATTTTTAAGATAAAAAGCAATCATATGGAAGATTTAACATTTGAGCAGTGTCTCCGGGAAGAATTCTTGATGAATACACATAATTACCCTGCAGAGTATCACCAACTTTTTTGGAAAAAATATAATGCAGCAAAGAAGCGGTTTGATGAATCTGAATCTACTATCAAAATCAGTCAGACAGATGTGGATAAATTGCTTGAGTTGTTCGATAAAAACATTAAGAAACGTAGGAAGAAAACTGGTGTTGCTTATCTAAATAGAACTGAAATGAAAAATATGCTTCGGGAATCGCTGGAAGCATCTTTAAAGAATGCACATGAAGAAACATCGAAAGAAGTACAACAACAATCAAAAAATAAGTTTGTTGTTGAGTTAAAGAATACTCTTACAGAGGTATTGATGTAGGAAATAGAGTACAATAAAAAAAATTGTTTTTATTCCTTACCTACTGACCGGATTGAAAAGATAATAAATGTGTTCGGTGATGATGAAAATAAGAGGATACTACAGATACAGGAGGATGTTAAGGAATTTGAGAAAATTAGACTGAAAAGAAGATCAACAAATATAAGAATCCGTACCGAAATAGAGCCACGATTTAGTGATATATGTGGGTATATCTTGGAATTTACCAATAAAGGATATCTGGTCAAAATGAGGGATATCCTGGTACATTAAAGAGCTTTGTCTCCCGGATGCTTTTCCGATATATAGAATATTCCGTGACATCTTGATAGTAAATGCATGACATGATGTCATAGCCCAAAACACTTACCATAGACTTTCGTAGTAATATAATACCAATAAGACGTTTACTGTTGAAACTTTAGCATGGTCTTTGTATTATTTTTATTAATGAAACATACCATAGACACTTTTTTAGCAAGTTTACCACCGGAAACACTGAAACAATGTGTTATAGCAATTGAGAGCTATAGCAATCAGTATATCGAAATGATTGATAATACCGTCCATAGCAAGATATATGCTATAAAAGATGTGTATGATACAATCGATGAACTTGTTAGAGACGATTTCAAGGAGAATAAAATATCCTGCAAGAAAGGGTGTGCTCATTGTTGTTATCTCTGTGTATATGTTACCCCGGATGAAATCGCTACAATACTTGATCACTGTAATAGGAATGAGATAGAAATAGATTGGGATAGGGCAGAAACACAGAAAGACCTGACACCGGAAACATGGGTTAAAACTCCACAGAAAATATCAAGGTGTATATTCCTGAAAGATAGAGAATGTAGCATCTATCCGGTACGACCGATGGCATGTCGTAAATATCATGTCGTGACAAACCCGAAATTATGTGATACGACAACTGGTAGACATGAAGTTGCTATATTGAACAATTTCGATGTTGAATTATTGGTTGCAAGTATACATGGAGTAAGAACATTTGATACTTTATCGAGACAATTACTAAAAACTAGGAATGGATAAAGAAAGCATCATAGAACTGCAGAAGATAGATTGTAACTGTAATGACTGTAAGTCTATGATTAGAGATGTAGATAGATTCAAGAAATCACTTAATGATCACCATAGATGGCAACTTGATTATTTCAATACAATCCGGGACAACCTATATAGGAAAGCTGCTGACTGGAAACGTAGAGGATTTCCGGAGAAAGAAGAACTGGTTAAGCGAGAAGCTGATAAAATGAAGTTCCAATTTGATAAAAAAGAAGCAACAATAAACTATGGTAATTGTACTAAGTTTGATAAACAGGTTAGTTTTATACCAAATGTATGTCAACTGGATACACAGGAATGTTTTATACACAGACGTACAGTAACAATCATTTAAAAATGAAATAATGGCATCAACAGCAAGTTACTTCAAATTTTTATGTGAATTTAAGAACATGGTGACGAAAATACCGTGTATGGTGATTGATGATTTTTCATGCTTATATGGTATTCCAAGCGATATAGAAAATGTACTTAAGGGATATGTACTCAAAAACACCAGTAAGTTCAAAACACCAAGGTGGGAATGGTATGCTGGTGGTATTACTATGGAAATAGCTATCAAAGTACGGGATATGTTGGAATTTAGTGATGTTAAGATGAAGCCAGTAGATATACCTGATGATGCTACCGACATAGAGCGCAAAATATTAACAGTTATCCACGAACTCAAGTTTGAATGTGATAATAACCCCAATTTATTCCTTAAAGATTTGTATGAAAAGCATAAAATATACTCCAATTATGCTGCTGCTATTAGTTCATGTTTATGTAACATCAATGGAGTGAGGAATACCCCGGAATGGAAGTGGAAAAATGAGTATCCAATCAATATCGAAACAGCCCGGAATATAATAACAGAAGCCAAGTCAATAGGTAAGTTGTATTATTGAAACCCTGATAACCAAGATATAATAATATCAGTATGTAATAAAACGTTGTTGGTATGTATACAAGAGATTTTTACATCGAAAAAATCACAGCATTAAAATCTGTATTGGATGGTGATTTAGCACTGAATTCATTGAGTGCTTGGTGCGAACAAAATGATATAGGCCATCAGGTAAGCACACTATTAAAGTGTATCATAATCAATCCGGGAGGCAATGAAAACCCCAATTATGAATGGATGGACGAAGAATTTACACCGGAGCAAGTTGCTGATATTTTGTTGAAACATGATGA
>Ga0307422_1001390_pt1 | contig 12637 bp, 15 predicted proteins | sample SalMarWE160290MG_FD_202153 | JGI IMG/M metagenome (GOLD analysis project Ga0307422, IMG submission 202153) | Salt marsh sediment microbial communities from the Plum Island Ecosystem LTER, Massachusetts, United States - WE1602-90 | ecosystem: Environmental > Aquatic > Marine > Intertidal zone >...
GATTGAATTCAACGACTACTGCGGCCTCATCATCAACCCTCGCTCGACCGGTGATGCGAATGATGGGTATCTTATCCAGCATGTTGTATCCTTACGGGATCTCCGGCCCTGACCATGCCACCACGAATAACCTTGGCAAATATCCCTTCTTGCGGCATGATGCAGTGTCCAATTTGGCGATAGATTGCACATTTCGTATGACATGCCTTACCTATCTGGGTGAGCTCCAGGATGATTTGCTCGCCTATATATAAAGAGGTTCCTATAGGCAGCGAGACGAGATCAATTCCCTGGGTCGTCAGGTTTTCAGCAAAATCCCCGGGACCGATTTCAATGCCAAGGTTTTGCATTGTATTGATGCTTTCGACTGCGAGAAGGCTTATTTGCCGGTGAGTGGTTCCATTAGCATGGCCGTCGCCGTCAAGACCGAAATTTTCCCTGATGAGACCTTCGGCCACCGGTTTTTTCTTGGTTCCTTTCTTTTTGCTCGTGCAAACAGCAATTATACGAGACATACGGCGAATACCCCCTCCTTTTAAAATGTATTTCAAAAGACATAAATGTCAATACGATTCATTTATTTTCTGGAAAAAAAAGTACCGGGGACTTGATCCAGACGGGGCAACACCAGATATCATTCTGTTCCTCGTCCCACTCGATTTTGAGCTGCGTACTTTTGAGGAAGCAACAATCAGGTTGTTAATCAATGCATTATGAATTATAGAGTTTTAACAGGAAGCAATTACCATGCTTAATGCGCTATTGTAGATAGAATACAGTTTTAGAGGTAGTTAGGTTTTTTGTGTTGATTTACATTCATCCGAAGAGTACTCAGAGAGTGTTGGGAATGCCTGGGAAGTGGATAGATGGGGAATAAGTAAGAGAGAGGAGAGAAAAGGATGAACCTTAGAACCTTGCAAGACACACCCTCATGGGAGTGGCCGGAAGGGGCAGGCAAGATGTTCCTGGGGATTCTTCGGGACGAAAAAGCCGATGAATCCGAGCGCCTGCTCGCAGCCGAGCTGGCCGGGGACTTTACCGTGATTAACGATGAGCTCGCTGAGGCATTGCTTGCCATCGCGTGCAAAGGAGATGAACCGGAGGATCTTCGTGAAAGGGCAGCAATATCCCTGGGATCGGCCCTTGAATCCGCAGATATGGACGGGTTTGATGATCCTGATTTTGTGCCGATTTCCGAACAAGCCTTCAGCAGGATCCAAAAGACGCTTCGCAAGCTTTACATGGACGCCGGGGTTCCAAAGGAGGTGCGGCGGCGTATTCTGGAGGCATCGGTGCACGCCCCGCAGGGCTGGCACCGTAATGCTGTTCGTGCCGCCTATTCAAGCGGCGACGAAGATTGGAGGCTGACTGCGGTCTTCTGCATGCGTTTTGTGCAGGGATTTGAGAACCAGATACTCGAAGCGCTGGACAGCAGGAACCCGGACATCCACTTCGAGGCAGTGTGCGCGGCAGGGAACTGGGAAATTGAGGCCGCATGGTCGCACATTGCAGGCCTGGTTACCACGGAGGAGACGGATAAGTTCCTATTGCTGGCCGCCATCGACGCAGTGGCCAGCATCCACCCGCAGGAGGCAGCAGAGATACTTGTCGATCTTGTAAACTCGGACGACGAGGACATCGTCGAGGCGGCCTATGAAGCCATGGGCATGGCGGAGGCACTTGCGGGCGAAGACTGGGATGAAGACGACGATGATGATGACGATGATGAATTCCTCCACTAATGCTGGACCACGGTCGAGGGATATCGCTAAAGGATCTGATCGTTTGCTGTAAGGTTGGTAATGATTGACGGCTCACTCACTCCGGAACCGCGGTTTCCTCTGCTTGGCATAGCCGACGAGTTCGTCCGTTAACACGAGAAGGGACGACTTGTACGGCCCTTTATGCGAGCAGCTCCATCACATCGCTGACATTGAGCTCCAGCATCTTGATGTTTGCCAGGATGCGATCCACATTCCGGTCCACTGCCTGGATTCCCCCTGATTTTTCCTTCAGTTCTTCAGCAATGTGACGCATCCTTTTGATGAGATCGTCCATCTCTTCCATGTTCCAGTCAGCCATATCAACCTCCCTTTTTCCTCAGATCTTTGAACCTCCTGGCCTTTACCTCATAGCGCGGCAGGGAGCCGTAAGGATGAACCTCGATCTGGTAGCCCAGGTTGGTCTTCACCCGAAGCTGATCCTTCAATCGGAAGAGGATGCTCTCCTGATCGTGCTCCTTGCCGGGGAGGAGCTCCACCTTGAGAAGGATAGCATCGATATCGCCCGTTTTAGTCACCACCGCCTCGTACTCATCTCCCAGCTCAGGGATGCTCCTGACCACCTCCTCAATTGCGGTGGGAGCGAGGAGTACTCCCTTTACCTTGGTGATGTCATCGGCGCGGCCCACCACCCCTCCATCGATGAGCCTGAAGCTCCTGCCGCAGGGGCAGTCAAAGCCGGCCCAGCGGATCACGTCCTTGGAGTCAAAGCGGATACAGGGCTTGGCAATGCGGTCAAGGGCGGTGATCACCATCTTGCCGTTCTTGCCTGGCTCGGTGATGATCTCGCCTGTTTCGATATCCTCGATCTCCACCAGGAAGAGGCCCTCGTTGACATGCAATCCCCCGGGCTGCTCGGTGCATTCATAGGACCAGGCGCCGATCTCAGTAGCCCCGATATGATCGTATACCTTCGTGCCCCAGGCATCCTCCATGCGCTTCTTGGTGGTGGGGATGCTTGCACCAGGCTCTCCGGCACAGGTGATCTTCCGTATCCCGAGATCCTTGGCCGGGTCGATCCCAAGCTTCTTTCTTGCGGCATCAGCCATACCCAGGACATACGTAGGGGTGGCCAAGAAAGCAGTGCACTTGAGTTCCTGCATCTTGAGGATCCTTGCCTGGGTATCGAGCACCCCTCCGGGGACCACCTCACAACCAACTTTTTCCGCAGCATAGTGCCCGGCCCAGAAGGCCACGAAGATATTGTAGCCGAAGGGGATAAAGACCCTATCGGTGTCCCGGTAGCCCTGGGCATAGAGGATGTAACACCACGACTCAGTCCACCACTCCCAGTCCTGCCAGGTATCCGCCTGATACACCGGCGTGCCGGTGGTGCCGCTGGTCTGCCGGAATGCCGTCACCTTTTGGGTGGGGACGCTCAATATATCCCCATAGGGAAAAGGGGCGTGCTCCTGAACTTGGCGCAGCATATCCTTCTCGATCTTGGGGACCTTGCTGATGTCTTCGAAGCGCTTGATATCCCCCGGTTCCATGCCGGCATCCTTATACAGCCTGTGGTAGAAGGGCGAATTCTCAAAGGCCCACGCAACGATGCGCCTCAATTTCTTGAGCTGGAGTGCCTGAAGTTTTTCACGGGGTAGGGTCTCAAGGATGGGATTCCAGTAAATGCTTGGGTCTTGAGCCATTGTTGCGGTCCTCCTTTTGTAGATTTTCCCTCATCGCCCGTAATCTATAAGAGGCAGGACGACGGGAATCGCTGGCACTATATGAGAAAGGAAGGCGCCCTGTCAATGATAAACCTCTGGGTAAACCTTTGGAAAAGGCTGAAGAAAATGTTGATCGAGAAAGCAGATGAATAAGTGATTGCGCAGTCGATTGCCCTTATCACCTATACTGTACTAGCGCCAATCGTTTGGGGTCTCATTGACCGATTTGGCCCTCGCCGCGTTATCGGCCCCGGCATTCTGGCACTGACCATAGGACTCATCATCTGTTCTCTGGTAAATACGCTTATACAATTCTATCTTCTCTACGGAGTGATAATAGGAGCTGGCTTCAAAGAGGATGGTTATATAAGTGGTTTCAAGATGGCGCCTTTTGTTTTGGGGGGGGCTACCAGCCAAACCTTTTTGAGGTACTTGCATTCCGTAGTTTCAAGTACCTCGCGCAGCATGCGGATAAAATCCTCTTTTTTCAACTTACCGTGCAATGTGCCGATAAACGGCAGGGCAAGGGAGTTGAGCCTTCGCCTTTCGGCCTCCTGAAAGATCCCCTTCAGAGCGCTCTCCACCCATTCCTCCTTCCAGGTCGGCTCCCTGTTGAGATCGTGAACAACGGCAAGCATTCGAAGGGGGCGTTTACCCTGAACGAGCACGCTGCCGGGTGTTTCAGGACTCGTCTCGATTAGCTTGGTCATCACCCGCATGAGTGATTCCTTTGGCTCACGGACTGCGGTTTCAGCGCTCAGCACGAGAAAGGTGTCTTCCTCAAAGACAAGGGCATCCACCGGAAATGGCTGATTATCCTTCGGCGCTACGACGATCTGAAGCGATCCGCGAAAAATCTCGTAGGGATAGCTGCCTGAAATTATGCGGAAATTTTTATCCACAAATCCTGCTCCGTCTATGTGCGGGTTTTCTTATTTTAGATTCAGATATCCCACAGGGAATGCATTGATACATACGTGATACCCATAAAGGATTCCAGGCCGAACGCTTGGGTACATATTCTAAATTTGAAGTCCATCACCTCTCTTACTTTTAATTCATTTATAGACATGTTGTAAAGGAATGCTGCCATCCGAAGCCATAAAAACCACAGGAGGTGGCATTCATATCAAAGGCTGCCATGAATAGCATGATAAGCAAAAAATAACTTGCATTCACAATGGAAGAGTATCAATATCATAAACAATATTTGTGGTTACAGAAGAGGCCCTTTAGGGGATAGCAGCGTGAAGTTAATACGTGATGTGATTATTGTGTTGAGCGTGATGCTGCTGTGTGTTAGTTGCGCTATGTTTGGAAAAAACAAGGAGCATCACGGCTTTGATGCTCGTTGGCTAGATCAATGCAATCCGGGCACGACGACGGCAGCCAATGTGGTGGAACTGTTCGGGGCACCAAGCAACATGGTGGAATTATCAAATGGGAATGCATACGTTTACGAACGCTCTGTCTCAAAAGGGACGGGAATCTGGCTGGTACTGGTGAGTTTTGGCAATTATGAAACACAGTACGACAGGGTAGTATTCTTCTTCGATAACGAGGATATCCTGACTCATTATGGATTGAGCATGCATTCCGGAGATTCCTCCTATGGGTTTCCGTTTTAACGTTACTCTTATCTTTGTCATGGGCTTCATGGCAGGAGTCATTCTTCCCGGCTGTATATCCTATCAATTCGTGAGACAAATACGAGGCTCAGAGGTTATGCCTCCGGGCGATACACTGAAAGCAGGAAGCACAACTCTCAGTGAGGTTTTGTCCCTTTACGGGGCCCCAGATAAGATCGGGGCATTAGGCGATCACGACCTCTTGATTTACAAAAGAACCCTTTATAGCAATAGCGGGCTTACCTTTGGTATCCCGTTTGGCAATTTTTCTTCTGTCAATCCTGAAATATCGGCTCGTGGGGGTCTTGGACGATATGATACCCTCGCGCTTTTCTTCACATCTGACCGTATTCTTGGGGAAATGGTATACACGAAAGGCTCCAGATACCCTTATCTGAAAACCTTATTTGAGGAACAGAGCCCCTCCGAGGCTTGTATCGGGGAATAGTCTAAGAATGAGAATGCCTTCCCCGGGATGCAAGAAGGAAGTAAGCCAGGACCGGCAGGCAAGAAGCATTCGCCGTCGTGGCGATGACATGAATCGCCACGACGCTCTCCTTGGGGATAGGGGCTGCGTGTGATATCTAACGGCTTACTGAGTGTCACTCAACGCGCTCCCCCGCAGCAGCTCTGTTTTTCATTGACATGAGGCCTCCATTCATGTTCAATGCACCGGAAGCCCGCCTTCCGGGTGGGTGTGGTATTATTTTCGGCTGGTCCAGGGCCTGCCTGTGCCCGAAGATACCTCTTCTCGGGTCAGTGTTGTGGCAAGGCCGGGGCCACAGGCAAAAGGAGATCGAGTGCATGGCAGAGGGAACGGTTAAGTGGTTCAGCGAGAAGAAGGGATATGGGTTTATCAGCCAGGAAGACGGCAATGATGTCTTCGTCCACTACTCCTCCATCGCGATGTCCGGGTTCAAGAAGCTCGCCGAGGGCGACCGGGTGAGCTTCGAGGTCGATGAAGACAACCGAGGGCCCAAGGCAAAGAACGTCCAGAAGCTGTAGCTCCCAGAGACACGGTCAGTTTGAGGGTATCCCGTGATAGGATCAGGGAATGCCGCCTCCCGTATCGTCAGATGAGCTGAGGGGAATACCGGGGTGCATGCCATCCCCACCTGCTCCTTCAGCACCTCTCTCAGCGCTGAGTGCCCTCATCCCATGAAGGGGGTGATGGTGAGGGAGAGAGGTATTTTCTGTGGTAATCTTCAAGTGCTGTGAGGTCGTAATCTCCAGGTGAGGTTTCTATGCCAAGGAGCACAGGAGTTCACGTTCATCACCTGAGGCGGGTTTACGTTCCTACGAACCTTCCGTAAGGTATCTCTCGACTGTTGCCTGTTCTTTCAGTTTCTGAACATACAGAACAACTTCCTTTTGGACCTTTTGCTGAGTGAGATAGCGTTTGAGTCCATCTTTGATGTCATCAAAAGCCATAACAGTTTCCGGCGTTTTATCGTTGACTTTGATCAGGTGATATCCAAATGTGGTCTCGACAACATCACTTATTTCCCCAGGCATCAGGGCAAAGGCCGCATCTTCAAAAGGTTTAGCCATTTGCCCTTGAGCGAAGTAGCCAAGATCCCCGCCATTGGAGCTACTGGGACACTGGGAAAACTCCTTGGCAAGTGCGGCGAAGTCTTCACCCTGTCGCAGTTTCTGCTGAATTTTCTCGATCGTCATTCGTGCAGAGGTTCTTTCTGATCTATCTTCCTGAGGGTCAACCTTAATGAGAATATGACTGGCCCGCAACTGCTCTTGCTGTTTGAAGGACTCAGAGTTGCTTTCGTAGTATGCCTTGACCTCGTCCTCAGAAAGCGTGACCTTTTCAACAAACTTCCCGGTTATGAATTCATCGATGGCCAAACCACGCTCGATCTGAGCTTTTAGTTCAACTTCAGAAAGATGAGCTTCCTTCAATACGCTCTCGAAGTCAGCCTCAGCGGAAAAACTTCTTTTCATTGCCTCCAGTTTTTCATTGACTTCCGCCTGCCTAACCTTGATTCCCGTCCTTTGGCTTTCCTGATAGAGCAACTCGCGATTAATAAGCCGCTCAAGGACTTCCTTTTTCAGTTTTGATAACTGGGAATCAATAAGCGGCTTTCCTGCATTCATGAGCCTTTGCTCGACAATGCTCACCTCTCTGTCAAAATCTGCCTTAGTGATTGACGAGCCGTCAACAACCGCAACTCGATTCTCCGGAGGCCCTTTTACGAATGGCAAAGCCAGCATTACAACCAATAGACAAATTACAACAGCTGTGAGCACCCACAACCATTTCTTACGCATTATCCGCATTCATATGCCTCCCTTCTAAAGCCATAAAAATTGTCCATAGAGTATGTTTCTTTGGCTAGGCAGCTAAATAGATGCTCATCCTGCCCGTTCATGGCCACCACGCTGCGCTCAAAGCCCGGGATGTACTGCCCATCGCCGATGGTCAGCTCGATCGGCTCATCGCCCTGAGAGTCGGCAAAGACCTCACCGCTGTCAAAGAGACCGGTATAGTGGACCGTGACCGTGTCGCCGCACTGTGCGGTGCTCACGGCTACCTCCATACATCATAGTGTGATTACTCCGGACTATCCTCGATACTGTGCGCCAGCAGCCGATAATAGCAATCTCCGTTCCCCCGTGCTCTTCCTCGACAGGGTGCAGGTGAAAGGCTTGCCTTACCCATCCAGTCCGCGGCATGGCTACAATGGCATGCTATGGACGATGGTGTGTCCTGGGAGCTGTTCCAGGGGCAGGGGAGCCCATCGGGATTATAGCAAAGGGGGTATTTCAGGGGCACGGGGGACCAGCGGCAAAGGCCTAGCCGAATGACATTTGCATGCACGACTTACCACTGGGGCGCTGTAAAGGTGGGCCTGCGTTACGGTACTATCAACGACACGTACTTGGGATAGAATGAGAAAGAGCGCTCTGCTTACCTCTTTTCTATCCCATGGGGGGAGGAATAAGTCAACTCATTTTTTCTTGCTTTTTATCCTTCAGCAAGTCCTTGAGCCCGGAGAATGGCTTGTAGGTAGAAGGCGGCTCTTGCTCGCCTCCTGGTGTCGGCCCTTCATACCACTGCTCATCCAGATACTTCGAATGCTCCTGATCATGACAGTAAATGCATAGTAGTTCCCAGTTGCTGCCGTCAGGGGGATTGTTATCGTGGTTGTGATCCTTGTGATGGACGGTAAGTTCACGAACTCTCTTGCCCGAAAATTCCCTCCCACATCGTGCACAGATCCACGGGAACATCTTGAGCGCCCGTTCCCGATACTCCTTCTCTCGACGCGCCCGGCTGCGTCGGGCCTCGGCAACGATCTGATCCATTCTATCTATGTCTGATGGTGTCTCCTTCGATGACATGTACTCCCTTTTGAGTGATGAATCTAAAAAATTATAATACCACTAATGTGTCAAAAAGACCCAATGATTTATTCCTTTTCAACAAATATCTTTGCCTCCGGCCATTTTTCAGCCAATACAGCTTTGGCGGCAATTATCATTTGCTGGGCAATGTTCTCTGCATCAATACCGGCCATGATTATTCTTGGTTTTTTTATAAAGTTCTGCGACTGCCTGATCGGTAATTTCATCATAGTCCCCAACTAAGGTAATTCTAAACGCACACCCTGCCGTTTGCACTGCCAGGATGATGAATATGATCAAAATGGTCTATTTTTTTAAAAGGAAGGGATTCAATGCGAAAGAGGTCTTCATAGTATGTTTTGAATCTTTTCAAATTTAGTTGGTGGTACGGCCTTATTATTTTGCGCATGGGCGTTTGAGAGGGTAGGGGAGTAAAGAGCAGGCCGCTGCAGAAAAGGGATATTTTCATAGTTTGGCTGCTGCTATTAAAGGGTAACGGTATGGTAATTGTCATTACCTATCAGGAAGGTCTGTTGTCAAGGTTTTTATGGTCTTTTCTGTTTCACCGCCTAGTTCGCTCGAGCCGCAAAGGACGCATTGTTATTCAGCGACACAACACAAAAACCAAACTGCGACCTCTGCGACGTTGCGGTGAAATGTAAAAAGTAGGGGCATTTTTTTCTTGACATACAACATGTAGGGTTTTATACTAATTTGTGTCACAATATGTTATGGTAGAAGAATAAATTTGGGATTTTAAGCAAGAGGGGGGAACTCATGCTGGCAGAGACGGTCTTGGTCATGAGGGACGGGAACCTGATCCCGAATGCCGTAAAATGGAGCGATGATATCATTAGCGGCATTCTGGTTGACCAGAACGAGCTTAACAGCGAAAAGGCCAAGGAGATCACGGTGTCCTTAAGGGCAGACATTGAGAAAATGGGCTTAAACGAGATAAAACTCCCCCTGCTTGCCAAGATCATCGATGCCAAGATGTTGGAGTACGGGTTCACCTCCACCAAACCCATTCACCTCAGCCAGGATTCATTTGACCGGCGAATAGAGAGCAGGCTCTCCCCAAACGCGTTAACCGTGCTGAAAAGGCGCTACCTGAGAAAAGACGGAGATGGAAAGGTAATCGAAACCCCTGAGGAGATGTTCCGAAGGGTAGCGCACCATGTATCGCTGGCTGAGATGAACTACCAGAGTTCTGATCGCGTGCAGGAAATAGAGCAAGCCTTCTACAAGGTGATGACCGAGCTCAAGTTCCTGCCCAACTCCCCGACCCTTATGAATGCGGGAACGGAGCTGGGGCAGCTCGCTGCATGCTTTGTGCTCCCCGTTGAGGATAGCATGGAGGGGATCTTCGATTCCCTGAAGAGCGCCGCCTTGATTCACAAATCGGGAGGGGGAACGGGGTTTGCCTTCTCCAGGCTCAGGCCCAAGAACAGCCGCGTGGGGTCAACGGGTGGAGTGGCATCTGGGCCGGTATCCTTTATGAAGATATTCAACACCGCAACTGAGCAGGTCAAGCAGGGCGGCACAAGGAGGGGCGCCAACATGGCGATACTCCGTGTGGATCACCCCGATATCCTGGAGTTTATCGACAGCAAACGGGATGACAGGGCGCTTACCAACTTCAACATCTCGGTAGCACTCACCGAGGAGTTCATGGAGGCACTAAGGAATAATGCCAACTATGCGCTTATCGATCCTCTCACGAAAAAGGACACTGCTCGCTTGGACGCAGCAGAGGTATATGAAAAGATTGTGCACCAGGCGTGGGAGACTGGAGATCCCGGCGTCATCTTCCTCAATATAATAAATGCCGACAACGTAACCCCCGAGATAGGTGAGATAGAGAGCACCAACCCGTGCGGGGAGCAGCCGCTTCTTCCCTATGAGGCATGCAACCTTGGCTCTATAAACATAGCGAAATTCGTACTGCATGATGAAGATGGCGTCCGGATCGATAAAAAGGCCCTGGGGGAGGTAGTGGCCCTCACCGTGCGGTTCCTGGATAACGCAATCGATATGTCTCGGTATCCTCTTGATGAGATCACGGAATTGGCCCATGGCAATCGCAAGATAGGCCTGGGGGTGATGGGCTTTGGAGATATGCTGTATCAGATGGGAATTCCTTACAACAGCGAGAGGGCACTGGATGTGGCCGAGGAGGTGATGTCCTTTGTCCAGGCGGAGTCAAAGAAGGCGAGCACTTGGCTCGCAAAGGAGCGAGGAGTATTTCCGAACTTCGAGAGGAGCATCTTCAAGGATAAGCCCGAGTGCCGATACAGGAATGCCACCACCACCACCATTGCTCCCACTGGGACACTCAGCATCATCGCAGAATGCTCCAGCGGCATTGAGCCGCTCTTCGGATTGAGCTTCGCCAGAAACGTTATGGACAACGATACCTTGATCGAGGTGAATCCGTACTTTGCGACCGTGGCAAAGGAACGGAATTTTTACTCAGAGGAACTTATGGCAAGGCTTGCCAGGCAGGGATCACTCAAGGGTATCAAGGAAATACCGGATGATGTGACAGAGGTCTTCGTCACCGCCCATGACATAGACCCTGAGTGGCACGTGAGGATGCAGGCCGCCTTCCAGAAACACACGGATAATGCGGTCTCTAAAACCGTGAATCTCCCCCACAATGCAACACCAGATGATGTGCTAAACATTTATAACCTGGCATATGGGCTCGGATGCAAGGGGGTCACTATTTACAGGGACGGGAGCAAGAAAGGGCAGGTACTGAGCTTCGATAAAAAGAAGGATGAGGATACCTTTTATGCTGCCGTGAAGGATCGGCCTGAAACGGTAGAGGGGTTTACTACCAAGATAAAGACGGGCCTAGGCAATCTCTACATAAACGTCACTGAATATGAAGGGAGGCCTTTTGAGGTCTTTCCCATCATCGGAAAATCCGGAAAATCAACCACAGCCAAGACCGAGGCTATTGGCAGGTTGGTCTCCCTTGCCTTGCGGGCCGGTGTGAAGGTAGATGATATTGTGGCGCAGCTTAAGGGGATAAGCGGTGAGCATCCCGTGTTTCAAAAGGATGGATTGGTGCTTTCTATACCGGATGCCATCGCTAAGTTGCTCGAAAAGCGCTACCTAAAAAAGGAAAGCGGTAAGGCATTGGATAAAGAGGAGTCCCTCAAGGGGGAGAAATGCCCGGAATGCGGCCAGCCCATTTCCTTTGAGGAAGGGTGCCTGACCTGCCATTTCTGTGGTTATACGAGGTGCAACTAGCTGTCTCTAAAAAAGGAAACCCTCATGCCATTCTTTACTATACAAGAAAAGGCGAAGATTATTACGATAGTCAAGTACATGATTTCAGAGGGCCTGGATATAACGGTAGAGATTCAGGGAAAGGATGAAAGGTTTGCCACAAGGGCGATTGCGGTAGAGGAGTTTTTCGAGGGAGATAATCTCATCGTGGAGAAGCTCAGCCCGGAGGAGGGCAATTCCTTTATTCTATCCGCACCCGAGGCGGTATTATCCTTTGACCTGAAAGGGAGGAAGACAAGTTTTGCTACCAAATATGTGGGCCTACCGGCAGAAAATCCGAACTATGGGCTCCTTTTTGAGTTTCCCGCCACTGTTCAATTGGAGGAGATGAGGAGGGAGCAGAGAATAACCGATGTAATGACAAAGATCCTGTCAGTAGAATTTAGCCTGGAATATGAGGGCAAGAAGTACCAGCTGAGTGTCGTCAACCTCGGATCTGCCGGGCTTGGATTAATAGTGGAGAAGAAGGATTTCGATCTCTTTGAGAAGATTAGCGTGGGAGATAGGATCCAGGATATAACGGTCTTTCTTCCGGTGGCAACCATGATCACCGATGCAACCGTAAAACATATGACCCTCATAAAAGAGGGGCAATTCAGGGGATGCTATCTCGTGGGTATTGAGTCGAGTTCTCTTATGGAGCTCGGAGAGTTGCAAGAGAAGGTAGAATGAAAGCTGCATCAGAATTTGCTACACAGCAAGGTAAATTTTAAAATGCAAATTGATAGGATTTTGCAATTTTCAATTTGATATTTTCGGTTTAAAGTAAAATTCTCTACCTCCCCTCCCTCCGGTAGCACAGAAGCCCGCACCTCAAGCACCGCTCTGCCTCAGCCCTGGCCATCTCCTCGGCTAACCCCACCTCCACCTCCTTGAAGGTTCCCCTCCGCTCGTCCACGGT
>Ga0307422_1001392_pt1 | contig 12636 bp, 27 predicted proteins | sample SalMarWE160290MG_FD_202153 | JGI IMG/M metagenome (GOLD analysis project Ga0307422, IMG submission 202153) | Salt marsh sediment microbial communities from the Plum Island Ecosystem LTER, Massachusetts, United States - WE1602-90 | ecosystem: Environmental > Aquatic > Marine > Intertidal zone >...
TGCACGCCCCCGAAATAGACCGGAAAAGTCTTCGAGAAGAGGCATTTCACGCCCTCCAAACTATTTAAAAATCAGTATCTATGGGTGGGCCCGGCTGTTCCTCCGGCGCTGGTTCCACCTTTGCTGCCGCAGGGACGGTTTTCGCTGGCGCTGGTTTCTCGGCGGCCTTCACTTCGGGCTGAGTCTCGATAGCCTTCACTTCGGCTGCTGGGGCAGCTGCCGGTTCTTCTTCGGGGGTTCCGGGAGGAAGGGCCAGGCCGAGGAATTGCTGGCTAAGGGCGAGCAATTCTTTTGCCTTCTCTGAGTCACCGACAAGTTTCACGGCGCGCAATTGCATTTGAAAGGCTTCGCCCGCGGCCGTTTTCTTTTTCAGGCTGGAGACTTTGATTATGGCCCGATGATATTCGCCTTTAAGCTCTTTGTTGAGTCTGAGCTGGGTCAACAGTTCACGAACGGACTGAATGCTAATGCCCCCGGCGCGGATTATTACCGGCATCGAGTCCTTGATCGCTAAGACTGTGTAGTGGAGTAGGCATTTCTTGCGCCGCTCTTCGGTTGTCAGCAACCACGGTGTGTCATTCCTGGCTTCGTAGGGGCAATTAGCACAAGCGTCCCCGTTCTGGCTAGTTTTCCCATCCAGACTCGAACAGACCGGTGGCTCATCTTCGATCTCAGTTCTTCCCCAGTAGGTCCGTTGTTTGCGGATATCGATAACAGTGATTTCAAATGGTTCCTTTATGATCTCTCCGGTGACTGCAAGATAGAAGTTGCCGGGCAAGGCACCTTCAGCTTTTGCCGTTTCCCCTCCTACGCCCTGGATAAGCTTGATTTCGGGGATGACAAAGTCTTCAGCGCCATAGCCATCCATTTCTCTGTCGTAGCTCATTGATTACCTCCTTTTTTATTTTTGGTCTTGTTCCCTGTTTTCGTCATAGCATTACCGATAAGCGTAATGTAAGTGACACAAGCTAAAATATCTTCGTTAAGGTGAGCTATAGAGATAGACCTAAATCCTGTCACCTCCCCATCCTCTATCTCAGCGGTCAATTCCTGGTCTCCTATCTCTACCTTAACTATCTTTTTCACCTCTCACCTCCTACGTCGTCGCTATTCCGGGGCAGGAGCTACTCGGGTTTTTTAGACCTGGAGCTTTCTTTAGAACTGATTGAGCAGCGGACCTAGTTGATATAGCTCAAATGGCCTGACCAACCTAGTCATACTCCTCTGTATTTGTGATGGGACAACGTTCTAATTATCGCCTTTAAGTGTGGTTAGCACTTCCGTGGCTTCCGCCTGTCTATCGGCTTCCTTTTGCTCCATAACCTGAACTTTTACGACGAGGCCTTTTAACCGTCTATGGACACTGGCTACCTCGCCTGTCAGGCGGGCGAGTTCTCGGGTAACCGGGAGCATCCGACGTAAGGTCTTTTTACGATACGTTCCTGCCATAAGTTACCTCCTTTCTGCTCCTGCCCTCGGCCTGCCAGCTCGGTGTTCGGTTTTCAGGGTGCTATAAGGGCGTCCCCTCACAGCGGGCAAAACAATGGCCTCGCATAACACCGATAGTTTACCCCCACACTGGCAGGCTAATCACCAAAACTCGTACCATCTTTTGGCTCTTACTTTGCTTTTGGCTCTTACTTTGGGGGGAATTCTGGTTAATTCCTTGAGCAATTCAACAATCTCCACCTGCTGCTCGGCGATAAAAAAAATTGCCTTTGCTGAAAAGACGGTATCTCCCGCTACACCAGACTTAACCCCCCTTATTTCTTGGCGAAGAGCCTTAATTGTTTTTATGGCCTTCATTTATACTTACCACCTCTCCTCTGCATTTTTCTGTGAAGCGCTTTCACGGCTTCCCTCTGGTAATGAATTCCACTCCCGCCGAGAATGTTCATTACTTCCGCTACTTTCTTGATTTCTTTCAGCCGTTCCCTATAACGCTTCTTCGGTCGATTATGCTTGGTGGGCATTTAATCCGAAGTCAGAAATTGGATTTGCGCTGTCTTCAAGGCCAGGACGGCCCGTTGGACTTCAAGCCTCTTCTTGGCCATTTCAGCGTTAATCTTGATATTATCCAACTGGAATGTGACATCGTGCTGCCGGGCGATGGCGGCTACCACATCTGCGTTTTCTACTCGCTGCACATTGAGCCACGCGCTTTTGTCGGGGGCGGTCATTTTCTTTTCGGTTCCCGGCACGGTCTCGGGTGTTTTTAGGTGAAGTTCTGATAGCAGGCGGTCTACTTCGGTACAATCTGTACCGTAGCCGGCCAAGTAGCCTGGGTTGAGGTTCTTAAAGCTGGCTTCCTCTCTTAGAACTGCGTCCAGCTCATCTTCCAGACGATGGATCTTCTGGAGAACCTCCTTGGTTCCCATGCTCTTGAGAAAGTTTATCTTTGGCTGAAGTTTCTTTGAGATCGGATTCTCCTCCATGTTCCTGTTCCTCCCTCTCTCTTCGGAATTGAATATCCTTGAGCACAATCTTCAAACTGCGCTCAACGTCTCCGAGCGGGGTTCCGGGCTTCACCAGCGTCAATGTAACAGCGTCGGCATAGCCATCCACATCGCCGGACAGGCCTTGGTCAACGAGGTCCTTGGGAATGTAGGCAACACGAGCCTGGGGATTAACTTTGATTTTTCGCTTCATAACACTTCCTAATAGTAGCAGGGGCAGGAGTCGAACCTGCCAAGACAGGCGAATGAAACCCGTCGGGGTCCCGGCCCTCCCTGCACATAGGTTTTTGATAGGTTAAGCCTATGTATTTTAGGCTACTGCTCTGAGCTTGTCAATCCCCTGGTGCCACCACTTTTTTCCTTTTCTTGTCAAGATGATTCCCATGCAGGGATTTAAGCTTCGTTTCTTCGGGTAGCAAGTGTGCCCAGCCACGATCCTCCGGCTGAACTTTCCCGCCATCCATCCGGTCAAAGTCGGGGCAATTCTGGCAGACATCCATCTCCAGGGGCTGCCCCCGGATAAGCATAGTGATACTGAGAGATCCGGGTATTACCAGCTTGCTATTCTCTGTTCCTTTATTCAGGCAATGTCCCTTAAAGCAGAAGATGCGATCTCCCTCAACCTTTGCGTGCAGACAGTCATATAATGACCGTTTCTCGGGCGGAGGGTTTACCTCACCTCTGTTGACGGCTCCTTTTGTTCTTCCCATAATTATACCTCGCCTTTCTCTAAAATTTGTATAGCCGTTTCGTGCCTTTTGGTCAGCTGGGCGCTCTCGACAGCGTAGCGGTTATTCAGATACTCGATTTCCGAGGTGACAGCTTTGCAAGTCGCCTTTTCCGGATATTTACAGGTCATAACTTTTGGGCACCTGCCACCGCAAAACCTGGCCGCCGACCAGCAGTTTGTTCCAAGCTCTTTACTTTGTACTATCACCATCCTATCTCCCTTTACTCTTTTATTTTTTGGAACTTGACTGTCGGCATCTGTATTTCACAGACCTGTTTGCACTTATCACAGAGCGACATTGCCCCGTAAAACGCGCCGTCTCGTACTTCGATGCCTATCCAGGTGGGTTTTCTCCCACACCTGACCAGCTTCTGCGGGCCGAAAGTCATAAAAGACCCTTCCTTGATTTCGGCCTGGCATCTCTCCGTATCGATAGGTTCTAGTTCTTCTCCCATAGGTCACCTCCTTATGCTTATTCGTTTAGTCTCGGGGTCGATTTCAATCTGAACGACCAGAGAGTCGTGTTCTTCCTGGCTCCACTCTTCGTATGTCGAAATTTTGAGGACAACCTGCTGCGGTCCTTCGGGATACGGTTTTAGTTTAGTAGTAAATCTGGTGTCGGTGGTGTTCGCACCTTCTAATTCGACCTTTAGTTTTGGTTCTGGCTGTCGTCGTCCTCTAAGATTATCCATAACTTCTTTCGCAACGGGGTCTTTCGGTTTCCCCTCCACAGTTTACCTCCTTTTTAGTGCAACTTAGTGCTACTTTACCAATCCATATCACCGGTTTCTTCGGCCCGGCCCGCGAGCTTCTCCAGCACAAATTCCGGTAACTTCTCTCGATACTCAGCGATGCCGGTGGCAATCACATGGTCTTCAGGGTGGCCACCTCGGCTGTGAAGGAACTTACCGCAGGTAAAACAGTAAACCGACCATGGCTCCTTTTTAAATTGTTCCAGGACCTCCGGTTCTATATTGTAGTGGTCCGGATGAAATTCGCATTCTGATGTGCAGCGGTAGGTCCCCACCCACTCACACGCCCTCGGATAAAATGGACAGATTTTAGCCATTTTGACCTCCTTGTTCAAGGTTCGAATAGTACGGATACTGGTCGTTCCAGTTGCTCATTAATTTGATGTAGAGCTTATAACCTTCTCCGTCAGAGGCGAAGATTTCAAGCGGACGATAGACTCCGGATGATTGACCAGCATTTTTTAGGAGAGCATCGATAGTGTCCCGGAGGGCCAGCAAACCGTAGAGGTTACCGGAAATGGTGGCCTCCCCGTGCCAAGTCTCCTGCGGGTAAAGGTTAACGAACGGCGCCGTATCTTTTCCCGCCAGAGTATCAATGAGTTCTTGGCTTCGTGGGCCTAATCCTTTCCTTTTTCTAGGCATTCTTACCTCCGTTCTTTAAAATAAAGAGTGTAGCTTCGGCAAGGGTAATCTCGGTTAAATTCGAGAGAGCACATTGGCAAGAGTCACCTATCTCCCAGCCATATGGTAGATCGTTGTTTGTTTGGCAGAACACATCAAAGGTTATACGAGAATACCCCATTTCGCTGTGATACTCAATATCCGTAACTACACCAACCGCCTCCAAGTGCGGGTCCTCGGTCACATATTTGACCCAGGAGCCCTTCTTAATCATCTACCATCTTTCCTCAGTTCCTCGAGCATACCACGGCGCTCTTCCTCGGCCTTCTTCAAATCAATGTCAAAGAAGTCCGCGAATAGTTGCTCGAAAGGTTTGAAGGATGGAATATACTCTGGGTATCGGTCACCGGCAGTATCCGTAAGAAGTTCCTCTGGGTCTTTTCCCTTGAGAGCTTCCAACGTCTCCTCCGCGACGGTCGGGTTTTTCTGGAAGATAGCATAATCGTTTTCCCTGAGCCAGTCCACGAACTCAGTCAGTAAGAGGGACTTATCGCGAACCGCCAGTAGTTTATCGCACTCCGGTGTTTTCATCAGTCAAGTCCTTTCGTTCCCTCGTTCAAATGTTTCAGGGCCTCTTCGAAGGAATCCCCTACATAATCGGTACCCCAAGGGCCAATTGTCCGTACTACCCATTTGCCTTTCCATCCTTCTTCTCCTAGCTCTAATACCACCTCTTGATAGTCGGGGTTATCGTGGTTCACTAATTTTGCGTGAGGATTTTGCTCGAAAAGTTTTCGGAGTGAGTAGGCCATAAAATCATCGTGGCTCATGTCACCTCCCCGGATAACTTTTAATGTTCCGATGACCACAACACGGACAGACTCTCAAGTAGAGATACCTCCCGCACTTACCAAAGCGGGAAGACCTGAGGGGCAATCGGTCTGTTTCAAGAGTTCTTCCCATATTAAGTCGGCACTTATTGCATATCATTCTAAGTCCTCCGCTGTCCCTACCTCCTCTTCCACGGATATCAGGAGCCAGCGTTTCGCTCTATCGTCAGGCTCAATTATCAGCGTGAAAGTCGACTTATCGGTATCGGTGCCTCCCGACCCGCCGATACCTTGAACCCTCTCTGCTATCGCGTTGCTGACTCCGGTCTTGGTTAAGTTTGAAATTTTCAAGAGTCACCGCCTCCTGTTCTTCCTTTTTGTTTTATTTACTCTCGGCTTCTTCTGATGGACAAAACCGCAAGCCGAGCAACGGTATCCGGTTCGGTATCGCCCTAAGCTACAATAGACGAAAGTCTCCTCGCCACACCTAGGACATTTTCTCAATTCTCACCTCCCTTATTATAGTAGGCCAAATCGCTTCTGGAGAATTTGCCAGTAAGCGTACAGTGGGGCGGACCCACGCCGTTGAATGGCGCCGCCGACCTGGTCGAGCAGCCGTTCAGTCTTCGGAATCATCTTGTTGGCTCTCTTATAGCGTCGCTTGGTCTTATGCTCATTGATACGGTCTATCCGGCCGGCTATCTCGTCAAGAATAGGCTCGAGTCCTTTGTCATAGACTCGGGTCACTTTTGCGCTGGCGCTCTCCTCAGTAGTAGTGGAAGTCCAGAGCACTACCTCACCGATACGGGCCAGCTGCAGAGCCAGGAGCTCGGCCTGGGGCGTCCACGGCAGCAAATAGACGGAATCCGTGTGGCGGGTTGCCCCAATCGCTGCGGCCGCCTGGAGAAAGGTTCTCCTGGCCTTGTCACCAGCTTCCGTGTGTGGTAGGTCATAGGTAACGAGGAGCCATTTATCGACCAACTCTCGCGCCTCTATGGGCGTGTCTGTCAATCCGGCCATTACTTCCAGTGTTTCTTTTGACATCAGTTTACCTCCTTTCCTTAAGTTTCGGTCTTATAAATGCCGTTTTCGGCTGTGAGGAGACCTTCAAAATCAACGCCTTCCTCTCTATATTCCAATTCAAATTTGAGCGACGGGAACATCTGGCTCATTTTGATAACCAGAGGTTCCGGTGGGCTCCAGGCGGTTAGAAATTCGTAGATTAAAATATGGGAAGATATTTCCTCAATAGTTATCTCGCTAAAATTCCATTTGGTTCCCCAGTTCTGAATGCACCAATCGTAGCCTCCCTGATTGTAACCGTCTCGGGTCAGGTCTTTCCCTTTTAATCCCATCATCACAGCTCTGGTTGTTTCCTCAGAAGTTAAGGGGTCTTTTGCTACACTATCCAAAAGAGCGAACTCTTCCGGATACGGAATAAACTTATTTGCATCGAGGTGTCCGTTCGGTCCTTCCGCCTGTTTCTTGAACTTGCCCAGAGACCCCGGGTCGCCCGTGACCCTTAAAGTGTTCTCGCACCAGTTCGGCATTAGAAAGCTCCCAAGCGCTCGCCGAACTTTACCAGTTCCTTTTTAATCTTGTCGTGGTTTGCCAGGAAACTCAGGCAAGTTTCTATGTCCCTAACATTTGTGGAGGGGTTGGCAGTATCAAATCTGAAATCGCAGGTGGACAAGTAATAGTGCGAGCCTCCAAAATAAGACATACTGAAGTCTTTATCTTTTATAGGTTCGAATTCAAAGCTATAATCATGGAACGGGGTGGGAAACTCTACCAATATCGCTTTCAGTTCTTCCCAGGCTTTCACGACCATCATCCCCAGCAAGTCTTTATTATCGGCATCGCCCATGGTGGAACCCTTAATCCTGCTGAGCACTGCCTCCGGGATAACCGGTGCCACCACCTCCGTCAAGAGGCTTTCGGTCGACTCCACAGCGTCTTTAACCCGCTCGGTCAAGACGTCCAGTATGTCCCCAAATTCCTCTTTGTTCGGGGTATAGTAGGGGCGAAGAGAATTATACGGAACATCTTCAACATCCCCGATGCCCACTTTTAGTCCATTCTTCCCGAGAGTAATAGCTATTGTTGTGCCGCCAACGCCAATAACTTCGGAGATATCATAAAGGGTTCCCCGCTCCAGCTTGGTCTGGAGCCCCTGTACCCCCTCTCTCCATTCCTTAAAATTCATTTTCCTTTCATCCTTTCTATCGTTATTTTGCCCGCCGAGACCGGCTCGAGGTAGGTAACTATCCAATGCTCGGGGTCACGGAACGTGAAAGTAGTGTCGGTGCTTTGTCTCTCACATTCGTACCTGACGGAAACTACCTTACTCCCCTTCGGCAACTCAATGAGCGAGGTTTCGAACCTTTCCTCTTTTATTCGATAGTACAATCTACCTCCTTTCGTCCGCGCTCGGATACCTGATGACGAAGCCCCAAGGCGCCTCGGCGTCAGTGGTGCACATCCAGATGACGGGGTAAAGTGGTTCCTGTTCTGGGAAAGTGCCATATAGGTCGGTCATATACACTAGCGAAGTTATCGGGAGTGATTCGGCCTCTTTAAGTGGTTCCCTGAAATCAGTTCCCCCACGACCTTGAACGGTCGTGGGCAGGGGGTCTCCGGAGTGAAGCTCGAATCTCTGGTGTATCATCGCATCACAGACGTAAAGCCAGATAGTATAGCTATCGTAGGACTCACAGATGGCGTGAATTTCCGAGAGAAACTCTTTAATCTCATCGTTAGAGATACTACCGCTCGAGTCGATGACTACAGCTATGCTGATTTCGGTCCCGGTCATCCCGGGAAGATAAAAGCCTCTCCAGAGATGTTTCTTATTCCACGGGTAGAGGCAGTAATTGGACTTGACGCAGGAGGTTATCATATCGGTGAGTATCGCTTTCCAGTTTAGCTTCGGCTGGAGAATATCACCGACAATCTGCTCAAGGTGTCCGGGCATCTTCCCTCTCATACGAGCCTGGGTCGCGGCTTGAGCCGCCAGCTCCCGCCACCGTTGAGTCATGTCGTCAACTTTCTCACCTCCGATGGCATGGTCTGCCTTGCCATCTCCTAAGTCTCCATCTCTGTCACCATCACCATCCCCCTTTCCCCAATCTGCCCACTCTTCGTGGCTGTCAAGCGTCATTATCCCCCGACCTTCGACCGGGAGTTGGTTGTAGATGTACTCGCAAGATTTATCGTCATACTCATGGTCGACCAGCGCGCCGGCAGGAAGCTCAAACTCCTTTAGCACGATGTAGTTGACGGCGTAGTCGGCGGCGTAGTTCCAGCGCTTAGGTTCTCGGGTCTGCCGGCGAGCCAGGTGCTGCAGGATAATATGTCCCACTTCATGTGCGATAACACCCATCAAATGCTTGAGTGGCGTATCGTTGACGAAATCAGGATGATAGTACAGGTAAGTTCCATCCGTCGCCATCGTAGGCGGTACCATCTCCGGCTTCTCTTTCGGGATAAGGCTGATAGCGAGATAGCCGAAGAATGGGTGATAGAGTTGCATCGCAACCCTAGCTTGGGTTATCTTTTTCGCTGGGTCCATTTAACCTCCTTTCTCGCCCGGCAGCACTCCACCAGGCGCATTGTATCTTTTCTGCAAGTCATCCCAGACTTCAGGCCAATCAATCTTCAGCCTCTGGAGGTTATCCGTATCGGCCAGCCTCATACAAGCCTGAATTAGACCATAGAACTCGTCGTCACCGTAGTGGGTCGCAACTTGCTGGCCAACCTCGTAATCGTACAAGCTCAATTCTCACCTCCTTATTCTTTCCACGCTTGTTTATAACATCTTCCGTGTGATAATCACGTCAGAGTGTTTCCGAGCCCACTTCTCGAAGCTCGGCGCCACCGCCATGTCTTCCTCTTTCTTGGCTACCAGCATCGTGATGAGCAGAACCGCGAACTCAGTATCCAGGTGAGAGGAATAGTCTAGCATTCGCTCGTACTGTTTGACGCCGGTCGCCCGGGTCGCCAGGGCCGCGACCAGAGCATATTTCAAGTCCATCCGCTTGGGGACGAAGTTATCTCCATTAAAGATGGTCTTGATATCGGGGAGCTCGGTCTGGACTTTCAGGAAAGCCATGAATTCCGCCGTGGCGCCTTTGCCGACCGTGCCCTCAAGCGTCTCCGGCAGAAGCTTTGTCGGAGCTGCGTGTATCATCTTGGATGCGAAGTACCAGCTCCGGGGCGTTGGGAACGCTTTCTCTGAGGAGTCGGGCTTAAAAGAGAACAGCAGGTCGGGCTTGAACCGGATGAAAGATATGATGTTCGGGTTTACCTTCTCCCAAGTTGCCCAGGCTATCCAATCATCCATATTCACGTCGAAGTCAATGTGAACGAAGCGATTGGCCAGAGGCGTTGGCATCCTGTAGGTCACCGCCCTGTCCTCAATACGATTGCCGGCGGCGAGAACATACCAGCCATCAGGGAGCTGATACTCCCCAATCATCCTGTCCAGGACCAGCTGGTACATCCCGGCCTGTGTTAAAGGCGGAGCCGCAGTAAGTTCGTCCAGAAAGAGGATACCGCGGTCGGTGAAGTTCGTGCCGCCACAGACAGGACATTTCCCTCCATTGTTTACCGCCATCTTGCAATCGAGGCAGAACATTTCGGTGGGCAGGAACGTCGGCGGCAACCACCTCGCCCTGTTCTCGAATACCGTGGGGATCCCTCGCAGGTCGGTCGGGTCTAAAAGCGGCCCTCGTAAATCGATGAAGCCGATTTTTGCCTCCTCCGCTACCTGTTTTGGGATGGCCGATTTACCAATCCCGGGAGGACCCCACTCGTGAATAGGCACCGAGTCCGCTGGGTTCTCGATTGCTTTTGCAATAATTTGCTTGATGTGTTTCGGTCTCATTATCACCTCCTTTTAATAAAGCATTATTCCCGGTATTCCTTGACTATTTCCTCAAGGCTCATAGAGTCCTCCTTTTAAGATTTGAAGCTATCCTATATCGACGGGCGTACCCGTCGGTGCTTCACGGTCTCGGCGCTCCTCTTCCTCAATCTCTTTCAGGCGTTCCGTAAGAAGATTTCCGTAGTCATCGAGTTGGTAGGCGGACATACTCTTGAGGTCTTTCCCCGCATACCAAATGAGGCGGAGCCTCTCAGCTTCGGTCATTGACCTATCCTTTCAAAGTTCCTAGATGAACACTGGCGGGTCGCGGTGTACTCGCCCACTCATTTTATCCAGAGTAGCCTCGGCAATCGTCCGACCTCCGCCCGCAATCACTTCTACGATGTGTTTACAGTGTCGCCTCGAGGTGATAGGAGTCACTTTCTCTTTGCATTTCCAGCAGAAATAAATGTCCTTGTCCTCTGTCTTGCTAAATCGCGACAGGGCAACTCCGCAGTTAGGACATAGCCTGATGATATTTCTCGTCCAGCCCGGACAGCTACAGCCATAGTTGCCCTCGGCGTCCTGGCCCACGATATATTCCCCCTCGCCGGAGGAAGATGGCACAACCCATCGCTTGACCCATTTATCGTCTTTCACGACAACACCTCCTTCTGGAACTTCGACAACGCCTCTTTTATGTCGGCTGGAACCTCCTTTATAATAGTCCCGACTGGATTGCGGTATGCCTCGCAATCGGAGTTGTCACAGGTGACAAGGTCTTTTTCCTTACTCCACTTCAAACGGGTGAGTTGTCCCCCACAGGAGCGGCAGACCCAAAAGGTCTCCTCCTCTTTAATTAGCTCGCGGAGGATAGGCACCGTGTAGAACTCTAGTCCGGTGGTATTTTTATTCCTTTTCTCGTAAAGTCCTTTTAGTTTTTCAATGTAGGTTGACTTCCTTTTCATCGTTCACCTCCTTTCGTTTGATACCTTCGTTCAAACATTAGACCCCTATTTTAGCCCTTTGAAGCTCGGAAATCTGAGCATCCCATCATTGGTCAGCTCCATAAAACGAATTTTGACCGGGAAGGGTTTAATCCAGGTCGCCGGCTCGGGCTCACGAGGAAACGGGCAGACGGTCGGGCTGAACATTGCCTTGATTTGCTGGATGTCGCCATCATCAAAACCAGTCCCGACACTACCTACATAATATCCCCTGGCATCGCTCAAGACAAGAGCCCCGAAAGTAGACTCTCTCCAACCGGTTCCCTGCGTGTAGCCCACGACCAGAAAGGTTCCCATCTGCCAGATTTTGACCTTGAGCCAAGTCCGCTTTCCCTGCAGGTAGCTCCCGGTCCTGGATTTACCTACAACGCCTTCCCATTGCTTCTCCCGGGCGAGTTTGAAGAGTTCCGTGCCTTTGTCAGAGAACGGAGCCAAGATAACATTATCCGTCTCCACGAGATTGGCTTTCAGGAGAGTCTTCCGCCTGGCGAGCGGTTGCTTCTCGATATTAATCCCATCAGCTTCCAGCATATCAAAGATGTGATATTCTGCTGGATAAGCTTTGGCAGCGATACTAACTCCGTTCTGGCGATTTATTCTGTGCTGAATTCCGTTGAAGCCCTCACCCGAGATAACCTCCCCGTCAAGAATAGTCTTGGGAAGCTTTGTCTCAATCCTGAGTTCAGGGAACAGGCCCGTCTTCTCGAGTCCGCTCCTGGCGAAGAGCCTGACCGTCTTACCGTCGACAATAGCTATCATCCGGGCACCATCGTACTTGCGTTCCCAGATGTAATTTGTATCGTCAGACGGTGCTAGTTCTACTTTGGCAAGCATCGGCTTTATCAAAATGTTCCTCCCATTCCTTTATTATTTCCTGAAAGATTTCGCAGGGACCGTCTCCCGTTTCGTAAACACAGGGTCGCATCTCGTTAGCATCGCAAACATCAACACTATCCTGTCTTCCATGGCGATGGGGACAGCCATCTATGGGTTTTCGCCAGACTCCCTTGAGATGGATTTGTTCAGTCAATTTAGACTTACTCCAACCAGCGTATAGATTTGGGAGCTTCCACAGTTAGGGCAGACAGGTTCCGGGGTGACATCCTCGGTAAGAGCGTCGCCGACCCAGTGTTCTCTCAACTCCCCAAGAGAACCTTCCCACCCACATTCAGGGCAGGTAACGACAGTCTGCTCCTGTTCCATTCTCAGGATATCCTCTGGAGACATACCCTCCATTGTCATTGGTTTCCTCCCTTCTTGAGCTAACCAGCTCATCCCAGCCCGCGAGCCGTCTCACGAGCTGAGTCAACAGGTTAGGTGCAAGCATTTTCAGGCTCGGATTTTACCACTTAGCTTCCGAAGGTCCCTTCCTTAAG
>Ga0307422_1001395_pt1 | contig 12626 bp, 6 predicted proteins | sample SalMarWE160290MG_FD_202153 | JGI IMG/M metagenome (GOLD analysis project Ga0307422, IMG submission 202153) | Salt marsh sediment microbial communities from the Plum Island Ecosystem LTER, Massachusetts, United States - WE1602-90 | ecosystem: Environmental > Aquatic > Marine > Intertidal zone >...
GAACCTCCTTCAACAGATTGGTAGCTCGGGAAGGACTGTCTTCGTCTCCACTCACCTGCTCTCCGAGGTAGAGGCCGAAGCCGACCGTCTTGTTATGATTCACAACGGCAAGCTGGTATTCGCTGGAGAACTTGTGGATATCATGAAAAAAGCCTGTGAAGCCGTATATGCGGCGCCGGAAAACACGGCAGACCTTCCTCTGCTTATCAAACTCGTTAGCGAGGCTGGTCGTCTGTTCCGCCGGGAGGATGATGCTATTGTCATCACTGCCCCGAAGGAGTGGAGCGCTGAGCTGAACCGGTTGGCCGGGTCTAAAGGGATTAATTTGCGGGAATTGCGGCCCGAGTGTGAATCTCTCGAAGATATATTTCTGAGAATGACCCGTGGTGAGGTTGCCAAATAATGAACCGCGTGTTTTTGTCGGAATGGCTTAAGATTGCGCGACCCGCTGCCGTATTCGCATGGATGGCGCCGGTAGTTCTGTTTGCTTTTATGGGCACCATGTTCAATTTTATGGATGCCGCCACTGGCGCCGGCGAATTTCGCGGACCTTTTGGCATCGCGCCGGGGCCGGAGCAGTTGGCAGCGCCGGACGGATGGATAATAGGTATCCATTCCGCTTCATCGTTTATCGGTTTAATTGCGCTGGCCATATTTGCTACGAACCTGGCCCGGGATTATGAAAAGGGTACTATCAGGATTCTTCTCGTCATGGAACCCAACCGTTTCCGGCTCTTTTTCGGCAAGCTGCTTACATTATCTGCCTTTGTCGTTCTTATCACCGCCGGGGCGACGGTAGTAACAATGCTTGCTTCCCTGGCGCTGGCGCCCGGCGAAAATATCTCTATAGGTGCCTGGTTGAGCTGGCAGGGGATGCGCGAGTTGTTAGTTGGCTTTGCCAATATCTCCCTGGCGACTATTATCTGGGGACTTATCGGTGGCGTGCTGGCTATAACAACACGTTCAGCGGCAATTTCCATATCCGCCGGAGTAGGATTCCTGCTTATATTTGAGTTACTGATAGCGAATTTTGTAGAGTCTGTCGGTAGCAAACTTCCCGCCACGGTACTCGGTGCGCTGGCATCGGGCGGCACGTTTACTATTGAGTACTCAACGGCGATTCTACTTTCTGTAGCCTATGGCGTGGCCAGTATTATCATTGCTTCCCTGATTTTCATTCGACGTGATGTGACTGATTAGCGTATCCGTTCCACGGTCATTCAGAACCAAACTACCGTGGGACCAAGTAACGCCCCCCTCTAGCACTAGAATCGATTCTAGAAGTTTTCCTAACGAGGAATCATTGTATAAATGGTTATGTGGTGGGCGGTAGAGGACTCGAACCTCTGACCCCCTGCGTGTAAAGCAGGTGCTCTAACCAACTGAGCTAACCGCCCGGATGGCGCGCTTGGCGGGGCTCGAACCCACGACCTGAGCCTCCGCAGGGCTCCGCTCTAATCCAACTGAGCTACAAGCGCACCTGATGGGAGTGGTGCCGAGGGGGAGATTTGAACTCCCACGCTCTTTCGAACACTACGCCCTGAACGTAGCGCGTCTGCCATTCCGCCACCTCGGCGTGCTTTAGTATTTTAGCAATAAAATGTGGGATTTTTCAAGATTGTTTGACATTCTTTCTAGCATCGTTCTATTATGTTACGTATTTTACCAATTAATCAGGGGGTATTTGGGTGAAAAAAAATACAGATGACACTTAAGAGAAAACGAGACTATGAATTACTAACACTTGAAAATGGAGGACACTAAAAGTGAGTAAAACGGTTACAATTGTATTTTCAGTGGCATTGGTTATCCTGGTTGGGGCGTGCGCTGGCCTCGCTGCTTGGGCTTCAAGTTTGGGCGGTCAGATTAATACCCTAAATGACGATACTCTGGCGTTCATGGCTGATACTGCTGATCAGTTCAGTGTTACTGATGACAGTATCGCTGGAGTGGGTTCAGAACTGACCGCCTTTAGAAGCGAGACTGCTGATGAATTTGATGGTGTGCAGGGCGATATAACCTCGCTGGATACAAATCTAAATTCTTTTAAGTCTGCAACCAATCAGCAAATAGGAACGCTTAACAACAGTGTCGATAGCCTGGACTCCAACCTTATGGATTTAGGGACGCAGGTAGATGAATCGACAATGAACGTCCGCCAGGTCTATGACAGCGTTATCAACGGCGTATGTAAGATTTATGGTGATACCGTTACCGGCTCCGGTTTTATTTACAACTCGGACGGCTATATCGTAACCTGCTGGCATGTAATTGACGGACAAAACAATATATATGTAATGTTGCACGATGGTAGTCTAATCAAAGCTACAGTTATTGGCAGTGATAGATATAGTGATGTCGCTGTTATAAAAATTCCTGGTAATTCGGGTATGACACCGTTGCCGGTTGCCGATTCAGGTGCCATAGTCGCTGGCGAACCACTAATCGTCGTTGGTAATCCTCTAGGTATATTTGAAGCGATAACTTATGGAGTTGTCAGCCGAACGAATTATGCGGCGGCATTTCCAGGAGAAAATTGGATGATTACCAATCTAATCCAGTATGATGCCCCTTCCAATCCGGGTAATAGTGGTGGACCGGTATTCAATAAAGAAGGTCAGGTTATCGGCATCGTTTCCTGGGGCTATAGTGCTAACAACGATATGAGCTATGCCGTTTCTTCAAACAAGATTAAAAAAGTAGCAGCAGCTATTATCAATGATGGTGCTTTCACTAATGCGCATCTACCCGGCACCTGGATTATTGATGACCTTACGCCATCACGCGTCGTTCAGTACAACTTGGATAGCATTTTTGGCGTATTATTCCTTACTGCCATTGGCGTAGGGGATATACAAGAGGATGATGTTGCTGTTGCGGTTGACGGAGTTAGTATTAGAGATATTGCCGACCTTTTCAGCTATATAGCAGAATTCAAGAGTGTGGGAGATACCATGACGCTGACCGTAATTAGGAACGGTACGGAAATTGAGGTGGATGTTGTGCTGGAGGAAGGGTGGATATTCTACAATTAACCGGAAAGATAGGTAAATCAAAGGAATAAAACGGGCGGCGCCTTAAGCGCCGCCCTCGCTTTTTTACAATTTAATGTCTAAGGCCAGTACAGCTTCTTCGCTGCTTTCTTCAAGTCGGCGCGGAAGTCCGGGTGCGCAATGTTAATCAGGTCTTCAGCCCGTTGCCTTTGGGTCTTGCCCTTGATATGGGCGATACCGTACTCCGTTATAACGTAATCGCTGATGGTTCTCGGTACGGTGACTATCGTGCCTTCGACCATCATGGGCGTAATGCGGGAGATTTTCTTATCTCCCCTCCCCGCGGTTGAGGTCAAGACGGTAATATTCTTGCCTCCCTTGGAAAGAAAAGACCCGATTGCGAAGGATGTTTGCCCCCCCGCCCCGCTGATTACCCGGGGACCTATCGACTCCGCGGCAATCTGCCCGGCAAAGTCCACGCTCACGGCGCTGTTGATAGCTACCATGTTATCGTGCGCCGCGATGGTCCTCACGTCCAGGCAGTATTCGGCGTTGTACAGCTCAAAAGCCGGGTTCATATTGACCCAGTCCATGTCTTCCTTGGAGCCGCCCCCGCAGGCGGTGGCCACCGCTTTATTAGGATTGATTGTCTTGCGGCTGCTGTTAATGAGACCCTTGCGTATCAGGGGTATGATGCCGCGGGGCGTGGTCTCGGAATGCCAGCCGAGGTCCTTCTTGCCTTCGAAGGTGCCGAGCGTGCAGCACCACTCGCTGGTGGAGCCTACGCCTACCTGTAAGGTATCGCCGTCGTTAACGAGTTCGGATACATACGCGGCGATTTTCTTTTCCGCCTCGCCGGCTTCTACGTTCTTTCTCCCGAGAAGGTCGGTACTGCCTGGTGTCTTGCCCGACGGCGTATGCTCGACGAAGTAATCTATTTCATCTACGTGGATATAATTATCGCCGTAGGTGCGTATCAGGTTTTTATTTACCTCGGCCAGGGCTATCTTGGCGCGCCGGACCTCCGTCTTTTTTGTCCACACGGAAGCCCCGAAGCTGCAGTAACCGTGGTCGTCCGGCGGTGAAAGCTCTACCATTACCACGTCGGCAGGCCCTCTATCTTCCTCGGTGAAAATAAAGCCCAGCCCCCCTATCGCCAGGTCGCACCGCCTCTCGGCGATTATCTGACGAACGATTGGCAGCGGGAAGCCCACCTCTATCTTGAAGGACATCTCGAAAACGGTGTCGTACCACCCGAAATCCCTTCCCGGCGTGCGCAGGGACAGCAGGACGTTTTCTACCTCTCCCAGCCGCGCCGCCAGGGCGAGACCTAATGCCTGCGGCTCGTTCCCCTGCACGAAGCAGACGCGGTCGCCGGACTTGATGACGCTGACGGCCTTCTCCGGCGTTACCAGCTTTTTCTTATAATCTTCTTGCCAGCCCATAATTGACCTCCTGTATATTCCTCCTCTCTCCTTGCAGGAGAGGATTAAGCCTGCCCCGTACTTGATACGGGGTTAAGGGGGTGATTCCTTTTCCAGTTTCTCCCTTTGAAAAAGGGAGATTAAGAGGGATTTTCCCCCTAAAAAACCTCGGGGAGGGGGAGACAGAATGTGTCTCGCATCCCCTCCCCGCATATTTAACTTGGGTCGCGTATTAGTTTTAGTATCTTACCGCCGAGCAGCGGCAGGTGAGGCAGCGCCTGGCTTCTTCGACACAGGCTTCCTTGTTTTTAAAGCCCAGGTTTACCTCTTTGAAATTGCTCTTCCGCTTGGCTGGTGCGGTAACTTGGGTCTTTACTCGGTCTTCCTTCTTATATTCCCTCAAGTGGAACTGGAAGGCCGGCTCCTCTACGTCTGCCAGGATTGGTTCTGGAGGCGGAGGCGGGAGTTCTACCTTCCGCAGGTAGCAGTCGATTGCTATGGCGGCTTGCTTGCCGTCTGCCATGGCTTCAATCATTAGTCCTTGACCGCGGGAGACGTCGCCGCCGGCGAATATACCGGCTACATTGGTCGCTAGGCTGCGGGCTTGCGTCCCGATAGTGCCTCGCTTGGTAGCCTTGACCTTGCTGTCCTTCATGAAGGAGAGGTCAACTCTCTGGCCGATAGCGGTGATAACCATATCGGCGTCGATTTTCTTGGTCTCTTTTTCGTTATAGACCGGGGAGAAAGCGCCGGATTTGGTATAGCAGGATACGCAGCGTTTCAGGTCGACGCCCTTGGCCTTGCCTCCGCTGGTGATAATGGACTTGGGACCCCAGCTCATATCGACCTTGATGCCTTCTTCGATGGCCTGCTCGATTTCTTCGACCTGGGCCGGCATTTCATCATGGCTGCACTCCAGGCAGACCAATTGTACACTGCCGGCGCCGAGGCGCAGGGCGCAGGTGGCGGCGTCCATGGCGACGCTGCCGCCGCCGATGACGACTACCTTCTTGCCGACGGCCGGTTTCTTGCCCGAGTTAACGTCTTTCAGGAAGGATAGGGCCTGGATAACGCCTTTAGCATCTTCCCCAGCCACGTTTAGCTTGGCACTGTTCTGAGAACCGACGGCCATGAAAACGGCATTGTAGCCCTTCTTCAGCAGGTCTTCCGGGTTCTTAACGGCGCTGTTGGTCTTGATGGCAACGCCCATTTTCTTGATACTGTTGATTTCCCATTCCACGACCTTCCGGGGAAGGCGGTGCTCTGGAACGCCGAAGGCCATCATGCCACCGGCCACCGGGGCCGCCTCGAATACGGTTACGGCATAACCCTTCTTAATGAGGAAGTAGGCGGCGGTAAGACCGGCAGGACCGGAACCTACCACGGCTATTTTTTCCTTCTTGGTGATGGGCAGTTTCTCCGGCAGGCACTGCTTCTTGAGATAGTCCGGCAGGCCGTTTTCCATCACCCAGTCGGCGATGTAGCGCTTGATGTCATTAATGGCAATTGGGTCGTCCAGCTTGCCGCGGTTGCATTCCGTCTCGCAGGGATGCGGGCACACGCGCCCGAGAACGCCTGGGAACGGGGTAGACTGCTTGAGATATCGATAGGCCTCATCCATGTAGCCGCGGGAGGCCATCAAAACGTAAGCATTGATATCCAGGCCGGCCGGGCAGGTGTTCTGGCAGGGCGGCATGAATGGTTCCGGCAGCGGCCGTAATGCCTGGGCGGTATCGCTCGTTGTGTATTTCGGGTCGTACTTTTCACGCCCGATGTTGGGGTTCACGGCGCAGCGTATCGCCAGACCGCGATTGAACCGTGCCAGACAGACGTTGCAGCGCAGGCAGCGGACCACCTCGTCCACTCTGCCTTCTTGCCACTTTTGGGGGGTGCGCTGGTCGGCCACAAGCTGCCGTCCCATCGTAATGGCGTCGGCCCAGCCCTTGCGGAGGACTTCCTCGGCAAGGTACGGGTCGTGCTGTCCGGGTACGATTAGAGGTATCTTGAGTTCTTTCTTAAAATTCTTGGCGTGAGCTATGAAGCAGAACGGGTCCTGCGGGAAGAACCACTTGCGCGCTTCATAAGAACCGTCGGAGAGGTGAATGTAGTTGGCTCCGAGGTCTTCACACCACTTGGCTACCTGTATCAGCTCGTCCTCGTGAATAGAGCCTGGCATGTGCTCGTCGCCGCTAAGGCGGATGCCCAGACAGAAGTCGGGCCCGACCCTCCTGCGGGCGCTGATGAGCAGATTGCGCAGGAAGCGGAAGCGGTTCTCCAGCGAGCCGCCGTAATAATCGTTGCGCTGGTTGGAGCGCGGCGATAGGAACTGGTGGATGAGATAGCCGTGCGGACTGTGAAATTCCACGGCGTCGTAGCCGCAGATTCTGGCGCCGGCTACGGCATTGGCAAATGTGTTCTCCATGTATTCGATTTCTTCAACAGTCAGTACCTTGGGTACGGTGGTGCGACCCATTGTCTGGGATTTTGTCTCGTAGCCTCGGGGCATAATCCTCTGTTCATAGTCCTGCGGTCGCTCGGAAGGTATAGCGGAAGGCGCCCCCGGCGTTTCGCCGGAGATGCGTCCGGAACCCTGACGCCCGAAACTGGGAGTAATCTGGATAAACGCCTTGGCACCGCATTGCTTGATGCCCTCGGCGAGATTGGACTGGCCTTCGTAGTAGCTGCGGCCGCTGATGCGCGGGTTGCCGAAGCTGGTGGTCTTGGCGCCCCAGTCCGTGGCAAAGGTACACTCAATGGTAATAAAGCCGGCTCCGCCCTCGGAACGCGCGGCGTAAGAGTAGATACATTCTTCTCTGATGTATCCGTTCTGGTCGGCGCCGCCGGTGGTGGTGCAGGAACCGCCGATTCTGTTCTTTATCTCCAGCGGTCCCAGTTTGATGGGCGAGAATAGAATTGGGAATTCCGACATTTCTTACTCCTTTCCTCTTGTTTCCTTTATTTCACACGTCTCTTGGACGTGTCAACTCCCAGTATTTTAGCAAGGTTTTCTCCGAAAATCTTGCGCTTGATTTCATCGGTTACCGGGGCAAAGCCGTAGCCTTTCTGCAGGTCTTCCGGCATCTCGAACGTTCTTAGCCCGATTACTGATTCGCGGAAAAGACCGCCGGGACCGTAAAAATCAGTGCCCCAGACAATCCTGTCCGGCCCGGCAAACTGAATTGCCTCGCCGATGATTTCGGCTAACCGCCGCGGCGCCGCTCTATACCAGGGCATAATCAGGCTTAAGCTGATATATACGTTGGGATGGGATAACGCTACCATGTTCAGGTCATGGCATTGCGGCCAGCCGGCGTGGAAGGCGACTATTTTGAGGTCGTAAAAGTCGTTAGCGACGTCATCAAGCAGGACGGGCAGGCAGTACTTAGCTTTACCCGGGGGACACCAGCTCCAGCCGGTGTGGATGGTAACTACCACGCCCAGTTCGTTGCATCTCTTGTAGAAGGGCCATATCCTCTCGTCATTGATGTAGGTATCTTCCGGAGGATAGAACTTGAATATCTTGCAGCCCCTTTCCTGTGCCAGGTAGTCGAGCTCCCACAGGACATCTTTCATGCCCCTCTTGATTAAAGGCCCGACGTTGGGCTGGACGATAAATCTGTCCGGGTATTTTTCCGCCGCGGCCAGCAGATAGCCGTTCGTCGACCATTTGGTGGTATATCCGGTGGTGTCCATCATGGATTCCGGAAGGATACAGGCCATGTCCACGCCGTAGCGGTCAAGGTAAACTACCAGCTTGTCTTCTTCCGCCATGTCTGATTTTTCGGCTTTGGTTACAGGTGGTTCTTTCCAGTCTTCAGTAACGTGGTGGGGAACGGCATTAAATGCGCGGGCGGTTTCCGCCGTGCCGTACACCCACTTCCTGTATTCGGGGAAGTAGTTGAAGTACTTCTTGTTCGCCTCGCCGCTAAGGTGGCACTCAACGTCCATCTTAAAATAGTCGTCTTTAACAAATTCAGGATATTTTGCCTTAGCCATTGCTTTACTCCTTATAACGTAACTAAGAGGTTCTTATTTTTTCTTTTCCGGGCGGAAGCTGCGGAAATATTTGGTCTTGTTAAGACGCTCCTCGTACTTATCGTGCATCTTGTGGAACGCTTCCCTCTCGCCCATGGACTCGCGGTCGCGGATGAACATAAGCTCTCGCTCATCCTCGCTGTACTTAAGGTTGGTGCTGAAGGTGTGATAGAGGATAACCTCTTTGAGGTTGGTCAGTCCCAGCCTGTCCAGCATATGGCGGCGAGCGAACTTGCCCATCACCACGCAGTCGCGCGGCAGCAGGGAGATGGCGGCGGCCAGGTTATGCACTTCTGATTCCAGGTCTTCGTCGGGGACCGACTTGGTAACATAACCGGCTTCCTCCGCCTCTTTGCCGCTGATGGTGCGACCGGTCAGCAGGATTTCCTCGACTTTCTTGGTGTGGCCCATTACCAACTCGAGGGGAAGGGTGGGCAAACCGCCGAAAGCCAGTCGCTGGCCCATCTGGGAGAACTTGGCGTTATCGCCGGAGACGACGATGTCGGCTGCCTTGGTGATGTACAGGCCGGCTTCTATAGCCCAGCCGTGCACCTGCACCATGACTACCTTATTGCAGTCCAGGATTGCCTGCGGGAAGCCGTAAAGCTGGTCTTGGTCCGTCTGCAGCCTGATTCTCTGGCTGGGTTTAACGCCCTTGGCCCCGCCGTATACGCGGTAAACCATGGAGAGGTCGAACCCGGCGCAGAAGTTCCTGCCGGCGCCCTTGAAAATAACCACGTTGCAGTCGTCATCATGGTTGATTTCCCACATGGCTTTCTTGATATCGCCGGTCATGTAATCTTCGCCGATGCTGATACAGTTGTTTTTATCCGGCCGGTTCAGGATGAGATAAGTTACCTTGGGATATTCTTTGTCCTTTTCAAGTAAAATTGATTTGAATTTCGGATAAGCCATTGTTTCCCTCCAGTTTTTTCTTTTTTTAAATCCTTTTTAGTATCTCAACTTGCCGATTGCATCATGGTAAAACGGTAAGGCAAGGGGAAATATGATGGTTTTGAAGCCATCAAGATGTATCAACTGCTGTCGAACCAGCGTTGAGAATAAACAGAACCGATAGCAATGATAATTGCTGTGAAGTAAGAGTAATGCGAAATTGCGTCCCTTCCCGTCACGTGTAATCCCATATCACTGATATAGCTTCGATGTCCTATTAAGGCCGGTTGCCTTTCTAGCAGGTGGGGACTTGGTATTGGCAAAAATGGTGAACGGCAGAGGTCTCAAGTAACTGTGTCCCCATTGTTCGCTCGGCACAAATAACCCCCTTGGGGGATCGTGCTGTAAATATTTTACTTTATCTTAAAGAATGATGTCAAACGAGCCGCGTGGCGGGATAGCTTAGGGACGTACGGCGTGTATGTCTGCAGACAATTACTTGGACCGCGGTTTCTTTGAGTCCTCGTCTTTTTTCTGCAGATGCAGACGCATGAATTTAAAAGCCAGGTTCCTTTCGGCTGGTTTAACGGGCACCTTTTCTTCGATGGTATCTACTTTGAATTTAAAGACCTTGGTCAATGCCGCATAAACTTTATCCGGGTCGACGACTTCGGCAATACTATCATAATGCGCGCGGGTAAAGTCATCGGCGGACGGCTCGGGTTTTTCCGCCGAGGCCGGTGGCAGATAGCACTTAAGGAACCTGATGGCGTTCTCCGGACTCGCTGAAAAAGTCTTGGTCAGGTAGCGGTTGGTCTCGTCCCTGGAACCGTATTGCAGCCAGATACGCAGCATCATGGTGGCATCTTCCGGGTGTTTAATGTACAGATTTTCTTTCTTGGTCAGTTCGCGAATTCTCTCGGCAACCTTCTTTCCCAGGGATTGCTCCTCTTTTCCTGATAATGCGGTTTTGCTTCCGTCCGCCCCCTCCCCCTCCGTCAGCATCCACATGAAGGACTTAGCGGCGAAAACGACCGAGGCTCCTTCCTTGCTCTTTTCAATCGTGGGAGGACGCGTGGCTGCTTTCTCCGGCGGTTCGACCGGCTCTCGCGCCCTTTCGGTCCCGGGTATTTCGTGTTTACGCCTGGGGCCGGTCGGGCGTCTCACTGGCAGTTTGACCACGGGGCGTCCCCCAAAGGTTTTATATATCATTAAAGCGACAACACCTACTAGCACCGCTAGGGTAAAAATAATGATGTGGAAAAAGCCTGGGGTCACTTCTGTAACCAGCACGGACGTTGGCGGCAGTAAAAATGACTCCTCCTGTTGCAGCGGCGGTATGCTTATAACTATTGGCGGGGCTTCTTCTATTATTACCGGGGGTATAGGTTCAGCCGGCTCTTCGGCCACCGTAAAGACAACCAGCGCTGACCAGCTGCCTTCCTTGGGTTTTATGGGCCTGACCTGCCAGTAATACGTCTCGCCGTATTCCAGCGCAATATTCACCTTGAAAGCAGTTGTGCTGACAACTTCGTTAATAATAGGGTCGGTCATTTCCGGGTTGTCGCTTAATCTGAACTGGTACTCGGTAACTCCCTTCAGGGGCAGCCACGAGAACGCCGGATTCGGACTCGTAACCATGCCGTTCTGGCCTTCCACTATCATTTGTGCTGACACGTCCAGCAAGCCTTCTATGACAAAGTATCTGGTAACAGAATACGAGCTGTAGCCGGGCTTTGTAATGCGTATTTTCCAGTAATAGACTGTCCCTGCTATGAAATCGATGTTGGCGGGTCCAACCTGCTGCGGCCCTACCAGAACATAAGCTTTGGCATTTGTCATGTTCACGGTAATGGTTGCCGTCGGGTAGAAGAAATTTTCATCGTAAGCGATAAAAAGCTCGTATTCAGTCGCAACACTGGGTCGGTCCCAGGTGAAAAGTACATCATAGGCGAGGCCGTTTAGATAATTTACGTGCACGATGTTTCCTTGTGCAGGCGCAACTAGTTCTATTGTTGCGTCAATGATGACATCGGTATAACTGTAAAGCTTATTAGTCAGGTTAGTCTTGACCGCCCATAGTTTTCCATTACTTGCCTTCAAAGCTCGCGGTGCGGCATTAAGTATGACATTAAGGTCATCAGCATCGGTGATAAAGTTAGTAATGCTGGCATTCCATTCTGCCGATGATGCCGCCGCCGTTGACGGCGAGATATGCCGCCAGAGTGTGCTCTGGCTAGCAATGGCATTATATTCCAGTGCATAGAGAATATCGTTGGTAATCGCCAGGCCGTAAATCCCTCCTGTAACGACGCCGTTAAAAATATCTGTCCACGCAATACTGCCGCCGATTGTCCATGTAACGATATTATGTCCGGGGGTGACGGTGGCGGCGTAGATTATTTTGTTTGTGGCGAAGTTTACATCCGCGACTACATGAACATCACCTGCGCCAGCCCCGATTGATTGTGGAATCATTGTCCATAATACGCCTCCGTCTGTTGAATAAGCTACGAATCCGTTTTGACTGCCGACGAGTATATTGTTTGTGCCTGCACTGACTATTGTAGCCCCATTGCCAAGGGTGGTAGGCACGGCAACACCCCAGATATAACCGCTGGTAATGGACTTCGATACTGCCCCGGCGGCGCTTAAAGCGTATGCAACTTGTGCACTTTCCACGGCGATATCCTGGACAGTTACAGCGCAGGTGCGGATTGACCATGGAGACGCCCCGCTGTTGCTGTTGCAGTAAACGGTAGTCCCGCCTTTTTGGGCCAGATAAATGATACTCCCGCTTGATGCGTCCACGCGAACGATATAGTTCGTGGTACCTTTCAGGCTTAATATTCTTTTCCAGTCGGTTGCCATACGCCAGAGGCTCGAATCGATGCCGTCATCGGTGACCATATATACCCTGCTGCCGTCGCTGGTAACGGACACATCTCTAGCATTGGTAATAACCGTATCGATAAGGCTGATATCATCGAAGGTAGCCCCACTGTCCTCCGATACGGCGAAGGAGCTTTCGTTCCCTGATGTTCCTGCTATGGCAACACTGGCCAGCCATGCGGCTAACACCCTGTTTTCTCCGCCCGGCCTCTTGGTGATGTCTGTAAAGCTTAACGTCGGAATAGCCGCGGATGGATTAATGGAACGGTAGACGGTGGTGGAATCATAGGTGCCGGCAATCAAATAGGCGCCGTTAAAACCAATACTATGGATATTTACATTAAGAAGAAGAGCTGTCTGGATTGTATTCATTATTCTGTAAATACCG
>Ga0307422_1001396_pt1 | contig 12613 bp, 9 predicted proteins | sample SalMarWE160290MG_FD_202153 | JGI IMG/M metagenome (GOLD analysis project Ga0307422, IMG submission 202153) | Salt marsh sediment microbial communities from the Plum Island Ecosystem LTER, Massachusetts, United States - WE1602-90 | ecosystem: Environmental > Aquatic > Marine > Intertidal zone >...
TTCTATGTCTATGTCGCCACAAGCATACTGGTTCTAGCCGTTCTGATCTGGCTGACGCTCGCCACGCCACCAGACCTATCCCAATTGCTGCCCGCGCTTCTCTTTGGTGTGCTGATCGTCTTTACCGATACCTTCGGCGTGCGTCTCCCCGCCGGGATGGTATCTCTGCTTCCGATGACGGCGGTGGCCGCCTACCTAGTGATGGGCCCCGTGCCGACAGGCTGGGCTACTTTCGTAGGCACGCTAATCTATGGCACGATCCGTCTGCGTTGGGCGGAACAACTGGAACTGCCGCCAATAGAAGACGGCAAGGCGTTCACCACGATACTGACTGCAAACATCACCATACACACTAGCAGCATCCTCACCGGTGGCGCGGTCTTTCGCCTGTTGGGCGGCGAGACCCCGCTAGAATCTGTCTCTCTCCCCCAGATTCTGCCCCTGATCACGCTTGGGCTGACTTATCTGGCCGTCAACCACCTGACCATAAGCCCTGCCATCGCCACGCGCGGCAGGAAAGCGCTGCAAACCTATCTCCGCTCCCTGCCCAACCTGCTCTTCTACGAAGGCGGCCCGCTGATCTTTGCCCCGCTCGTGGCCTTGATCTATACCCAGCTAGGCATGGTGCTGTTCATCCTCTTTGCGCTGCTGGTGACCATCTCTTCGCTGATCACACGCGGCCTGGCCATCACCAGCCGGCGACTCGAGCGCCGGGTGAAGGAACTCGGCAGCCTCCAGGCTGTCGGCCAGGCGCTCAGCGCCAGCCTGAACCTGGATAGAATTCTGGAGGCGATCCATACTCAGGTCGCCGCCCTCATGCCGGCCGATAACTTTTACGTGGCGCTGTACGATTCCGAGACCAACGAGGTTTCCTTCCCGCTGGCCTTTGAGGACGGAGAACGCAAGCATTGGAGATCGCGCTCAACGGGCCAAGGATTGACCGAGCACATACTGTGGACACACAAGCCCTTGCTGATCCAAAGAGACGTCGGTACCACTTTGCAGGAAATAGGCATCGAGCAGATTGGGCGACCGTCCGCCTCGTGGCTGGGGGTGCCCATCCTGGCCGAGCGGGAACCCATCGGCGCCATTGCCATCCAATCCTATGACGCACCGGGCGCCTATGATATCCCCCATCAAGAGGTACTGGTGACCATCGCCTCTCAAGCCGCCGTGGCGATTCAGAACGCGCGCCTGTACGAGCGCACCGACGAGGCGCTGGCCCGCCGCGTCCAGGAGTTGGCCTCGATCCTCAGAACCGCCAGCGAGGGGATCATGCTGTTCGGCCGGAATTGGCAGATCTTGGCCGCCAACCGCGCGCTGGCCAGCTTTCTAGGGATGGCTCAAATCGAGCTGGTCGGCCAGAAACTCGACGCGCTTCAATTGGATCATGATCAGTCGCTAATCACACTGATCGGATATACACCAGAAAGCTTGCGGAGCGATTGCCAGGAAACAGCAAAGGGAGACGCGCTACACAAGCAGACCATAGTCGTCCCCGGTCCACCTGAGCGACACGTCGAGCGCACGCTGACCCCCGTGCAAGGCCAAGAGGGTGAAATTACCGGTTGGCTCCTCGTCCTCCGCGACATAAGCGAGGAGGTCAAACTAGCGCAGTTGCGTGAGGACATGATGCATATGCTGGTCCACGACCTGCGCTCCCCGCTGACGGTGCTCAGAGGCAGCCTGGAGATGATCGAACTCGCCGTCGACGATGGCAAGCTAGAAGACGTGCGTTTCCTCGAGCAGATGGCGCAGCGGGGCAGCGACCGCATGCTGCGCATGGTCAACGAACTGCTCGACATCAGCGAGCTAGAGAGTGGAGAGCTGCCTTTGCACCCGGAGGCCGTCGAAGCGGAATCGCTGCTGAGAGACATCTCCACCCGACTCAGGCCGCTGGCAACCGAGGCGCACATTACCATCAACATGCTGATCGCTCCCAACCTGCCCCTCCTGTACGTCGATCCCAAGTTCATCGATCGCGTGTTGCACAACCTGGTCGATAACGCCATCAAGTTCACCCCCGACGATGGCCACGTCAAGCTGTGGGCCAAGCCCGACCCGGAAAATGCAGACAGCGTGCTCGTCGGCGTGACCGACACCGGCCCCGGCATCCCTCCGCAGGAACGCCACCGCGTCTTTGAAAAGTTCCAGCAGACCTCCGTCACAGGCCGGCGGGTCGGCACCGGCCTGGGCTTGCCCTTCTGCAAGCTGACCGTCGAGGCCCACGGCGGGCAAATCTGGGTGGAGAGCGAAGTGGGAAAGGGCAGCACGTTCATCATGCGACTGCCCGCAAAGCCGGAAACGTAGCCGATGCCAAAATCAGCCCTCGCCTTCGATCTCCTGGCCGCCGACGGCCACGCCCGCGCCGGATTGATCCACACGCCGCACGGCCAGATTCCCACGCCCGTCTTTATGCCCGTCGGCACCCAGGCCACCGTCAAGGCCATGTCGCCCCGCGACCTGCGCGACGTGGGTGCAACGATCATCCTGGGCAATACCTATCACCTCTACCTGCGCCCCGGCGACGAGCGCATCGCCCGCTTGGGCGGCCTGCACGCGTTTATGGGTTGGGACGGCCCCATCCTCACCGATTCCGGCGGCTACCAGGTCTTTAGCCTGGCCCAGCGGCGCAAGATCGACGCCGATGGCGTCACCTTTCGCTCACACATCGATGGCTCCGAGCACCGCTTCACCCCGGAGAAAGTCGTCGCCATCCAGGAGAACCTGGGCGCCGACCTCATCGTCTGCCTCGACGAGTGCGCCCCCGCCAACGATTATGACTACAACGTGCAGGCACTGGCCCGCACCCACGCCTGGGCACAACGGTGCAAAGCCGCCAAGACCCGCACCGACCAGGCGCTCTTTGGCGTCGTCCAGGGCGGCGTCTTCCCCGACCTGCGGGAGCAGTCGGCCCGCTTTCTGACGGACATGGGTTTCGATGGCTACGCCATCGGCGGCCTGAGCGTGGGCGAGACGAAGGAGCAGATGCACGCCTCGCTGGAGGTCGTCACGCCGATCCTGCCCGCCGACCAGCCGCGCTACCTGATGGGCGTCGGCACGCCGGGTGACTTGATCGAGTGCGTGGCGCGGGGCGTGGACATGTTCGACTGCGTGCTGCCCACACGCACGGCGCGCAACGGCTCGGCGCTGACGCGCACGGGGCGGATCAACCTGCGCAACGCGCGCTTCGCCGACGACGCCGACCCCATCGAGCCCGGCTGCACCTGCTACGCCTGCACCCACTTTAGCCGCGCCTACGTGCGCCACCTGACCAAGGCCAACGAGATCCTGGGCCACCACCTGCTCACCGTGCACAACCTGCACCTGCTGCTGACTATCGCCCGCGAGATGCGGGAGGCGGTGCTGGAGGGGCATTTCCAGGCGTATCGAGAGGCGTTTTGGCAGACGTGCGGGCAGCCAGCAGTGAACCTTGCGTAGGTTTTCAGGCCCTGCGGGAGGACTGACGATCCCGCATTTTGCCCCCCGCGTGAAACGGGCTATAATAGCAGCGCCAATCTATGAAATACGGGGAGAATTGTACACACGAGAACACCGAATGAGCATTCGCCAACTGGAATCTTTGTCTCTCAATGTTGAACAAAAAGATCAAACCTGTCGCGAGAAACTGGTTGATCTTCTTTCTCAAGACCTGGATTTTCACAGCCAGGGTAGCGACTATGCATCACACAACTTTCATTCTTTCCCTGCCAAGTTTCCACCGCAATTACCACGCAAGTTTATTCAATCGCTAACCAGTCTCGGCGATGTCGTACTTGACCCCATGATGGGATCGGGAACGACTTTGCTCGAAGCCTTCTTGTTGGGAAGATACGGGGTAGGGTTTGATATTGATCCGCTTGCATTGTTGCTAACAAAAACCAAGGTGACACCACTCAATGCCAGACAAGTTGCTACAGTCGGCAAAGAAATTGTAGGGCGAGTGAGGCTTGCCATTAACGGACGTCGGAGCGAATTAGAAAAAGGATTAGCCGAACGTTGGGACTCGAAGACGCGGTCTTTTGTCGATTATTGGTTTTCGTACGAAATACAAATAGTCCTCTTAGCCCTAGCGAATGAGATAGAGCAAATAGCAGATAAGCGCATCAGGGCTTTTTTCGAGTTAATATTTTCTGCTATCATCATCACCAAGTCAGGTGGGGTTTCTCTAGCATTCGATTTGGCGCATACGCGACCGCACAGAGCCAAGGTAGTAATTGATGAGACTGGTGAAATCATCATAGGCAGCGATTTGATCGACAAGCCCACGCGTCGTATCAGATTACTAACCAAGAAATTGCGCTCCCCTCTGGAAGAATTCGAAAAGCGAATTCTTCAGAATTTGAAAGGGCTGCCCCAGAAGGAAAAAGATGAACAGCAACCTTTTTTGGAGGGATTATTCGAGCCCGAACCCGATAGATTCGTGCCATGCATTACAGTTGGAAACGCACAGAGCTTGCCCTTGGACAATGATTCTATAGATTTAATCGTTACTTCGCCTCCTTATGCCTCTAATGCCATCGACTATATGCGCGCACACAAGTTTTCGTTGGTATGGCTTGGATACCCCATTGACGACCTTGGAGAAAAACGCAAAGAGTATATTGGAGGTGAAGCGATCACCGGGTTTGCCTTTGAAAAACTGCCTGAGAGAACAACGGAAATAGTGGCTGATATTGCCTGTCAAGACAGGAAAAGAGGACAAGTACTGCGTCGTTACTACTCCGAAATGACTCGGGCTTTGCGAGAAATGTTCCGCGTGCTAAAGCCAGGGAAAGCGGCGATTGTCGTGGTAGGAAACTCCATAATGCGAGGCAAAGACACTGAAACCCAAGCTTGCTTATCTGAAATCGGACAGGCGATCGGTTTTCAGGTGCCCAAAACCGGAGTGCGCCATCTGGATCGGAATCGCCGGATGATGCCGGCTGGAATGAAGCTCGATCTGGACTCTCAGATTCAGCAGCGAATGCATGAAGAGTACGTAATTGGTTTCTACAAACCCCACACCTGAATCAACTAGATTATTGGAGGGTGCAATGACTATCTCGGATCTGCGCAAAGAATACCACCGGCGAATCTGTAACGAAATCGTCAGGCTGCAAAGAGACGGAGAGACCGAATACCCGAACTTTGCGGACAAGGGAAACAGAGCCAGTAGAGCGATTGCCCAAGGGATCATCAATCGTCTCGGCTATCCTGTGGGTCATAACGGTCTTTCTGGGCAGACTGCCGGCGGGCTTTTTGAAACAATTACCAAAGACTTTCTCGAACTCGCTTTTGCGCTCTTGCACCATCTGCGCCCTGGCAAGTGGCACTATTCCACACAAACGCCGATCTCGGATTTTGATCAATACGAGCACTTGGCAAATCTAGAAAGAATCGTCGGTCAGGACAATGAACTGGCCTCTGCACTGGGAACAGACTACATCATCAAACCCGATATCGTCATTGGCAGATGGCCTGTTTCAGACGAAGAGATCAATCAAAATCAAACTGTAGTGACTGCTGAGGGTTCTCATGCCAAGTTCACCCCTCTGCGCCAAGCGAACCTTGAACATCCCCACCCAATCCTCCATGCCAGCATTTCTTGCAAGTGGACACTCAGAAGCGATAGAGGGCAAAATGCTCGAACTGAAGCCCTCAACTTGATTCGAAATCGAAAGGGACATTTGCCCCATGTCGTGTCTGTAACCGCCGAACCCCTCCCAACCCGCATTGCATCTCTCGCTTTAGGCACAGGTGATTTGGACTGTGTGTACCATTTTGCTTTGCCAGAACTCCGGGAATCCATCGCGGATGCAGACAATGAGGATCAACTAGACATGCTTATGATACTCGTCGAAGGCAGACGTTTGCGCGATATTAGCGACTTGCCTTTCGATCTAGCTGCATAAGTCAATCGACGCGCTGGTGTACGAGCTGTACGGCCTGACGGAGGAAGAGATCGCCATCGTGGAGGCCAGCTAACCCTCCCGCAGGTTAGCGAACAAAATCAAACTTTCACCGTGGAAAATAAAAATTCCACGGTGGAAAATTTTTCCTCCACCGTGGAACTTTTGGGAAACGACGCGATCAGTCCTCAATCGGATCTTCGGGGTACAGTTCGTTCCATATCACGATCATCTCCGCCTCGGACTTGCCGACGTTCTCGGCGTTCACCCACTTGGCGTGCTGCTCGCTATCGATGGACTTGGTCATCCGCGCGCCGAGACGAGCCTTGACGCTGATGGACCCATCCTTCTTGCCCACCGGACGAAAGATGGTGCCGTTGGGCAGCTTGACGCTCCGGCCCGCCTTGAGCGCCTGCTCGAGGATCACGTCCAGCTCCGCGAGGACGCTCAGGACGCTGCCGCGCGTCTCGTTGGTGGTCGCCACCAGCGCCTCGATGACCTCCTCGGCCTCCACAGGGGTAGCCGGGGCCAACTTGGGACCAAGCCGTTGCCACATTTGAATCTTTTTCGCCATTGTGTTGCTCCTTTCACGAATATATTTGTACGACGATTACCCACCTGCGTACAGGAGTCATTCTAGCACGGAACGAATCATTTGCAAACCCCGCCGAACCTCCTGCAGGTGCCAACCGACGCGCAGCGTCGGCACCTGCGGGAGATTAAATCAAGAACGCCACGCCCACCCCGGCGACCAGCATCAACACGAACCCCGGCAGCAGCGCCCGGCGCAGCGTGCGCGACCCGCCGGTCAGCACGATACCCCCCTTGACCACCGTGTTCGACATCGCGGCCAGCACGATGGCCCGCGCGCCGACGCTCAAGGTCAAATCGCCCGCACGGCTCAACCCGGCCACGGAGAGCGTGATCGCGTCCATGTCCGCCAGGCCAGAGAGAACGCTGGAGAGATAGAGACCGGCGTTGCCCAGGTACATCTGCGCCGCCTTGGAGACCAGCAGGATCGCGGCATAGATCAGGCCAAACTTGATCGCCGGCCCCAACTCGAACGGGTTAGAGACCTTTACCTCTCCCGCCTCGTCGGTGCGCTGGGAGAAATAGAGATAGACGCTATATCCCAAACCCGCTACCGCCGAGGCGGCCATCGGCAGCCACAACACGCCCAGCAAGGCAGGATTCAGAGCCGCGACCTCGACCACCACGCGCGAGAACATCACCGTCCAGGCGACCATGATCGCCAACGCAAACGGCTTGGCCAAGCCGCTCTGCCGCTGGCTGCGCTGCGAAAAGCTCAACGTCAACGCCGTGCTCGAAGCCAACCCGCCCAGCAGGCCGGTCAGCCCGATACCATGGCGGGAGCCGACGACCTTGACCAACACGTAGCTCAGGAAGCTGATGCCGGAGATAAAGACGACCATCAGCCAAATCTTGTACGGATTCAGCACGTCAAAGGGTGACACATCGACGATCGTTTTGTTAGGCAACACCGGCAGGACGATGGCCGTGATCACGGCGAACTTGAGCGTGGCGTAAATATCCTCCCGCGTGATGCGCCGGACAAACGTATCCATCTCCACCTTGAGGGAGAGCAAGACCGTCGTCGTCACTGCCAACGCCACCGCCAGCGGCAAATAGTCCCAGTAGCACAGCGCCCCGGCGAGGGTCGTCATCAACGCGGCCACCTCCGTCGTCAACCCCACTTTGCCGCGTCTGGCATCCACGAAATGAGCGATCGCGATCAACCCACTTTGTGCGAGAAAGATGCCGATAAACGCCCAGGCCGAATCCAGCACGTCGGCCGCCATCGCCGCCGTGCAGCCGACCAGGCCCATCAGCGCCAGCGTGCGCTCCCCGGCAAATATCTCCTTGCCGGCGCCTCCTCCTTTGGCATATTCCCGCTGCAGGCCCACCAGGAATCCGATGGCCAGCGCCACGCCAAAGCGGTAGAAAAGTGTCGTGGTGTCCATCGCCTATCTCCTCACGAACTGTCCTCTACCTCTGCGTCCAACGAACTGTCCTTCGCGATAGACAATACTCCCCCGAGAGATCGTCGCCCTGACCTGGCCCTGCACCCGCATCCCCTCGTAAGGCGTGTAACCGGCCCGGTGATGCAGGTTCTCCGCAGCGACAATGCCCTCCGGCGCTGGATCGTAGACGACGAGATCGGCGTCGGAGCCGGGGAGAAGCGCCCCCTTGCGCGGCCACAGCCCCCAGATGCGGGCCGGGTTGGCGGAAAGCAGCGCTGCCAGTTGCGGGAGCGTCAGATTGCCCTCGCTTACGCCGTAGGTCATCATCAATGGCAGCAGCGTCTCCACCCCCGGCAGACCGCCGGGCGTCTGGGTAAAGTCGTCCTGGGCCACCTTCTGATCCAGCGTGTAGTCGCAATGGTCGGTGGCGATCAAATCCACCAGCCCCGCCTCGAGCAGCGCCCACAGCCGATCGGGTTCCTCGGGATCGCGCAGGGGCGGCTGCAGGATGATGCGCCACGGCTCCGGCCCCTCGTAGGCGGTGTTATCGAGCAGCAGATACTGCGGGCAGGTCTCGCAGGTGACCTCCTGCCCGTTATCGCGCGCCTCGGTCACCAGGGCGACGGAGCGGGCGGTGGAGCAGTGGACGATGTGCACCGGGCTTCCGGCGGCCTCGGTCAGGAAGAGCACCCGCTGCACCGCCTCCTGCTCGGCCAGAGCGGGGCGGGCGCGACCGTGGCAGTGCCAGCCCGTCTCGCCGGCGGCGACCAGCGCCTCCGTCTGCGCCGTCACCAGCGCGTCGTTCTCGCAGTGCACCAGGGGCAGCAGGCCCAGGTCGGCGCAGGTCTCCATCACGCGCAGGATCGTGGCGTCGTCGGCATAGTAGTTGGGGCGATACGGCGTATCGCCCTTGTCAGGGCGATACGTTGTATACAGCTTGACGCTGGGCGTGCCCAGCTCGACCAGGTCGGCCAGCTCTCCCTCGCGGCCCGGCGGCAAATCCGTAACCATCACGTGGAAAGCGTAGTCGATGGCGGCATCCTGCGCCTCCGCCAGCCGCGCCTCGACCGCCTGGCGCAGCGTCTGGCCGGGGAACTGGGTGGCGAAATCGACCACGGTGGTGACGCCGCCGCAGGCCGCCGCGCGGGAACCCACGAACCAATCGTCGGGCGTCTGGTAGATGCCGGTATCTAGGGCAATGTGGGTATGTGCGTCGATGACCCCGGGAAGCACGTAACAGCCCTCGGCGTCCACCACCCGCGTGTCGTTGGCCATGGGCAAATCGCGCCCGATCGCCTTGATACGCTCGCCCTGCGCCAGCAGATCGGCCTCGACGACGCCCTCGGGCGTGACCAGGGTACCGCCTTTGACGAGCAGGGTGACGCTAGAGAATCTCTTCATCTTTCCCCCAGGTGTTGAAATGCACAATCTCCTCCATCGGCTTTCGCACACGAAGAGCCAGCGACGTTGCCCGCTTCCGCTCATCCAGCGTCGAGACGTCGCCCTCGTACCCAATGGCGATAGCGATCACCACCTTGATCGCATCGGGAAAACCAAACGCCTCCTTGACCCTGCTCGGCGAGAACCCAGCCATCGGACGGGCCACGAGATCAAGCTCCGTCGCCTGAAGCATCACGTTCTCCGCCGCCAAACCCAGGTCAAAAAGATAGTAATCCCGCTCGTCGCTGGACTGGCAGTCCCAATCGGGCCGCGAGCAACCAAAGACGAGCACCGGCGCCGTCTTGGCCCAATAATTGCCGCCAGAGAACGCCTCACGCCCCTTTGCCAGCGCCTCCGTCTCGGTCAGGACGAGGAAACGCCAGGGCTGATTGTTCATGCACGAGGGGGCCAGGCGCGCCGCCTCCAAGATCGCCTCCACCTTCTCTGGCTCCACGAGCCGCTCGTCGATGGCGCGAGTGGCCTTGCGCGCGTTGAGCAGTTCGAGCACATCCGTCTCCATCAGGCTCCCTCCATCATCTCCCGGCTGATCCGGTTGTGCCGCTCGATCACCGGCCCCAGGTTGATCGTCAGAAGCTGCCCGTCCTCCACGACGACGCGGCCGTTGATGACGGAAAGGTCCACATGCTGTGGCGCGCAAAAGACCAAGGCCGCCAGCGGATCGTGCAGCGCGCCGGCGTAGGCCAGCCGGTCGAGCCGCAACCCAATAAAGTCGGCGGCCTTGCCCGGTGCAAGCTGGCCGACGTCGTCCCGGCCCAGCACGGCCGCCCCACCCCGCGTGGCCATCCACAGCGCCTCGCGGGCGCTCAAACCCGCCGGATCCCCCGCCACACGCTGTAGCAGCAGCGCCTGGCGCGCCTCGGCCAGCAGATGGGAGGAATCGTTACTGGCCGAGCCATCGACGCCGATACCGGTGCGCACGCCGTGGTCCAAAAGGCTACGCACCGGCGCGATACCGGAGGCCAGGCGCATGTTGGAGCTGGGGCAGTGACAGACACCCGTGCCGGTCTGAGCGAACAACTCTACCTCCTCCTGGTTCAGGTGCACGCAGTGGACGTGCCACACGTCGTCCCCCAGCCAGCCCAACTCCTTGGCGTAGGCCACGGGGCGTTTGCCGAACCGGCGCAGGCAGAACGCCTCCTCGTCCAGGGTCTCTGCCAGGTGGGTGTGGAGTTGCACGTCGTAAGAGCGCGCCAGCGCAGCGGATTCGCGCATCAGGTCAGGCGAGACGGAAAAGGGCGAGCACGGCGCGACAGAGATGCGCGTCATCCCGCAGGGCTCGGGGTCGTGATAGGTCTCGATGACGCGCCGGGTGTCCTCGAGGATAAAATCCTCGTCCTCCACGACCCGGTCCGGCGGCAGACCCCCCTTGCTCTCCCCAAGGCTCATCGAGCCACGGCAGGGCTGGAAGCGCACGCCGATCTCGACAGCCGCACGAATCTCGTCGTCGATGCGGCAGCCGTTGGGGTAGATGTACAAGTGATCGGAAGCCGTGGTGCAACCAGAGAGCATCAGCTCGGCCAAGCCCACCAGCGCGCTGGTATAGATCGCCTCGGGGGTCAGCCCGGCCCAGATGGGATAGAGCGTTTTGAGCCAGCCGAACAACGGAGCATCCTGCGCCGCCAACACGGCCCGTGTCAGTGTTTGGTAGAGATGGTGATGGCAATTGACCAGGCCTGGCATAACGATCATTCCGCGGGCATCGATGACGCGATCGGCTTCAGCAGGCAGTTCAAAAGTCGGCCCAACCTTCTCGATGACGCTGTCGCGCACAAACAGGCCACCATCGGTGATGCAACTTCCATCGTCGTCCATCGTCGCCAGCAAGTCAGCGTGTTTCAGAAGCATCGTTCCCATAACCCACCTCCGGTTCAGAGTGTAGCATAATTTGGCAGATTGGGAAACTGGTAGTTGGTAAATTGGTAGACCGGCGAGTCACTACAGTACCAATCTACCAATTACCAGCTTTTGTGATAGAATAGCGGGGATCACGGAAGCAAGGAGGTCATCGGCAAACATGCGCTCACGCGCCTGGAGTCTGCTAATCATCATCATCGTCCTGGCGGCGGTTGTTCTGACCATCCTGCTCGTCTGGGGCGGCGCTTCAGAGCCTGAGCCGCCCACCCCCATGCCAGTAACGGGTACGTCACTGCCCATATCTGCCACAGCAGTGAGCGTTCACCCTACCATGTTACCCACAGAGCTCCCCACGCCGGCTCCGCTGGTGTATACCGTCAAAGATGGCGATACGTTGAGCAGCATCGCTCTGACCTACGGCGTCTCTGTGCAAGATATCATTTCGGCCAACGGCTTGACCAACCCCGACATACTCACCATCGGACAGCAACTCGTCATCCCAGGCCATTTCATCACCCCGGCCGCTCCCCCTCCTACGAATGAGGCAGCGGAAGAGGCCCCTTCAGCGGAGTCGTCGCCCACAGCGGAACCTGCACCAGCCTCTCCCGCACCAACCCTGCCCACCCTCACCCCCTCCGGACCGCCGGTGGTCGAAGTCTGGCAGGTGCTGGGTTCCGGCAGGTTGGCGGCGGAGATGGTGGTCGTGCGCAACCGAGGCGGACTGGCCAGCCTGGGAAAGTGGACCCTTTCGGATGCGGAGGGGACCAGCTTTGTTTTTCCGTCCCTCACCCTCTTTACCGATGGACAAGTGCGCGTCCACTCGGCCGTGGGACAAAACACCCCCACCGACCTATACTGGGGCCGCACAGCCCCGGCTTGGCACAGTGGTGAGCTGATCACGCTGAAGGACGCGGAGGGGCACATGGTGGACACGTACATCGTGCCCTAAAATGGGTCAACGGATTGAACGGATGAAACGGATAGGCAGGTTATCCGTTCGTAGTGAGGCACACAGCGCAGCGGAGTGCCGGACCGTGCGATGGCCTATTCTCGCCCGCGCGCCATCTCTTCGGCGTGGGCCGAGATGATCGCCAGAGTCGATTCGTCCGTATCGTAGACCGAATACCACCCGGGGATCTCGTGCGGAGGATCACCGACCCACCCAGCGCCCGGTCGCGCCTGCCCACCCCAGGCCCAGAAATTATCGCCGGCGGCCGGACCACCCGTCGACATCGACTCGTAAACCTCCTCGAACATGGTTGTGTAGAAAAGGTCACGATACTGTGTCGTCGAGTCAGGGTCGTAGATATCTTGATGGGTCTCCCAATCGCGAGCGAGTCCGAACTCTTCGAGCACGAGGGGTTTGCCCAACGTCGCCGCATCAGCCCTGTGGCTTTGGAAGTAGCTACGCGCGTTTGCCTCTGC
>Ga0307422_1001399_pt1 | contig 12605 bp, 15 predicted proteins | sample SalMarWE160290MG_FD_202153 | JGI IMG/M metagenome (GOLD analysis project Ga0307422, IMG submission 202153) | Salt marsh sediment microbial communities from the Plum Island Ecosystem LTER, Massachusetts, United States - WE1602-90 | ecosystem: Environmental > Aquatic > Marine > Intertidal zone >...
CTCATCAAGGGCATTGGTCCTGTTATGGCGCGGCGGATCGTCGGGAAATTCGGGGAGAAGACCCTGGAGATCATTGAACACCAAACCGAGAGGCTCGCTGAGGTGGAGGGTATCGGGGAGGTGCGCATCGGGTTGATCAGGAAGGCGTGGGAAGATCAAAAGGAGATACGGGATGTGATGATATTTCTCCAGAGCCATGGCGTGGGCTCGGGATTCGCCACCAAGATATTCAAACAATACGGGAGCCGATCAATAGCGGTGGTAAAGCAGAACCCGTACCGTCTTGCCACGGATGTATTCGGCATTGGATTTCTTACTGCAGACAGGATCGCGGAGAGGTTGGGGTTTTCCAAGGACTCGGGGCTTCGGGTGGAGGCGGGGATACTATATGTGCTTTCCAGGCTCGCTGATGAAGGCCATGTCTACTACCCCTATGAGCTGCTTATCCAGAGGTGTGAGGAGATCCTCGGTGTTGACCGGGACCTTGTGGTCGGAGCGGCCGGGAGAATCGCAGATGACAAGATGATCGTTATCGAGGATATCATAGAGGATGGTGGGGGACGCGATACGGTGAGCAAGGGAGTGTACCTTGCTCAATTTCATCATGCAGAGAAGGGCATAGCAGCCATGTTCAAGACCCTCATGGAGTCGCCGAAATCCGCTCCGCTGATCGATCTGAGCAAGGCCATCGAAAGGGTGCAGGGGCACCTTTCCATCTCCCTTGCCCGGCGCCAGATAGAGGCCGTACGGGGTGCAGTCGACAACAAGCTGATGATCATTACCGGCGGGCCAGGCACCGGCAAGACCACCATCATCAATGCCGTCATCAAGGTATTCTCGAATCTCGGCGTAAGGATAATGCTCGGTGCTCCCACGGGAAGGGCTGCAAAGAGGATGAGCGAGGCTACCGGTCATGAGGCCAAGACGATTCACCGGATGCTTAACTACAGCATCCAGAAGGGAGGATTCCAGAAAAACGAACTGAATCCCTTGGACTGTGACCTCATGATTATCGATGAGGCATCGATGATCGATACGATCCTGATGTACCACCTCTTGAGGGCGATCCCGGCTCACGCCACCCTTATCCTGGTGGGTGATGTAGATCAGCTCCCCTCAGTCGGGGCCGGGAACGTGCTCAAGGATTGCATCAACTCCGGCAGGATCAGGATGATCGAGCTGAATGAGATCTTCCGTCAAGCCAGGGAGAGCCTGATTGTCGTGAATGCCCACAAGATCAACCACGGCATGCTGCCATCGCTCAAGCCGCCCGGGGAAGGGCTGGGCGATTTTTATTTCATCGAGCAGGCTGATCCGGGGGAGGTGCAGAGGATTATCGTCGAGCTGGTGAAGGATCGAGTTCCCCGGCGCTTCGGATTTGATCAGGTTGACGATATCCAGGTGCTTACCCCCATGCACAAGGGGGAGGTGGGGGTAAGCGCCTTGAACGTGGAATTGCAAAAGGCGCTGAATAGCGCTGAGCCCTCTATCACACGAGGGGGGTGGACCTTCAAGCTTGAAGACAAGGTCATGCAGGTCAAGAACAACTACGATAAAGAGGTGTTTAACGGGGATATCGGGAGGATACGACGCATTGATTCCCTCAACCAGGAGGTGATCATCCGCTTCGATGATCGGGATATTCCCTATGATTATGCAGATCTGGATGAGATCGTCCTGGCCTACGCGGTGTCCGTTCACAAATCCCAGGGCTCCGAGTACCCCGCTGTGATCATGCCCATCCTCACCCAGCACTATGTGCTCCTGCAGCGGAATCTCATCTACACCGCGGTGACGCGAGGGAGAGAACTGGTGGTGCTGGTCGGCACCGCAAAGGCCTTGGCCATAGGCGTTAAGAACGACAGGACCCAGAAACGCTATACCTACCTTGAGGGCAGGCTGCGCCGGTCATCCCTGTGATGAAATACTGTCACCACTTTCGAGCATCACAAAGAACACGTGCCATGGCGTTGCGCTGATCTTGGAATTTTATAGCCTGTCTGGTTCAGTGATAGGTTACCCAGCGTATGTATATAATTTTATCGTAAGGGCTTTTTGATAATGGAGGAAATCTTTGTCAGTAGTAAAGATGGGAGCATCTATTCTTTTTGCGACAGCACATATGAGAAAGTCGATATGGGAGCCTTGAACTCCTTTTTTTCTGCATTGGTTGCATAGTTCAGCCGCTGATTCATAATCAACATCTTGAATAGGAGTATTTTCGAAAAAGGAGAGTTTTTCTTTTACTATTTTAAATTTGACAAAGTCGTAAAAAGTCTTCTAATCGTCATGCCGGACTTGATCCGGCATCCAGAACCTATTGAATTTACTGGATTCCGGCTTCCGCCGGAATGACAGAAAAATGGAAAAAATGACTTTTTACGAAACCATCAAATTTGCGTAAATCGCTATAGCCAGATAGAAGTTCTTGGCGGATAGGACCTATAAGAAAAACCCTTTGCTCTTTGATAAGAAACGTGAGCTGGTCTATTTCTTTTTGGTATTCTTTATGAGAGGTACGCAAAGCATATGACCAGATAGGCGTATCAACGAGGACCTTCACCGGGCTCTCCCCTTTTTATAATCGTAATCAGGATCCGGGTCCATCTTACCAAATAAATCTATTATTTCCAATTGCTTGTGTCTATTAATCAATTCCTTCAAGGCCAGGTTGACGGTCTCTTTTTTCGTTTTTAAGCCGCTTACCTCTAATGCTTTTTGTAATAATTCAGGATCGATAGCTAAGTTTGTAGGCATTTTGAACCTCCAAATTTTTACACAATATATTACACATTCTAATGTATGTCAATGGCGGATGCTTTTCTTCAAGCACAGCTTTTAGCTGTTGACTGCAAGAGTCTTGGGTACGCCCTGTGAGTCTAAGATTCTGAGCCGGCCTCGGGAGGCAGAGCCGGGTGACCGAGCCGTGATTTCACCCGAATGTGCCCGTCTGGAGCTTGTCTGCCTCAGGCAGGGAAGCCGGAGCGCAACGCTATGAGCTAAGCCTGAGCCCCTCACCGAGCTGATGCGATGGATATGCTCTTGAAACCAAATCAGGTTTGCTTCCGCGATAAAATACTAATCCAGATCCAGCTTCGCTTTACACCGATTACATGTTACAGCGCCCCGGAACACCTTATTGCCGCATTCAGGACAGATATAGCGGGCTTCTTCATCGTGAATAAATTTTTCGGTACCGACCTCTCGCCAATACGGGATGGCCCGCAAAATGACCTTTTTGCCGACAGCCATGGGAAAGTTCTCGATATGCTGACAAGGAAATTCATCGCATTGATGGCATCCGGTGTAGCCCTTTTCCCCAGTGCAGTCCCTGATAGCACACTTTCTGCAATAGACAAAAGGTTCATCAGACAAGCAGCCGCGGCACTTCATATCATCTACGGAAAGGTGTTCGCTATTGGGGAGTTTGCCTTTGCCGGGAACCTCTCCCCTGTAAAGATTAACCAACCGCTCCTTGAATTTGAGATTATTATCGCGGTGCGCGATATAGACGGCACAGACCCCGCAATAAAGACCGCAAGGAGCAACAAGATCTGGATTTACCGTCATATTTCATTCCTCCCATCCCTCATATTCTTCGGCTGCAAACGTATCACGTCACGGAACAGCGGCGGCGCGCAGCCCCGGTCCGCTGGATTCCTCGGTCATGCTCTTCTATGTGTTGAGGCTCTCATCCGGCAAGGGTTTTCGAAGATTGAGAATATCCCACAGTTCTCGTGTAACAGGAGTATCGATCCCTAGCCGTTTACCCAGACGGAGAATGGTACCTCCGAATAAGTCGCGTTCATCTAATCTATTCATGCACTCAAAGTCGAGCTGGAATGAAGTTTTTGTTTCATAGGGGAAGCCGTTACCTTTCTGATAGGAGTCGGTGATGATCGTTTCCGGCAACGCGACCCCCATCTTATTAGAAAGCTGAACGATCTCCCCCATGACAGAAAGGACATAATTACTCAAGGTGCTCGATTCCATAACTTGCCCTATTGTCTTATCAAAACCGGCTGTCACCAGACCAAAGGGTGAAATAAAGACATACTTCCCCCAAATCTCAGGATAGACATCCACAAACCATTCATATTTGATATTGCTTGCGTTGAAAAGATCGAAGAGTTGGCTTGGAACCGGTCCAGGTACGTGGGGGTCCATACCGAGGAGAATCTTGCATGCTCCACCTTTTTGAGTTACCTTCCCATATGTTTCAATTTGACTGCTCATATAGACGCAAGCGGGTAAAACTCGAGCAGTGTGGAGATCTTCTCTTATCCTCTCATAGACATCGATGCCGTTCAGTAAAGGAACCAGTAACGTAGACCCTAAGACCTTATGGCAAAGCTGTGAGACGGCATTCCGCAGATCATAGGATTTGACACACAACAAACAGATATCAAGAATCGGTAGTTCTTGAATGCGATCAGTGGCTACTGTTGGGCTGCAAACCCATTCTCCTTCTGTTGCTGTGCTAATATGGAGACCGTTCTTACGGATCTCATCCAGATGTTTGCCCCTTGCTACAAAAGAGATGTTAGTGCCTTGCATTGAGGTTTGTTTACAGATCTTCCCCCCGAAATATCCTCCAACACCTCCTACGCCAATAATTCCAATATTCATGTTCATTAACCTCTCAAATTATTATAGTAAAAGAGCGCAATGCCGGGAGTCAGGCGCACGTGGCGCCGCATCACCGGGAGCCTCTGGTTCGACGATCCTTTCAGGTTATCGGAATGATGTCCGCGTAAGCAAACCCATCCCGCTCAACAACCTCTCCGATCCTGACCGGCAGAGTTCTCTTAAACATGGGGCCGCCCACGACGATCGTGTGGATTTCCCCATACTCTCTGCACAGGTCAACGCCCGGGGGAAATTGCGCGATCAAATCCTGGGTCCACTTCTGTCCCGCAACATGTGCCGGTAGCTTTTTCAAGTCGACACTGCTGACATAGGCTTCAAGACCTGCCGAGAGCATCTCTTCTGCGAGCAGTCTGGTGGGAATCCCCCACAACGGGAAGATCGGTTCAATCCCGGTCCCTTTCAATTGATTCATCCGGTAGTTCCGGATATCCTCAAGAAACAGGTCTTCGAAGGCCATGCATCCAATTTCTCTCCTCACGGGCTCCGCAATGAATTGCCGCATGATAGCATCGTATCTTTCCTTTGTGCATGGATCGGGCAGGTTGATTATCTTAAGAGGCAGACCGATTGCCTCGGCCTTCCTCTCCAACAGTTCCCGTCTGGTCGAGTGCATCGAGACGCGGGCGAACTTCTCGTTCATCACGGTGAAAAGGCCGAGAAGGTCGATGGTCGGGTCTTGAAGGAGGAGGTGAAGCTCCCACGCGCTGTCCTTTCCACTACTCCAACTCAATAATGTCTTTTTCTTCATTTCTTTTGCTGTCTAACGCTGAAAATGAGCGGTGCCGATAGGCATCCGCTCGCTTGACGGGTGAGGCGCACTTCAGTTTCACTAAGTGCTTCGATTCGCAAATAGAATAACGTATTTTCATGAGTGTAATCTTTGCGATTGCTCACTCAGCACTTAGTCCCGAGTAAATAAATACGTCATCGAATTTATGAATCGAGGGACTAAGTTAGCCGCGTGGATCTTCAACCTTCCAATATCTCAATAGCACGAGCAAACTATAGAGGCCGCTCACGAACATGATCGCATCTTCATAGACGCCATACTTGGGGATTTGGATGAACGGCGGAAAGGGGATCGCCCATAAGAGCAGCAGGAGGTACGCTATCTTATCGACCCGCGGCAGGGCAGTCGTCAAGATGAGCAATCCGAGCGCTGTTGTTGGGCACGGAAAGGTGCCGGGAAAAATGAGCTTCGGGAACTGGTGTCCGAACGCGACACCGAACAGAGGGTAGCAAAACACCAAGACCAGGAGGACCACAGTAACATATTTGCCCCATCCGGCTGCCGGGAGGGAAAACTGCATTTTCTGCCTGAACAGATCAATGGCAAAGAGCACTGACACGATGAGGAATATAGAACCGAAGAAGTAGTTCCCATAGCTCTCGCCGGTAATGTCCCTGGCAAGTAGCAGGAAGAACACAATACCGTTCCACGCAAATGCAATGGAGAGATAGAGCTTGGTGAGCCAGGTCTGGATGTGACCGGGTTTGAGAAGAAGCCACCCGGTGAGGAGAATTGCAATGATATAGAAAACGATCTGGGCAGGCCAGATTCGAGCCCCATAGGCCCCGATAATGCTCCACCACGCTTCTGCGGGTATCATCTTCAGCCTCCTTTCCTCAAAATATTTTGGGTATGAACCGACACGGCACTGCGTGCCTGTACTCCTCGTAGTGAGGGCCGAATTTATCCAAAAGAAACTCCTCTTCTTTGATCGCGGTCAAAACCGTCAATGCCGAAAAGAGAAGTGAAGCAAGGAGCATCCACAGGATTCCCCATGCGATGGCCAAGCCCAGATACATGAGAATCAAACTCGAATACATGGGGTGCCGCATCTGAGAGAACACCCCGGTTGTGATGAGTCTCTTGATGTGCTCTGAGTGTGCATGGGCCTGTTTGTGAACCCTGTGACAATAGGCGTGAAAGATCAGACCCCCAAGGAGAATGGCCCCGCCAACAAGGTTAGAGTAAGGGGACCACGGTATCCTGGCCCATGAGCATATCTCGCCCAGGATACCAATAATGATCATGATCGGCCATTCAGTCACCATCCGGAGGGTAGGCTTCGCAAGAAGGTATCGGTTCAGGAGCGTCTGCCCTTTCATGGGCATCTCCTTTCTCTTGAGGTGAACTACTCCTAGCTGCATAACTGGCAAGCTAATCAATTGCAATGGAGCACGGCGGAATTGCAATCCGGCTTCAGCCGACGAAACTCCTTAATTCTTTCCTGAGCTTTCATCTTTACCAGCAATTGTAAGCCTTCTTCTATCACATCTTTCTTGGTCTTCATTCCCGAAGCCTTGAGGGCGGATTCCATAAGTTGGTCGTCGATAATGACATTTGTTCTCATGGGTTGCTATGTGTATCAACACCAAAAATTATACACATTCACGAAATCATTAGAAAGACCATTTTGTCGTGCACATAATACGGACTTGAGCGGAATCCAGCACGCAGGGTGGTGCGGGGGCTGGATTTAAGGCCCCGGCTACCCGATTGGGCTCATTTATGAATGACCCATGGTAGCGCGTAACCTCAGGCCAAGTGCCCTCACGACCTTGAGTACTGTGGCGAACTCAGGGTTGCCTTCGGGTGACAACGCCTTATAAAGGCTTTCGCGTCCGAGACCCGTCCCGCGCGCGATGTCCGCCATTCTCTTGGCACGCGCGATGTCCCCAAAAGCAGCAGCCACTAGGGCAGGATCACCGTCTTCTAGGGCAGCTTCCAAATAGGCAGCCATGTCCTCTTTGGTTTCCAAATGTTCTGCAACATCCCAGGCTCGGGTTATCGTTTTCTTCGCCATAACAATCTCCTAGAGTTCTCGCGCAAGTTCCAGCTGGGATACGGAAAGGCAAGAAAAATTATGGGATCTTTTAAGGAACTTCTCATTTTGAGTTTGAGGAGTAACGACTTAAATCAGCGAGGCGGTTTTACCGCATCCGCTGAATTTGCTTGTGTACGCCCGGCATGTATAATGGGGCACGAGCCCCCATTCAAGTGCGGTAATGACAGCCGATGTGAGCCCAAACCAAATGCGGGTGCGCAAGGAATCCTTCATATGAGTGTCCTCGTCTTAGCACACAACGCCGGAGCTGAGACGCGGGAAACGCGCCAGCCTTTTCCCGTCGATTCTCCAGCGATTTGTTCGCTCAAAGCACATTTTGAAGATCCTCTCTTGTGATCTCACAGTCTCTCAGGATCTGTGCCATGAGACCTCGCCCCACCGTTTCTCCCCGATGGACTGCAACAACAGTACATCGTCCATCAGGATGTCGAAGAAAATGATGGCTGCCTCTGCTTCGAATGACTTCAAAGCCCAAACGGCCTAAAGCCTTAATAAGACGGCTACCAGTGACAGATGGAAATGTGCCCATACTTAAACCGCAACACGCTGAACGCCCACGAATTCGTTGGTTGTGGGTTCCTCAACCTCGATACAGAGTTCAATAGCTTCTCGAATTCGCTTCATCAGAACATCCAGTGACTTCGCCTGGGTATGACACCCGCGAAGTGATGGAACCGATGCGACAAAGTATCCGTCTTCATCCTTTTCAATAACTACATTAAACTCACGGGCCATTCTCAAATCCCTCCGTTTTCAAAAAATTTCTAATTTTAAAATATTTAAAAATCCAAACTCCATCCCCCTGACGATCACATGGCGCAGCGTACCGGGTGCTTGTCCTCCGTTATAGGCCTTGGGTGAAACGGGCCGGCTTCCAATCTCTCCTGCCTCGGAATCCTCCAGGTCCTCCTTTTTGCCAGTTTCCTTTCTGGAGATTGGCATTGATTTGTCAATATAGTCAACTACGTCCCGTCTTACATAAACGGCATAATTTCAATCCTTATACCCCACGCTCCGCTGGAGCGACGTGTTAGCCTTCGCGTTGTTGACGATAGCGTTCATACAAGACAGGAATGCTCTCCTTGAGTCTCCAAAATCGGGAGTCAAGACGATCAAGTTTCTTAAGCAGCCTCTCATAGTTTTCAAGCGTAGCCCGTTCCTTTTGAATGAGCATGAGCGCCTGCTCGACGATACGCAATGCGGATCGTGAGCCGATTCTCCGCAGCAAAGCAATGCCTGCCTGAATAAAGCGTTCACCCTTGTTCTTATAGAGTTGCAGAAAACCTCCGTTTGCTATATCACCTTCCAGAAGATTGAGGAGAGTGGCATCCTTATCCTCCCCTGATTCGGCGCGCAATATAAAAGATTGAACTACGGGGTCTACGGGTTGTCCCTTTTTAGGCCGTGCTGTTAAATCAACCCCTATTGCACACGTGATGTTCAGAGACTCATCGGCACCCAGCATGGCGGTCGCCCTCATGATGCCGTGCAAACGCCGCCAAGAGTCGAATGCGCCGTATAGGGCGAAGCCAACAAACGGAATACCGATCAAGAGGACCAGCCACCACATATGTAATGCACCGAACATTCAGCTTCAGCAACCGCCAGATTTAAGCTGATTATTTCTCAAAAAGCATAAATGTCCAATGAAATAACACATTCCAAGAACGGCACGACCCTGGCGGGCTGCCGGAAGCTGTTGTTATGTGGCGTTTCCAATAAAGTCTGATGCGAATGATTCTTTCAAAGGACCTACAATCGGATCTAAATCAGATAAAGGAACTATTATAACCGATAGACCATTTTTTTCTGCTTGTTTCCTAAATACATCCGCGGCAATGGAGTTTTCCGTTAGCATTAGCTTTTCAGCCCATTGCCTCTTAACTGCCCAGGCATTTTGAAAAAGATTTTCTATATCTGTTTCATTAGGCGCTTCATCTGTTACCCTTGATAATGCATGTCCTAATACATAACAGCTAGCAGCATCCATGAGCACGTAAATATCGTAAGGCTCATCCTTCACAAACAAGAAAGCTTCATTGACTCTCATTGCAATCCAAGCCTCATTAACACGAAATTGATCCGGGTAAAGCATTAAAAAATCCCTATTCAAAAAAACATTCTTTAGCCATGTAACGTGCTGCTCAGGAGCAGCGCAGTTTTTTGCGCCGTCCCTTGCAGCAGGATGTTAAGTTTTCTAGAGCATTTTCCCTTCATTCCCATAACGAAGGGGCATTAAGAGAGTTCGGATGTTCACATCTGCCGGTATGCTGAACGTCTTGTCAGGCCGTCTTAGCTTCCGCGAGATCGAGCACCCTGGCCTGAACAGATTCGAGAACGGAGTCTCGGATGAACGTGCTTGCGCTTAGGATCTCAATACCGATCAACTCACCTTTGGCATTGAGCTCCGCCGTGATATTCGGACTAACCTCTACACTGCCCGCCTCCGGTTCATTGGAAATGGCGAGATGAAGAACGTCGTCTTTCTCAAAGTATACCATGCGTGCTTTACTCATTCTTTAACCTCCCAGATTTAAATCGAGAGTTTATTTGTTGACGGCTTGTCGCGTGGATCGTTACGGGCGTGAGCCCCCCACCCTTCCACTCATATGGGATCATGACCAGAAGCCTTTCATGTCGGCCAATCGCCACCGACCGCCCTGTTACCGTGTCCACGTAACGCACGGAGGAGTGTCGCAAAATGTGCTCGACCGTCGCAGCATCGTACCCGCGCAAATCCAGGGGGTATTTCATGTACTCGGTCCAGACAACCGTTGCCTCCTCCATCTTTCATCCTCATCCGAACCGTTGATTGACAGGCAAATTTGCCTTGATATAGTGATATTGACTACATTTTCAGGTATATTTGCTTCGCCTTATTATCTTCACCTCTATTATTACCAAGGAGGAACACCGTATGTCAACGGATAACCATGCCGACATTTTGCCCGAATCCCTATCCCAGCCTCATGGATCAGGTGAGACAAGATGTGGCATGATATACATCCCGGAGGCCCTGGCCGGAAACTATCCTCCTGCCAATCCTATTATCCCGTCAAAAGAAACGACAACCGTGGATGCTTTGCGAAAGCTATGATGACCTCTTGCGGGAGGAGTATCGGTACATGCGGGAAAGTATCTGGGCAATCTCATCCAGGCGGTCATAGACCCGGATGCCTTCTTGGTTGAGGTCATGAGTCACCTGGCTTTCGTTTGAGGAGAAGATGCTCCCAATCAGCACCGGGATGCCGAAGGCCTTTTCCAGATCCACGTATCCTCGCACGATCTCCTTATTGATCTCCAGAAAGATCCGGAGCCGGTCCGGGGCGTTTTCATCCAGCATACCCGGCCGCCCCATGCCGTGGAGGATCAAGGCGTCTGCCTCGCCTGATTGAAGGATCTCCCTGCCCAGGGTGATCAGCAATTGCGGGTCAAAAAAGAGCCCGGATGCGCCGATATCAACCGGATTTTTCACCGAGGCCCGTACGGGCATGCCCAGTTCCCTCAGTCTGGATTGCAGTGTGCTGTTGAATTCAGGGACGCGCAGCCCCTCTGCCTCGAGTGCATCGGTGAGGGCCACGCCCCAAGACCCGCCCATGGTGAGGATGGCCACGCAGTTTCGGAGCATGGGAGGCCGCTCCACCATGGCATCTGCGAGGGGGAGCAGGAGTTCCATGGTGGGGGAGAACACGACATTGGATTGGCCCAAGGCCCCCTCATACATGCCGTACGCCCCGGCAAGGGAGCCGGTGTGGCTTTGGGCGGCGCGGGAGGCATCCGGCGTCTTCCCCGCCTTGTAGATAATGACCGGCTTGGTTCTCGATATCTTCCGGGCCGCTTCGGCGAAGCGCCTTCCCTCTTTCAGGGCCTCGATGTACATCACGAGGGCTTTTACCTCGGGATCGGGACCGATATGCTCCAGGAAATCCGTGGTGGTGAGGTCCGCCTCGTTTCCGGTATGGACGAACATGCCCACACCCATATGTCTATAATAGCCGTGGGCCAGGAGATCGTAAAAGGCAAAACCGCCCTGGCAGATGGCAGCGATGCGGTTTTTCATGAGATGTCGTTCCGGAGATGCGGAAGCGTTGAACTCGGCATGCAGATTAAAAGTGCCGCTCACGTTTGGCCCCAGAAGGCGCATGCCGTAGGACCGGGCCAGGCGCACCAGTTCCGCTTCCCTCTGTTTGCCGTCAACCACTGCCTCCCCAAAGCCGGCCGTGATGATGGTGATGCCCCGGACCCCTTTTCGCCCGCATTTCCTAATGGTTTCTTCCACCGATACCTCGGGGATGGTGAAGATGGCCAGTTCCGGGGATTCCGGGATCTGCTCGACATCTTCATAGGCCCGCAGGCCGAAGACGCTCCCGGCCTGGTGGTTGACCGGATAGATGGCGCCCTGGTACGGCCTGGAGAGCAGGCCATTCATGATGAATGAACCCCAGGAGCCCTGCCGTTCCGTGGCGCCGATGACTGCTACGGATTTGGGGCTCAGAAACACGTTCAACTGTTCGTTTGCAATCACTATATTCTTCCTTTTCGGAAGAGAGTATAAGGAGGCCACTCTTGTTCAGCAAGGGAAAAGTAGGCTCAAAACCGGATGTTGCTGGTGGAGTAGAGCCCGATGGATGATTATGGCTGGGCGTTGAAGAACTCCCTCACCCTCTGGGTGCATGATTCAGGCGGCCAGACCGTGGAGGATTCCTTGTGGAGGACCTGGAGGTAGGTCCGGTCGCTGTTTCCGATGGGCCTCGGCAGAAGGCGGGGGCAGATCCTGGCATTGACCCTGAAGTGCTCCTCGTCCTTTATCGAGAAGATCGCTGCGTTAAAGGAGGGTATCCTCTCGTGATCGAAATAGGCGATGATCCTCGAGAGGCCGTGAATAAAGTCTCGGAGCTCTTCTTCGCTGATCTGCGTGAGGCAGTTATGCTCCTTGAAGATGCACCAGACATCGGGCAGGAAGACCTGGGGCAGGTAGCTCATGGTCCAAAAGGTGGCGCCCCTTTGGCCGATGAACCGCTCCCCTGATTCTTGCTCTGCATCCATATACTCCTGCCAAAAGTCTTTTCCGTGATCGCGGTAGTACCTCGTGCACCCCTCGAT